>Ga0207867_1002131_pt1 | contig 11576 bp, 14 predicted proteins | sample HigsolmetaAR206D_FD_184838 | JGI IMG/M metagenome (GOLD analysis project Ga0207867, IMG submission 184838) | Ionic liquid and high solid enriched microbial communities from the Joint BioEnergy Institute, USA - AR20-6-D (SPAdes) (version 2) ...
GCCACGGGCCCTGAACCTCTTTGCCCTTCTTGCCGATAACGCCCAACAGCTCGCCTGTCTTACGCAGCCGTTCGTTCGCCCTCTCCAAGTCGACGGGCAGTTCCGTGATGGGAGGAACGTCTTTTGGAAGCTCAATCGGGACACGCAAAACATCGCCAGGATGCGTCTCGACTGTCGGACGGCTCAGGTCTCGTTCTGGAAGCTCAAGGAGCGCTGGAGGGAGACCAGCGCGAGCCTGTTCCGCCAGCTCAAGGACTCTCGTCCAGTCTTCGATCAACCGTTGTCCGGCTTTGCTTTGCTCGATCCGGTCCAGCGTTTCTTTGAGGTTGTCATAGTGGACGCGAACCTTCTCGACAACCTGAGCGTTCTCTTCAAGAGACTCGTTAGATCGCCTTACGGCTGCCATTGCTTCGTCCATGCCATCAACGGTAGCCATCGCCCTATTGACAATTTCGTTGTTAGTTTGCGTCACGACATTGCCGTAGTTCATTTGGGCAAGGATTGAATCGCGATACTTCTCATTGAGTCGGCGAACCGCTTCGGCGTTCGACTCGATCATGTCTTTCTGCTTGCGGAGCGCGTCGTACAAGAAATAGGCCGCTGTCGCAATTGCCACGAACGGGATTGCACGAAGCGCGAATGCCAGTAGTGGCGCAGCATATTTGCCTATCGTCAGCGCTACGCCTTTGAGTGACAGGAGGGCCTCGATAAGCTTGGCGATGGGGCCGACTATGATGGCGAGAAAGCCTAGCGCAAACGTCGCATTCTGGATCGGCTCGGGCAGTCGGGTAAACGCGTCGACAAGCTCTATGGTCTTATTCGCTGCCGGGACCAAAAAGTCATTGATGACTTTGGTCGCGGTCGGAGCCATCTTCGCGCCGATCTGATCGAGCGCCTGATCGATGGTGTCGCGCAAGTTCTCGAAATCTGTCTTGAGCCCTCCGGTCGCCTTCGGCAGCCTCTCAAATTGAGCAATGATCGCTTCGACAAACTCCTGAGCGCCGATGCCCATCTCCTGCAGCTGCTTGGTATCAGCCGTACCGAAGGCTTCCTTCATCGCGACGCGAATCTGCGGCAAGCGCTCAGCGAGCTGGTTAATCTCTTCTGCCGAGACCTGCCCTTTGCTAGCAATCTGCGACAGCGCGACGATGACGCCGTCGAGTTCGGTCTTACCCTTGCCGACCGTCGCCAGCGCGTTGCCGAAGGCCTTGAGCGCGCGTTCCGCCACCTCCGCGCTGAAACCAGCGGCCTGCAGATTGATCGAGCCTTGCACAGCCTCCCGGAAGCCGAGGCCCGGAAGCTTTGCGACTTCGCGCAGTCGCTCAATGTTCTTGGCCGCCGCTTCCGCAGAACCCATAACTGCGACCATGCCGCGGCGCAAGGAATCAAGATCCGCAGTCGCTTTGAGCGCTGCGCCAGCAAGCAGCGTAACTGGAGCAGTAATCGAGAGCGATAGCGTATTGCCGATGCTGGCAAATTCATCGGCCATTCTGCGCGCACTGCGAGCAGACCGCTCCAGTTCCTTTTGCAGACCGGAGGCATCCGCTCCGATCATGACCATCAGCTTGCTGAGAATGGCCATCTTCTAGCGGTTCTTCAGAGCTTCGTCGTGTTCTTTCGTGCGGATCTTGAAGAGTGCGGCCCAGTAGGTAAACTCTGCCGCCGAGAGACGATGTTTCAGTTCACCAACGGGGACCCCGAACTGCCAGGCGAGTTCGAAGAGGAGTCGGAGTTCGGGGTCTTCGGTGAGTTTTTTTCCGCTTCCTCCAGTGCATCGATACCGAGCTGTGAGAGCTTCGCGACCTCATTCGCGATCATCGCGACTGCTGCGACGTTCTTGTTAAGCAACGCATCGCGATGCGCAGGCTCGAAGAGCTTCTGTTTCGTCTCCGGGTGATACGTGCCATGGATGACGTAGTGCACGAAGAGCAGTTCCTCGACGAGTTCTCCATTCTTCTTCGATGCCATGCGCGCCTCGCGCATCTGCCCGACCGTCAGGCCGCGGACGAGGACGTCAACCTTCCACTGGGGAACGTGGATAAGCTTCTCTGGCAGATCCTGACACGTGATGATCCGATCGGTAAGAGTCAAACAACCTCCTTATGACGCAGCGTAGTCGATGCCGCCGTGAGTCGAAAATGACACGTTCTCGGTAATCAGCTCTCCCGTACGTACATTGATCGTCGGGTTGAGCTTGCCGACGGCGAGAAATCTCGCACCGCTCGGCTGGTTGACATAGAGCGCCATGACGAAATAATTGCCGAGACTCGTGTGGAATTCTTCATCGAGATAGAAGCGTTCGAAGGAGCCGCTACCATCGCTGATGACTGCCGTCCGCTCGACCCAGCTGGAGCCGAACACCGTGGACGTTGCGAGTTCCGGCCCATATTCGAGCGACCAGTTGTAGGCTTGCCCAGCCTGCGAGAGCGTCAGATACGCGCCGCTGACTGTGACAATGCCGCCCGGCGCAGTCTTGAACACGATCTTGCCGCTCGCCCAGATCAGCTCATAGGACGATGAATCTTGCACGATGCCAGAGACCTCGACAGTAAACGACGCCGACGGGTCCCAGTGGCGCTTGGCTGTATCGGTGATCTGATATGTCGTCCCGCTGACAAGCGCGCAAACTTCGTCAGTGAACGCCGTGCTCGGGCCGGCGGCGATGTAGAGGTCCGCGTGGTGGCCGCTGAGGACTGCCATAGTAGAACCTCCGGGCTAGTTATAAGTCAGCGCCCCGCTGCCAGTAAATGCGTAAGAGACCTTGATCGTCTCACCGACACGAACGTTCAGCGTCGGACGAATATAGGCGCTGCCGCTGTAGTAATGCGTTCCATCGACGTAGAGCCTCAGCGAGACGGTCGTTCCGTTCAGCGCAGCATTCTGCAGCGCGATGTGGCCGTTGGTGTCGGTATTGTCGAATCGGCCTTCGAACGTCCCGGACCAGTCGGCGAGATTCGCCGTCCGCTCCTTCCAGGAATCGCCGAACGCCTGCGTCTCCTCTAGGTCCGTTCCGAACTCAAGCGAGAACGAATCGATCTCCAGAACAGTATTGGGCCCGATTTTGACGCTGCCGTCTTTCCCGGTCAGTACTGCCATTTCCTCCTCCTCCCGCTTTCGAGCAGCGGTAGTTGTGTTGTTGGTGGGGGTTGAAAAACGCCTGCCTATCTCACGACCGTCAGGCGTTAAAGAAAATCCGATAGTCGCTCTCGACGAAGGCTGGCGCTGTCGCTGGGGTCTCGGCCAGATCGAAGTCGTAGCCTTCGCGTCGGCCCTCGAAGACGATCTCGCGAACGTCAGTCATACTCGACTCGTTGCCCATCAGTGCCGAGTAGAGGGCCTGATCAACACTTCGCGCATCGTCGATGGACTGTGCGTAAGTCTCGATGGTGATATCGATGATCCGGATCACCGGAAGTCCGCCGAACTGATGCTCCTGCTCTTCGCCCGACTGAACGATGACGGAGTAGGGGTATTGCGCCATCTCCTCGGCGTCGGTATCGTAGATCCGGCAATCGACGCCGCTGCCGAGCAAGTCCGTGACGTCCTCGGCTTGCGACAGGTATGTGAATAGAGAGGCGAAGAGCGTCACCGGGTTGCGATCCTCTCAATGAGCGCCTTCAGCTCACGCTCGATCATGCGCTGCACCGTGCGTCGCTTGCGGCTTACAGCGCCGCGAAAATAACGGCGCGCTGCGAAGCCGGGGTGTCTGACAACCTCGCGGATCACTCGTCCGCCGAGTAGCGCCAGCGCCTGTTTCGGTGGGGCTGGCCGGATCTCGTGTTCCTTCGAGCCATACTCGACGATGTAGGGATAGCGATTGTTGCGCCGGTCCGTGCCCTGCTTGCGGATGCGCTTAAAGTCGACGGCCATCATTGCTGCAGCAAAGCCGCGAGCCCGTTGCGGCAACAGTTTCGAGATGAGCGACCGCTTCAGATCTCCGGTCCGCACTGGCGCGTTGGTCGCTGCTTCGTCCCGGAAGACTTCCGCCCCTCGGAGCAGGATCGATTCGATCTCGTCGCGAGCCTCCGCTGCGTTTTGGAGCGACCGAAGCTTCTTGTCGAGTTCGGACAGCCCTTTGATCGTGACCTTTGCTGCCATCGCTTCTTACGCCCTGCTCTGTCCGTCGTTGAGTTCGAGGCAGCGAAGGATGAGGTCTTCGCGCGTTTCCTTCGGGTTGATCACTGCCCGGATGCCGAAGTATCGCGATGTCTCGGCCTTCGGGTCGTCGTAGCGAACGCGCATGTTCGTCGTAATGCCCGGATAGTAGCGGACGTAGATCTCGTGCGTCAGCTCGCCGATGGTCTGGCGCGCCTGATAGGCTTCGCGCCCGCCGATCGTCGTAATCATCGCGGCGCACTGCCAGAACTCCGACCACGATTCGGAATACGAGCCGTCCTCCGAGCGCGTCCTGATGGCTTGCTCAATCGCAATCCGGTGCCGGAACTTCCCGGCTCGCAGCCTGCGCTTCATCTAGTCGTGCCAGAGAATCCACGGGCTCAGTAGATTCTGAACCGTCGGCGTCACAGAGACAGCGTTGCCACTGTCCGTGACCACGACGCTCTCGCGATGCATGTAGAGGTCACCGAGCGTCAGCAGGACTGCGGCCTTGAGTGCGTACGGGATCTGATCGGCAGTCGGCCAGCCAGCGATGTACTCAATCTCAACGCCATTGACCGAGCGCAAGACATCCGTCGGCCAGCATTTCCCATAGGCAAGGACCAGCCTGCCTGGCTCGCGGACAGAATCAACCTCGTAGTTCGAGGAATCCCACGTTACGACGCTGCTTGTCGCCGGATAGTACCTCAGGTAGTTGACGCTCGAAAGCTGGCCCTTCGGAATCGTGATGAAATCCCGACGTGGGAAGCAATCGAGATAGAGCCGGAACGTCGTCTGGAGCAGTACGCGATTCGTAACCGCTTCGACGGTACTGATTGCCGCGCGAAGCTTCTCCTCGATGAGAAGATCTTCGTATGTCCAGTCGACGTTAAGATGGGTCTTCGCAGCGCCGATCCACAGCTCGTGGAGCGGAGTTGACGGACCCTCTTGTACAACCGGCTCTCGGTATTCCATCAGGCGGGATTGATAGCGAGAAATCCGACCTTGATCGTCCCGTTGAACGCACTGCCGCCTGCATTCTTAACGACGATCGTGACGAGTCCGTTGCCTGGCGTAACAGTTGCAATCTCCGGAAGTCCGCCGGTATTCGTGCCATTGCAGATAGTGGCAAATACCAGCGAGGTCGACTGGATCGCGCTATTCGTCAGCGTCAGCGTGTAGAGATTGCCCTCCGTAGTCGTCAGCGATTCAGAGGTCACGACGCCCATCTGCGCATTGAGCGTAGCAGCGCCGGACGTTGCCGTTGCCGTTCCCGATGCGATGGCAACGCCATCGGGAGAGATGGTCAGAAGCTTGCCGCCGGTGATCGCATTGTAAAACTGAAGGGCTCCGCCGCTCCATTGCGATCCAACATTTGCTACAGACATTGTTTTTTCTCCTCAATCGTTGAAGCCAAAAAATCGGGCGCAGCCGTAGAATGACTGCGCCCAAGTAGCGGCGCTAGGTGGTGGCTGTTGGGAGGGAACCAGAGGCATAGCGCGGCTCAGACAGGATCGCGAGAATCGCACCGACAACGGGGCTGTCGACGACCTCAGTGGCCTTGAGCCGGACGTAGTTGTACCCCGTCTCGGCCAGATCCTGTGCATCAACCTCGATGGCGTAGACCTGGCTCGACCCGGCAGTCGTCGTGAAGCCGGACGCCGTTGCCGTCTGCAGGGTGCCTGGAGTATCGCCGGACGTGTAGGCGCGGTACTTAAACGCGATGGCCTCCGTCGTCGTCGGCGTCGTGTCGGAGCAGGCTTCGACGGTAATCGTCGATGTGCCCGTCGTACCTACGCCCTTGTAGACGAGGAAGGTTACGTGTCCGTAGTTTTTGAGATTGACGACGTCGCTCGCTACGCTCCCAGCAAACGCGTCGGCGACGGGGTCAATCCCTTTGACGATGTGATTGCGTTCAGTAAAAACCATCGTTCTATTCCTCCTTACTCGCGTTCGCTACTAGGACCGCGTTTCAAGCGTCACAAACGGTGACAGCGTGTTGCTGCCCTTATAAGGGGTCAACGGCTTCTCGCGCGCGGGCTGACCGTCAGCGCGATAGATGAATCGGAAGGTCGTCTCGGCAGTCAGGAACTGGACGTGAATCGATTCCGCCTGCTGCAGACCGCCCTTCGTTGCGAGGTAGTACTGCGACAGGTCGGCGAAGATGATGTCGCCCTCAGTTCCAACAGAGGAGCACTGCTCGCAAGGAATGATCGGACGCCCCAGCAGCGTGCCAAACGGTGCAGCAGCGGCGCCACTCGGAGGCAGAAAGACCGGAGTCGAAGCCGTGCCGCCAGTCAGTTTCATGGTCATGAGTTGCGGCATGACGTCATCGTTGATTAGCCACACCGCGCGAGCCCGCGACCGCGCCGGCATTCTCGCGTACATCTTGATGATGTTCTCGTAGACCACCGTTCCGGCAGCCTGACTGGTCTCCTTAGTCACAGTGGCCCTGCAGTTGGAGCTCAGAATGCCGAGCGGCTGGCCTGCGCCATTGCCGCGCAAGATCGCATCATCGAGCTTGAACGCGATCTCTTCCGCAAATGCGCGGCTTGCCAGCGCGCCGAGTGCAGCGGCGTCGTTGATGACTTCATCCGTGGCGTAGTACAGCGCCATGAGCTTGTTGAGCTTCAGGTTGATTTCCCGGAACTTCGGTCTGCTCGAAGTGACCTGTGCAGCCTCCGCAGCCCAGAAGGCCTGCACGCCGCCGAAACGCGAGCCATCTGCACGGGACGTCTCATCGACGCCTTTGAACGCAATGCTGTTGCTCTGCGCAGAGATCGTAATCTGCGTGCAACGCGGCGCCAGGATACCAACGTCGTGCATCTCGGAGAGGATTCCGGCAGCAACATCCTTGCCGACTAGGAATCCGCCTTCGGAGCCGACGCCTTCGTTCAGGCCCTGCGCCGCCAGCCTCTGCAGCCTCGGATCAGTGGCGCTCGGCTGAAGCGCAGCCGCACGGACGCAGAGCAGGAAGTCGCCGAAGCTGCGGAACGACGCATCGGCGCGATTGTCATGTACTTCCACACGCGGAACGCTGGCAGCACTTGCACTCACAGTCGCATTCGCCGTCGCGTTCGCGCGTACCGTCGCTTCGAGCCGCTCGATCGATTCGAGCTGACTCTTCAGCTCCTGAATTTCGGTTTCGATTTGCGAAGCCCGCGAAGCGTCGAACTCCGGGGCCTCGATGAGGGCAGCGGCCTCTGCCGCCAGGGCGTCCAGCCGCTCCTTGATCTGTTTCTTACGCATTCTGTCTCCTCCCGCCTCACGGCGGTAGTTTGGGTTGTTGTTGGGGATCTATCGCTTGCGCCCGCGCAGTGCGCGCGCAGCGAAGTTCAACCGGGCGACAACGTCGGCCGGTAGCTCTCTTTGGCTGGACGCACCAGCTGCAACGAGAGACTGTGCGAGCGCTGCATAGTCGAGTTGCGACAACAGCCGCTCGCAAATCTTGTCTGCTAACTGCTCAATCGGAATTCCTCCGTAGAAGTTCCCAGGCATCGGCGATGCCATTGCAGAGAGAAATTGTGCATTCGGGTCAGCCGGGACGGTGACGAGAGCAAGCGCCTCGACTTCCCAACCGGTCGCAGCGAAGACTTTCGGCTCGCGCTGACCCTTCGGTGTCACGTCCTCGAGATCATCGACAGCAGCTTCTATTGAGACATTGCGCGCCCCTTGGTCGACCTTGGTGAGAATCTCGAGTGCATCGGGCGTATCGAAGAAGGTCACACGGGCGACGCCGCGCCCATTCTCGACGCGCGCGCTGCCACGCTCGATGACACCGACCTGCCGATCAATCGAACGTTCCCACGTATGATCCTTGAGCAGCGGTGCGCCCGAGTTGAAACGCTCGAGCCGCACACGATCGAGCGGCATGCGCAGAATCCACTGCTCGCCGGTCCAGAAGTCGATACGTGGAATATCGATCCCGGTAAACCAGACGACTTCTCTCGTTCGCGATTCGGCCCCTTCTTGATTCGAGGCCGCCGCCAAGAGCTGACTGCTTTGAAGGAGCGAAAAGCGTCTCATACTGCTGACTCCTCTGTTGTTGCGCGAGCGGCCTGCGACACAGGTACCATCGCGCCCTGAATGAACAACTCATCGCCGCCGGGGAGAGGATTGAGATTCTCCTTCTCGCGAATCTCATTCGCCGTCATAATCCCAGCGTTTCGCATGGCTGTGTAGAATTCGGCCCGGCTCTTGGCATCGCCGCGCAGCAGGCCCTCCATCACGAATTCGGCGAAATATGTTCCGGACTCTCGCGGCCCGAAGAGGGCCTTGTTGACGCGCTTTTCGATTCTGACGAGCCATGGCCGGATCGTGTGCATCGCGAAGTCGATGCTCTGATTCTCGATGTTGTTGTGCGTTGAGCGGTCGAGATTCTGAATCAGGTGCAGTGGAACCCGGAAGATGCGCGCGATCTCCTCGATCTGAAATTTGCGCAACTCCAGGAACTGAATGTCGCGATGATTGATCGGGACCGTCTTGATTTCTACGCCGTTATCGAGAATGCCGAGCTTGTGCGAATTGCTGACGCCTCCGAACTTGCGCGAGAACCACTGCATCAGGTTCTCCTTAGATTTGTCCGTCAGCTGCTGCGTCGAGTGGAGGTACATCGGCGGCGCCGCATTGTTGCCGAAGAACCGCGCGCCGTACTCTTCCGCTGCAAGCGCAAGCCCGACAGCCTGACGCTGCATCTCAATCGGCGAATAGCCGCGCAACCCGTCATAGCCGAGTCCCGGGATGTGCAGGATCTGATCGTCGAAGAGAATCTCTGGATCTTTGCCGGGCTCGCTAATGCGGTAATAGCGGACTCCGGTATCCAGGTCGCGTCGAACTTCGACGCGATCAGGGGGAATCGGAATCAGCGCAGTGACTACGTCGCGTGCGCCGGTCAGAACGCGTGCATAGGCATTGCCCCACGTCAGAACATGGAGCATGAGGGTTTCCCAGAACTCGTACGCTGTCAGCTCCTCATTCGGGGAATCGTGGATCAGATAATGAACGGGGTGCTCGGTCGCGACGCGCTTGCCGCCCTCAGGCAGACGTCTGTAGACGTTGAAGGGCAGCGATGCCACGGTCTCGGCGATGACGCGGACGCACGCATAGACAGCCGAGCATTGGAGCGAGGTCTGCTCATTGACGAACTTGCCCGTATAGGTCGGCTGCGCGATGGGAACGTACCAGAAGTCGGCGCTCGGAGGAGGCGCAGCGAGATGCTGCCAGAGGCGCTGCCAGAAGCTCATACCTCGAAAACTCCTCCGTCGTAGGAACTCACCACGGCGGGCTCCGCTGCGAGCGCGCGCGTCATAGCTGTGACCATCGCAGAGATGCCGTCAATCCGTTTCGTCGACTTAGACCGCTCGGGCTTTGCCGGCTGGACGTTGTCCTTCCGGTCGGATTGCAGATCGAGACAGTTCGCGCAGAAATTCAGAACCGGATTGTTGCCATGGCGGATCTTGCGGTCCTGATAGAGCTCCAGAAGCTTCTTCGTTGGCTCTGACAGCGTCGCGTAGCCTTGCCGAATCTCGACGCAGTGGAATTCTTCCTCGATGAGTTCTGTCGCTGTTGTGCGCCAGTTCCACGGATCATAGGCGACTTCGCGCAGTTCGAACAATTCGCGGGCCTTGCGTAAGAACTGCTTCAGCGGCCTCGCCTCGACAGCATTGCCCGGAACGGTCTCGATGAAGCCTTGCCGAGCCCAGGTCTCATAGGGAACGCCATCCGCCTGCGTCCTCTTGCGAACCGCTTCTTCCGGCATCCAGAATTGCACGATGACGCTCCATTGCGAATCGGCGTCAGTAGGCGGGAATAAGAGTGCAATTGCGGCGAGATCCGTTGTCCACGCGGCGTCTACGCCTGCATAGCACGGCCTTTCGATGAGATTCCACTTGCGGACCAGCAATTCGAGGTCGTAAACCGGCCACTCGCGCAGATCGACGCCTCCGCCACAATCGAGCCACCGGATCATGTCGATTGCACCTTCGGCAAGCATGTCCGGGCAGACATTGAGGTTCAGCCGGAAGTACGCGCGCCGCTCGTTCGGGTCGGCCTTCGCCCGCTCGATGTCTTCTGCAATGTCAGCGTCTTTCAGAAAGCCGCCGAGATCCTCGTGCGATGGGTTTGCCGCAACCCGAGCCTCCCGCGAGAGCCAATAGTCCTCTTCGCCCTTGAGTCGCTCCCTGTCGGCTTCGTAGATGGACGCATAGTAGCGGGAATCGGTAATTGCTCCAGAGATGACCCGCTTCGCATACTCGTACTCGCGCTTCCACAATTGGCTCTTGTAGGGATCGCCTGCAGTCGTAATCTGCACGACCAGAGGCTCGGCGCGCGAGATCGTACCTTTCGTCATGACCTGATAGAGCGTCTCGGCTTTCGGCGTCGTCCACCTATGCAGCTCGTCGATGATTGCGAGCGATGGCTCCATGCCGTCATTGACGTCGCCGTCCGCCGAGATGACCTGATAGAAGCCGCCGCCGTCGCGCCGAACGATGCGCTTTGTCGATTCTATGACGCGGAGATGATCCTGGAGCAGGGGATTAGCGCGCACTAGCGCGGCAGCGGCCCGGAAGACAATCCCGGCCTGATCCTTCGCAGCAGCCGCGCCGTAGGCCTCCTGACGTTCGATGTGTCGCTCGCAGATCATGTGGTAAATGGGCAGTCCACCGACTGAGAAGCTCTTGCCATTCTTCTTAGCCATCGAAATGAACACTCTCCGGTGACACCGGTTCCCGTCCTCTCGAATGGTCCCGAAGATATTCCGGAGTTCCTTCCGTTGCCATTCGAGCAGCCGTAAGTTTAGCGGCGGATACAGGACCTGCTCAAAGAAGCGTTCAACTTTGCAGGCGCGACACTGTGGCTTTCCATTCGCGCGAGTCTCGCACCAAGTATCTTGGCCACAGTAAGCACAGGTATCTGGCCGGTAATTGGAGTTACCCACACAGCTTCGCTTCGATGGGGTCTACCTTACGCGCGGCCTCAGGCAGCTGTATCTTCGAGCGCGAGCCGGGCCCAGACAGGCCGAACTCTGTTGCGAAGGTCTTCCACTGCTGCCAGCCCTTCTTGGAAACGCTGTTGAGGATCGACAGCTGGTAGTAGTCCTTCTGCTCGGCCTCGCCCTTGGCAATGAGCTTTTTGATCCGCTGGACCTGAACATCCGCCCAGCGGCCTTGATCGGCGCCGCGGACTGCAGCTTCGAGCGACGTCCCATCGACGCACGTCAGTAGGCCGAGACGGTCGAGTTCCTCCGTCACGTCGGCCCAGAGCTTCTTTGCCCACGGGCTGAGCTGCTTAGGCGTCGCCGGAATTCCCTTCGCCGGTTGCGGCTCGGCGTCGAGATCGAGCGGACGCTTGCCGCGATTCCCTTCGAGGATCTTAAGCAGTGTCGGTTTGCGTGGGCGGGCCATGATAAGTTACTTGAACTGTTCGCTAAAACGCGTTGAATCGCAGACCCTTAGCCGGTTTTGCGAAAGTTGGCGCCGAGG
>Ga0207867_1002173_pt1 | contig 11349 bp, 9 predicted proteins | sample HigsolmetaAR206D_FD_184838 | JGI IMG/M metagenome (GOLD analysis project Ga0207867, IMG submission 184838) | Ionic liquid and high solid enriched microbial communities from the Joint BioEnergy Institute, USA - AR20-6-D (SPAdes) (version 2) ...
GCGTCGGCTTGGCCGCGCTGGTCGCCGGTGGTTTGGGCTGTGGTGTGCAGGGCGGTGTAGAGACCGGCGGCTTGCTCGTACCTGTCATCCAGTCTCAGCCAGCGGGCGACGTGGTGGGCGAGGGTGGGGGCTTGGGACCAGTGGTCGGTGAGGGCGGTATAAGCGGCGGTGGTGAGTTCACCGGTGGCGGCACTCAGCCAGGTGCGGGCTTGGGTGGGAGTGGCGAAGGCGTTGCCTGTGTGGTTGGTGCTCTTGGTGGTGAGAGTGCTGATGGCGGTGTCGGTTGTGGCGGTCAAGTGCTGGTAGAGCCGGTGACGAGCCTGCCGCACCCCAGGGTCATCAGCGCTGTAACCGGTGTGGTGGCGGGCATAGCCAAGGAACAAGTCATGAAAGGTGTAGCGGCCATGAGGCAGACCGATGAGCATATTGCGCTGCAGCAACTCAGCCAGGCGTACCGCTGCTAGCGGGCGCGGTTTGGCGGTGAGCGCGGCCAGGGAGCCGGCGTCAAAGTCCGGTCCCGGATGCCAGGCACAAGCCCCAAGCACCTCCCGCAGCGCGGGGGAGAGGGCTTGGTAGGAGACGGTGAAGGCGGTACGGGCGGCCCGATCGGCCTCGTCCAAATAGTGCAGGGGGTGGTCGGCTGCGCGCATCACCTCAATCAACTCCGCAGCGCTCAGCCGGGCCAGCAGCGCTCCCACCGGCCGCAACGCCAGCGGCAGATACCCGCACAACCGGGCCAGCTCAGCCAACTCCTCACCGGTAGCGCGTATCTCCGCTCGGGACCGGCCAGCCGCTTCCACCAGCAGCGCCGCCGCATCTTGTGGGGGCAGGGTGTCCACCCGGATACGAGCGGCAGCATCCAGCTCGGTGAGCTGGTTGCGGCTGGTCACCACCACCAAACACCCCCCGGCCGCCCCTACTCCCGGCAGCAGCGGCTGAACCTGGGCGGCATCCCGGGCGTTGTCCAAGATCAGCAACACGCGGCGGGAGGCCAGCCAGCTCCGCCACAACCCCACCTTGGCCTGAGGGTGGGCGGGGATGTCGGCCGGATCAAACCCCACCTGGGCCAGCAGCTCACCCAGCACCTCACCCGGATCCCGCGGCTCGTGCCCAGGGGTGAAGCCGAACAGATCGACCTCGATCCGCCCATCGGGATAATCGGCGGCGACCTCGGCCGCCAACGCGCGAGCCAACGCGGTCTTACCAGCCCCGCCCATCCCATGCACGGCCGAGAGCACCACCGGCCGCCCGGCTGCTTGCGCCTGCCGGCGGGCTTGGCGCAACCGGTCCAGCTCTTCCTCCCGGCCCACCCAAATGGCCGGTGGCGGCACCAGCGTGTCCGCCACCACCTCAGGCCTGACAGCCCGGACTCTGGACTCGCCACCGACGTAGAAGTGATTGTGCTGGATCCCTTGGCCAAGGTTCGCCTGCTGAGCCTGGTCAGACGCCTGCGCCTTGACCCTGCCGCCGGGTGGGGGCGGGGAAGGAGCCTGATCGGTCACTGTGCCTGCGGGGAGCCGAAGGTGTTGTTCTGCACCCCTTGGCCCAGGTTCGCCTGCTGCGCGTGATCGGAAGCCTGAGCGTTGACCTGCACCGCCCCTGCTGCAGCAGCAGGAGCAGCATGCTTGGCCAAGAACGCCACCAACTCCCGCACCTGAGCTTCTGCCTGGGGTGTGTCTTCCAACAGGTCGGCGAACCGGGTCCGCCACGCCTCACCCTGGCGTCGCCGCACCTCCTCGGCCTGCCCCTCTGGGGCCTGGAGCACCTCTCGGCGAGCCCGCTCCAGCCGCTCCTGCTGCCGCTCCTCCTCCCGGGCATCTCCGCGGCCCAGCACTCTGGCCGCCCGGGTGCGGACCTGCTGCCACACATCGGTGGTCATCGCGGTGACCAGTCCCGTGCCCGCCGCCCCCGCCAACGCGGCCAACGCCTCAGTCAGCATTCACCAACACCCCCTGCCACGGAACAGTAAACCCACAGTATTACCTGCGGTACTCCAGCAGTAAGGCAAAACCACGCATCCTCAAAAACTGCTGATAAGGGCAGCAGTGAATGATGGAAATGATTTGGCCGATACTCGTCGCAAATGAGCAGGCGAGTGTAGGGGGACCGGCCGGAACAGGCCGCACGCCCGCCGCACCGACCCGCTCACCCGGCGGCCCGCGTCAGCGGGCCGCCCTTGATCATCCGCTTTCGCTCGCTGTGCTTGTGTTGCAAGCACGGGGTGGACGCCGCCCGTCCGGTGCCGCGTTGCTGTGCTCGCAAGGGCGGGGAGTGCTGCCGGTCCCATCTGTCCATGCGGATGGTCCAGTTCATTCATGCTGTGCTGCGGAACGCCCTGGAAAACGCGGTGCGTGAGGAGATCATCCCGCGCAACGTCGCCAAGCTGGTCCGGGTCGGCGCACCGAAGTACAAGGTCAATCGCGGCCTCACCGTCGATCAGGCCCGCGCGGTTCTCCAGGCGGCCAGAGGCGAACGGCTGTATGTCCTCTACGTCCTGGCGCTGTGTCTGGGCCTGCGGCACGGGGAGTTGCTCGGCCTGCGCCGGCAGGACATCACCCTTGTCCCCTGCCGGGCCTGCGATGGGGAGGACGGCGAGATCGGCGGTGCCGACTGCGAGGTCTGCGCCGGCAACGGAGTGGAAAGCGGCACGCTTGAAGTGGTTCAGACCCTGCAGCGGGTCGGGGGAGCGCTGCGGTTCGTCCGTCCGAAGACCGAAGGCTCGGAGCGGACCATTCCGCTGCCCGCTCTGTGCATCACGGCGCTATGCGAACACAGGATCCGCCAGCAGGCCGAACGGGCGGACGCCTGGCCGGACTGGCAGGATCACGGGCTGGTTTTTCCCCCGCGTCGGCACCCCCATGGAGCCGGACAACCTTCGCCGGAGCTGGGGGCGTATCCGCCGCGCCGCTGGCCTGGAGGGGGTGCGTTTTCACGACATGAGGCACACGTGTGTGTCCCTGCGCTTCACCTGGGTGTCGCGCCGGATGTCGTCCGCCAGATCGCCGGGCACAGCGATCTCTCTACACTCACACGTCCCTGGATGAGAAATGGGCGGCGCTGGGGAAGCTGGGGGTGTTCTCAGCTGAAGACGTTGCCGTCAAAAACGCCCCGGGCCCTGTGGCTTCGGGGCGTTTGTGCTGGTGGATGGGTGTGGGCAGGGGCGGGGTCGAACCGCCGACCTTCCGCTTTTCAGGCGGACGCTCGTACCAACTGAGCTACCTGCCCAAGGCTTGCGCCTTGGCGGTCCTGACGGGATTTGAACCCGCGACCTCCACCTTGACAGGGTGGCGAGCACTCCTAACTGCTCCACAGGACCTTGGGTTTTGCCGAGGCTGTGTCTCGAGGGGTGTTCCCCGAACGAGTGGTGCTGCCGGGCAACGATCGAGAGCATACGCGATGGCCGGGACATGCGCCAAATCGATATTGCGGGGCGTGAGGGGAGCGGAGATCAGCGCGGCCGGTCGTGGGTTGCCAGCAGGGGCAGGCGCAGGACCAGGCGGGCGCCCTGCGGGCTGTCCTCGGCGGCCAGGGTGCCGCCGTGGGCGGCGGCGGTCTGGCGGGCGATGGGCAGGCCCAGGCCGGTGCCGCCGGCGTCGCGGTTGCGGGCGGCGTCCAGGCGGGCGAAGCGCTGGAAGACGGTTTCGCGGTGTTCGGGGGGGATGCCCGCGCCGTCGTCCAGGACCTCCATGACGGCCGTGCCGTTTTCGGCGCGCAAGGTGACCCGGATCTCGGAGTTGGCGTGGCGTTCGGCGTTGTCCAGCAGGTTGACCAGCAGGCGGGTCAGGCGCAGCGGGTCGCCGCGGACCATCACCTCGGGGGCCAGGTCGGTGTGCACGGGGACCCGGCGGGGCTGGCGGGCGATCTCGGAGGCGATCAGGCCGGTCAGGTTCACCTCCTCGCCGACGTGCTCGGGTTTGGAGTCCAGGGCGGCCAGCTCCAGCAGGTCGGTCACGATGGCCTGCAGGCGGTTCAGGCTTTCCAGGACGTCGGTGGCCATCGCCGGCCAGTCGGTCTCGTCCGGGTACAGCAGCGCCTCCTCGACCCGGGCGCGGGCGGCGGCGATGGGGGTGCGCAGGTCGTGGGAGGCGTCGGCGGTGAAGCGCCGCATCTGGACGAGCGCGGCGTCCAGGCGTTGCAGGGTGGCGTTGACGGTCTGGGCGAGCAGCCTGATCTCGTCGCGGCTTTCCGGGACGGGGACGCGGCGGCCGGCGTCGGAGGCGGTGATCTCGGCGAGCTCGGCCCGGATCGCCTCCACCGGCGCCAGCGTCCGGTTGATCGTGCGGGAGGTGACGGCCATGACGAGCAGGATCAGCAGCAGGGACAGCGCCACCAGGAAGGCCACCAGCGCCCCGCTCACATACCAGGGGACGGTCCGGTTCGCCGCGTACACCGTCCGTTCGCCGCTCGGCGTGTAGACCTGGAAGCCGACGACGTCCATGCACGCGTCCATGCCTCGCGGCGGGCACAGTTCCCGGTGGGCGACGGCGCTGGTGCCGGTGGGCCGGAAGTCGGCCATCGGCGGCTTGCCGGCCAGTTGCCCGGTGGCCGAGATCACCCGGCCGGAGGGGTCGACCACTTGGATGGCGGTGCCGTCCGGCTGGGCGGGCAGGACGCGGGGCGGGTCCTCGCGCTGGAGGTGGCGGGTCACCGACAGCGCCGTCTCGAAGGTCTGGGCGCGCTGCTGGTCCGCGGCCTCGCCGCGGATGCCCATGATGACCAGCAGGCCGGCCAGCAGGCACATCAGCGCCATGCTGCCGCCGGCCATCAGCGGCAGCCGCGCTCGCAGCGGCCATCCCTTCGTCGTGATCACCAGCGCCTCCCGTGGATGGCTCACGTCCACCCTTATCGGCTGGGGTGACCGGAGGAACGCCCCCAAAGACCATGAACGGGCAAATAATTCGGCGTCGGGGCCACGGCGGGAGGCGCAAGGCGATCATGAGGTGGAGGGGTCAGCGGGTGCGGCGCAGGGCGGCGTATTGCACCGCCGCGAAGCCCGCGACCACCGCGGCCTGGAGCGGCGCCCACACCCGGCCCGCCGGGTTCGGTGCCGGCCATCCGGCGGCGGCCGCCGTGACGCTGAGGACCGTCCACAGCAGGTTGATCTCCACGACGGCCGGGGCGGCGCCGCGCCTGATCCGGGCGGGCGTGGACACCGCCCCCACGGCGACCGCATAGAGCAGCAGGAACGCCCCGACGGCCCGGGGGCCGGTCCCAGCAGGTCCTCCAGCGGCCCGGCCAGTGCCAGGTAGGCCGGGCCCGTTGACCCCGGTGATCAGGGCGGCGGCCCGCAGCAGCCTGCGGCCGTCGGTGAACAGGCCTCCGGCGGCGGGACGGAGGGTGCTCATGACGTTCTCCTTCCGGCGGGTTCGCTGCGACGCCATGGACGCGCCGTGAGGGCCGCGATTACCCGCCGGGTCATCGGTGGACGTCGCGGCGGGGGCGCCTGCGAGCCGGCCGGCGGGGCGGCAGGCGCCCGAGGGCCGTGGGGGCTGTGCGAGGAGGCGGTGTCCTTGCCGCTTGGGGGCACGGTGCGGCACCGGGCCTTTTCAGCACGCCGTTTCCGCAGCTCAGTACGGGTGCGTCGCGGTCAGGGAGGAGGCGGTGACCGGCACCGTGCGTGGTTGGGGCTCCCGCCCAGCCGCCTGAGGCCGCGTGTTGAAAAGGGCCACCGCGTCGGGGCACGTCGGTGTTTCGTCAGGGCCGCCGGTAGGAACGGGTCGGCTCATCGGGCGCCGCGCCCGGCGCCCGCGGATCCGAACCGGCGGGCAGCGGCGTTGACGCTCTGACACGGCCGTCATCCCGCCGGTCCGCGCCGTGACGTTGTGCGCCGTCACAGCCTTGCCGCCCCCGGCGGCTGCCGTATGACGGATTCGGCTTCGAAACGAGCACGGAACGTCATCGCGGTCCCGCACGTCATAGCCGTAAACGTCGTCCGTGTGCAGTCCGTTGGGGGGATATGAACGTGTTGCCGCTGGTACGCCCGCTCAATGTGTCATGATGCCGAGAATTACCCGGACACAGTGAGGAGTGATATGACCGCCGAATCGATCGAGGGTGGCCTCAGCAACGCGTTCCGGCGGGTTGACGTGGACGGCGACGGCAAGCTGGACCTGATGGGCTTCACGCTGGTCCTGGAAGAGCTGGGCCTGTCGTGGTCCAGGGCCGAGACCCAGGAGCGCTTTGAGCGGGCCGACAGCAACCGCGACGGCTTGATCTCCCTGGACGAGCTGCGCGCCATGCTGGCCTCCTACAACCTGACCGGCGCCGCCTGACCGGCCCGAACCGGCGCCATGGCCCGGTCGCGCAGCTGCGGAGAGCGGATGCGTCCAGTTGCCGGGGACGCATCCCTTCCGCACCGCTCTCACGGCGTTCCCAAGAGCATCCGGCTGGGGCGCCGGGGAGAGCGGACGGCCGGGACCGACTGCGGCGCATCGAGGCGTCCTGGCCGTTGCCGGACGAAAACGATACGCCATCGCCCCGTACCGGCGTCACCGGGGGTGGATGCTCCGTCCCTCGGCACGGGTGCCGGACGTGCCCGCCGTGGGGACGGAGACTTCCCCGGGAGCCCATCGGCCCGGTTCGAACGCCGGGACCGGGCCGGGGCGCAAGGCGCTGCCTGACGGGTAGCGGGCCGGCGTCGCCGGCCTTTTGAACCGCTCTCCGCCCAGAGAAGCCCGTGATGGGGGATTTTCAAAGTATCTCTATTGATTTGGTAGGAAAAGTTGGGCATTCTGGTGGAGTGCGTACCACCCAGCACCCCCCGTCCGGCCCCTCGGCGGCGGCCGGGTCCGGCATGACCTTCGCGGCCTTGCGGCTTGTCGCGCGCCTGCACGTCGACCTGCGGCGGCAGGCCAGCGCGCTGTGTCCGCGCTGAACCGTCCCGACGTCCCCTGACCGGCTCATCGGAAGGCTTGCTCGACCATGTCCGCACCCTCGATCGACCTGGCCCGCCCGGCCGGCCGCGTTCGGAACGTTCCGATCCGGCTGCCGCGCGGAGCCCTGCTGCGCGCGGCCAGCCCGCTGGCGCTGCTGGTGCTCTGGCAGCTCGCCAGCTCCACCGGCCTGCTGTCGGACCGGCTGCTGGCCGCCCCGTCCACCATCGCCGCCACCGCCCTCGACCTGCTGCAGGACGGCACGCTGACCGGCGCGATCGGCGTCTCGCTGCGGCGGGCCGCGCTCGGCTTCGCGCTCGGCGCCATCGCCGGCATCGGGCTGGCCCTGATCGCCGGGCTCAGCCGGCTCGGCGAACACGCCGTCGACCCGCCCATGCAGATGCTGCGCGCCCTGCCGCTGTTCGGGCTGATCCCGCTGTTCATCCTGTGGTTCGGCATCGGGGAGACGCCCAAGATCGCCCTGGTCGCCTTCGGCGTCGCCTTCCCCCTGTACCTGAACACCTACGCCGGCATCCGCGGGGTGGACGCCAAGCTCGCCGAGCTGGGCAAGGTGCTGCGGCTGAGCCGCGCCGCCCTGATCCGGCACATCGTGCTGCCCGGCGCGCTGCCGCAGACCCTGGTGGGGCTGCGGCAGAGCCTGGGCGTGGCCTGGCTGGCCCTGATCGTCGCCGAGCAGATCAACGCCAACCAGGGCCTGGGCTTCATGATCAACGACGCCCGGGAGTTCCTGCGCACCGACATCGTCGTGGTCGGCCTGCTCACCTACGCGGCGCTCGGCCTGCTCACCGACGCCTTCGTGCGGCTGCTGGAAAGGAGGGCGCTGTCGTGGCGACGTCAGTTCCTGGGGTGACCACGCAGCCGGCCGCCCGGGTGTCCGGGCTGGTCAAGCGGTTCGGCGACCGCACCGTCCTGGACGGGGTGGACCTGCGGATCGAACGCGGGGAGTTCGTCGCCCTGCTGGGCCGCAGCGGCTCGGGCAAGTCCACCCTGCTGCGCGCCCTGGCCGGGCTGGAGCCGATCTCCGGCGGCGAGCTGGAGGTCCCCGGCACGGTCTCGGTGGCCTTCCAAGAGCCCCGCCTGGTGCCCTGGAAGCGGGTGGCCGCCAACGTCGCGCTCGGCCTGGACGTCCCCGACCCGCGCAAGGCGGCCGAGGAGGCGCTCGCCGAGGTCGGGCTGCGCGGCCACCGCGACGCCTGGCCGCTGACGCTGTCCGGCGGCGAGGCCCAGCGGGTCTCGCTGGCCCGCGCCCTGGTGCGCAACCCCAGCCTGCTGCTGCTGGACGAGCCGTTCAGCGCCCTGGACGCGCTGACCCGCATCAACGTCCACCGCCTGGTGCTGGACCTGTGGGAGCGGCACCGCCCGGGCGTGCTGCTGGTCACCCACGACGTGGACGAGGCGCTGCTGCTGGCCGACCGCGTCCTGGTGCTGGAAAACGGGCGGATCGGCCACGAGACGACCGTCGGCCTGGAACGCCCCCGCCACCGCGACAACACCGAACTGATCAGACTGCGCGCCGTGCTGCTGGAGCGGCTCGGCGTCAACCCTGAAGGAACCGCATGAAAAGGCGCATCATCGCCCTGCTGGCCGCACTGTCCCTCACCGTGACGGCGGTCTCGGCCTGCGGCGGCTCCGACGAGGAGGCCGCCTCCGGCACCGGTGACCCCTCCAAGGTGACGCTGACCATCGGCGACCAGAAGGGCGCCAGCCTGCAGTCCCTGCTGAAGGCCGCCGGCCAGCTCGATGACACCCCCTACAAGGTGAACTGGTCGCTGTTCACCTCCGGGCCGCCGATCCTGGAGGCCATCAACGCCGGCTCGGTGGACTTCGGCCTGGTCGGCAACGCCCCGCCGGTGTTCGCCGCGGCCGCCCGCTCCAAGATCGTGATCATCGGCGCCACCGAGATCTCCCTGGAGGGCCAGGCCGTGGTGGTGCCCGGCGACTCGGCCATCAAGACCCCCGCCGAGTTGCGCGGCAAGAAGGTCGCCGTGGCCAAGGGCAGCTCCGCCCACTACCACCTGGTGCAGGTGCTGAAGAAGAACGGCCTGTCCTACGGCGACATCCAGCCGCAGTACCTGCAGCCCGCCGACGCCCTGGCCGCGCTGTCGGGCGGACGGGTGGACGCCTGGGCCATCTGGGAGCCCTACACCGCCCAGGCCGAGGCCCAGGAGGGAGTGCGGATCATCGCCGACGGCAACGGCTACGTCAACGGCTACAACTTCCAGATCACCTCCGAGGCGGCCCTCAAGGACGCCGACAAGACCGCGGCCCTGAAGGACTTCCTCGGCCGCTACCACAAGGCGGTGCTGTGGGCCAACGACCACCCCAAGGAGTGGGCCGAGCTGTGGGCCGCCGACACCGGCCTGCCCGTGGACGTCGCCGAGCAGGCCCACCGCCGGCGGCTGGCCACGATCCTGCGCATCGACGACGAGGTGGTCACCGAGGAGCAGCGGGTGGCCGACGCGTTCAGTGAGCTGAAGCTGATCCCCGGCAAGGTCGAGATCGCCGACTTCTTCGATCGCCGCTTCAACGACATCGTCGAGGCCAAGTAAAGGACACACACCCCATGACGCTGAAATTCCACTGGTTCCTGCCCACCTTCGGCGACGGCCGCACCCTCAACGGCGGCGGCGGGCACAACGTCCCCCGCGACGCATCGGGGCTCGCCGCGCGCCCCGGCACCGCCGACCGCGAGCGCCGTCCCACCCTGGAGTACCTGGCCCAGATCGCCCGTGCGGCCGAGAACCTCGGCTTCGACGCCGTCCTCACCCCCACCGGCACCTGGTGCGAGGACGCCTGGATCACCGCCTCGGCGCTGATCTCCGAGACCCGCCGGCTGCGTTTCCTGGTGGCCTTCCGCCCCGGCCTCACCTCGCCCACCCTGGCCGCCCAGATGGCCGCCACCTACCAGCGGATGTCGGGCGGGCGGCTGCTGATGAACGTGGTCACCGGCGGGGAGAAGACCGAGCAGGCCCGCTTCGGCGACCACCTCTCCCACGCCGAGCGCTACGCCCGCACCGACGAGTTCCTGACCGTGGTGCGCGGCGCCTGGAGCGGCGAGCCGTTCGACTTCAGCGGCAAGTACTACCAGGTGGAGGGCGCCACCGTCGCCGGCGGCGTCGACCCGGTCCCCGAGCTGTACTTCGGCGGCTCCTCCAAGCCCGCCGGCCCCGTGGCCGCCCGGCATGTGGACGTCTACCTGACCTGGGGCGAGCCGCCGGAGCAGGTCGCCGAGAAGATCGCCTGGATCCGCAAGCTGGCCGCCCAGGAGGGCCGCATCCTGCGCTTCGGCATCCGGCTGCACGCCATCACCCGCGACACCTCCGAGGAGGCCTGGAAGGAGGCCGACCGGCTGCTGAAGGCCATCGACCCGGCCACCTTCGCCAAGGCGCAAAAGGCCCTGGCCGCCAGCGAGTCGGTCGGCCAGCAGCGGATGCTCGCCCTGCACGAGAACTTCCGGGCCTTCGGCGGCTCCACCCGCGACCTGGAGATCTACCCCAACCTGTGGGCGGGCATCGGCCTGGTGCGCGGCGGCGCCGGCACCGCCCTGGTCGGCAGCCACTCGGAGGTCGCCGACCGCATCGAGGAGTACGCCGAGCTGGGCATCACCGAGTTCATCATGTCCGGCTACCCGCACCTGGAGGAGGCCTACTGGTTCGGTGAGGGCGTCCTGCCCGAGCTTCAGCGTCGCGGCTTCCTGGCCTCCGAACCCTTGAAGGCCACCGCCTGACCGGGACGATCCGCGCCCGGGTCGGGCGATCCTCCTCACGGGCGCCGAAGTATCGCCCGACCCGACGATTGAGCGCCGCCCCCGCTTCTGGGGGGCGGCGCTCGCCCGTTTTCCGCGTCCCGTTCAGCAGGGCAGGTGGCGCTCCAGGAAGCGCTCGGTGAGCGACCAGGCCCGTTCGGCGTGCTCCGGCTGGTGGAACATGGGGGCCTCCCAGTTGTGGAAGGCGTGCCCGGCCTCTTCCTGGACGTGGATCTCGACGTTCGGCATCGGCGCCACCGCCTCCTCCACCGCGGCGATCTGCTCGCGCGGGATGTAGGGGTCGGAGCCGCCGAAGTGGAACTGCAGCGGGCAGGTGATCCGCCCGGCCAGCTCCAGGGCGGAGGGCACGCCCGAGCCGTAGAAGGAGACCGCGGCGGCCAGCTCCGACCGCCGCGCCGCCAGGTGGTAGGCCATCGTCCCGCCCAGGCAGAACCCGAGCACGCCCGCGGCCCCGGTCACCTCCGGCAGCTCCCGCAGGCGGTCGAACGCGGCGCTCAGGTCGGCCACCCCTGCCTCGAGCTGGAAACGGGAGGCGAGCTTCAGCGACTGCTGCAGCCCTTCCTCGTCGTGTTCGGCGGCCCACCCCGGCTGCAGCCGCCAGAACAGGTCGGGCGCGCCGACCACGTACCCGCGCGCGGCCAGCTTCTCGGCCACCCCGCGGATGTATTTGCCCACCCCGTAGATCTCCTG
>Ga0207867_1002197_pt1 | contig 11230 bp, 10 predicted proteins | sample HigsolmetaAR206D_FD_184838 | JGI IMG/M metagenome (GOLD analysis project Ga0207867, IMG submission 184838) | Ionic liquid and high solid enriched microbial communities from the Joint BioEnergy Institute, USA - AR20-6-D (SPAdes) (version 2) ...
TCGCAGTGGTGGGGGAGTATCTCTGTGACGCGGTCAGTGCCGCTCACACACGATCGGCCTCACCACCACTGTGAACGTAACCCCATTATACGAGACACTGTTTTTTGTTCACCACAGAGGCACCGTTTTTTGTTCACCACAGAGGCACTGAGACACTGAGTCAAGAGACAGAGACTTTTAGAGAGTTGCACCGAGCCGTACCCTGCCCTTCGGCAAGCTCAGGAACCGCAAGTTGAAGGATACGGCTTTGTGGGCTGGATACGGCCTCTTTGGTGAAACGCAGCCAAGCTCCCCTCTCCTGCTTGCGGGAGAGGGGGTCGGGGGGAGAGGGCCCTGTTCGGGGCTAGCCCTGTTTAGTAGCCGGAGGCGGACGCGGTGAGGACCGAATGGGAGCTAGCCGCCTCTCCGCCTGAGTATGTTGGAGCGGGTTGGCAGAGCAGGTGTGAAGGGGCAACAGAAAGAGGGCTGAAGCGAACTTCAGCCCTCGCTGTTTGGCTAAGCTGTTGGCTTAGACCGGGGCGACGATGTTGATGTTGGAGTTGTTATGATCGTAGTAGGTGATCAGCAGGTTGAGCGACATATCAGGAATAACTACGCCGTAGATCTCGGTCTCTTTGAAGCCGATGTAGATATTTTCCTGATGCACCATACCGTTGGCATCGATCCAGGTGTCGTACTTGATCTCGAGGTTTTCGAGCAGAGCACGGGTCTCGTAATCGACCGGCACGCCAAACTCTTCGATGAATTCGATCAGCTTGGCGTTTGAGATGCGCACTTGGTACTGCGTGGTCGCGTTGCCACGAATCGTGCTGCTGCCGATGCGATAGATGCCTTCGAGCAGGTCGGGCATTTCGCTTGGCAGGCCGCCAACCTGATTCATCTGGAAGCCGAGCTCTTCTTGGAAGGCCAAGAAGGCGTCGTTATCGCCCGAAAGATGCATAATGTGATCGGTCAGCGCGGCGGGGTGCAGCATCGGAATGACTGCGCCGCTCGACTGCCAGCCATCGCCTTCGTTGATGTAACTGCGGTTGCCGACCACTACAACGCCAGTGCGTACATCGGTGTGGTTGGTGCCCGCCCAAGCCTGAATGCGGTCGGGCTGCTGCAGCGAGCCTTGAGCGAAGGCATAGTCTTCAAGAAAATCGACTTTAACGGTGGCTAGAAAATCAAAACGGGCCGACTGAGGAACTTGGATTGCAGGCAGGCTCGGCACCTTTTCAGCCGCATAGGCGCTTGGGGTTCCGGCGTTGAAGGCGAGCAGGCTTGCCAAAAAAGCGAGTAACAGGGCGAAGCGAAATCGTACTTTGCGGGGTGAGTTGTTCACGGTTTTTGCTGTCATAGACGGCCTTTTTCTTTTGTTTTAATCCTATGCCAACAGTTTGAGACCCGTACAACCCTTCATATCAAATCCGCTTGTTCGCTTCTTGGCGAAGAGGTCTCAACCAGCCATTCGGCTTCTAGCGCGTCCGCCTACGGCTATCACCATCATTTCCAAACATTCGGCTTCTGTCTGCCTGCGCCCAAGCGCCCCCTGATACCAAATCTATTTAAAGACTTGCGCTCTTGCAGTGCAGGAAGACGAGCAGCCGGGGAAGAAGTTGTGTGAAATTTCGCGCACCAGCGCGAAATTTCACACAACAAAAAGAGTTGAGTTCCGCTCTGCCGAAGGCCAAAAAGGAAGTGATCTAACGGATTTGGTATGAAAAGCTAAGCAAGCGTGCGGATTTACGATCGAATGCGTTGTTAAAAAAGGGCTGAGTCGTGTAAAACCCAGCCCAGTGAACCATTCAAGCTCCATCGCTGATCGAAGCACTTAGTTAGGAGCGACTACGTTGATGCTCGGATCGTCGAAGTCGTAGAAGGTCACCAACGAGTTAGTGGTGATTTCAGGCAGCTCCTGACCAGCGTAGCTACCAGCCGCAATCGTGGTCTGGGTGTTCTGCTGGAGGAAGGTGCCGTCAGCGCCGATCCAGAAGTCGTACTTGAGCATCATACCCTCGATCAGAGCGGCGGTCTCGCTGTCTACCTCACCAACCAGGTCGAGCACCTTTTCGCCCTTAACCGAAAGCTGGTATTGAGTAGCTGCTTGGCCGCGCACGCTGGCCGAACCGATCACATACACCCCTTCCGATAGATCGGCCAGAGCGGCGATCTGATCGGAGAGCGGCATTGCATCAGCGGTGCCCTCGGGAACATCGTTGACGGTTTCCCATCCATCGCCCTCGTTCATGTAGATCGTCGAGCCGATCACAACGATACCGATACGCTCGCTATCGTGGTTGGTGCCGATCCAAGCTTGCATGCGGTCAGGCATTTGCACAGAGCCATTGCCAAAGGCAAAATCTTTGATGCCCATGGTCTCAATCGTGACAAGCATGTCGAAACGGGCGCTGTTGAAGTTCTTAACGGTCGGGATAGTGTTGGTCTTCTCGGCGGCGAAGGCCGGGGAGCTGCTAGCCATAAAGGCAAAGGCTAGTGCGAAGGCCAAAACCAAAAATGCAGCCCAGCGAGAACGTTTGTGTGAGGTCTTCATTGATCCTTGCACAATCTTGATCCTTTTCAATAAGAGAGCGATCTCTAAAAGTAGAGATTACACGACGTTGAATAGAGGTGGAAACCGCTTAACACACCCAGACGACGGATCCTAGTCGTAAGCAGAATAGAAGTGACAGATTGGAAAAGTTTTGTGGGTTAAACGAACCCGTCACAAGTGCAGATTAGGAGGTATGGGAGAAAGGATTGAAAATTCCTTTTACAGCCGATGTGTGAATTGGTGATTACAAGCAAATATTCAACACTTATTGTATATCATAAAATTTCTTCTGAAATATCGGTCTTAAGACCGATGTGTCAAATCTATGAACCTTAGAAAGTGGAAATGAACCCTCTAGAAAGCAATATATGCTTTCTTATTCAAATAATTGTGCTGACACAATAAGGCTGTCTTATGAAGTTAAGAAGACAGCGCGAAATCTCATACGCCTCTTTCTCGTTTTTCGCTTGCCCAGTTTGTTATTTGGGATCTCGCGTTGCGGCACGAGATCCCAAACATTTCTCCCCGCTTAGCCGTAAACCTAAGCGCTATTTGAAAGGTGGTGAGCAACTTAGCCTACATCGTTTTGATTGCGCGATAAACACTTGCTTCAGCGTGTTGGCTTAGGGTTGCAGAGCGAGCGGTAAAAAGCTGCCGTAATAGACCGAGATATCGATGTTGTCGAGGTTGGTTGGCGCTGTCAGGCTCAGCAAACTGGCCGACTGCATGCTTGGGGCGGCCCCGCCATCTGTGCGATAGAACGAGATAATGCGTTGTGGCTCGCTCGGGCTGCTGGCCAGGCTGGCAATCCCTTCTTCGCCGTAGTAGGGTACTGCGGCGACGTAGTATTGCCCGCTGCGGAGCGCTGGAGTAGTGCTATACGTTCCGTCCTTCTCTATCCAAGCATAAGCAACCTTTTCGCCCGTTTGGCTATAGACAATGATGCTGCCATTTTGGAAGGCTATCGAACTGCCCGCCAGCAGCGCTTTACCCTTGATCAGGCTGCCTTTTTGGAGCTGGAAATTGATGCCAGTTTTGAGGTTAGGCGCTTCGAGGTCCACCACGCTGGCAGCTTCGCGTGACGCTGCATTGGGGTAAAAGGTATCGACGTAGCCTTGCTCGTCACCAATGTAGTGAAGGTAGTAGCTTCCAGAAGGGAGACCGGTCGAATTCAGGAAGGTGCCGAATTCGGTGATTCTTGCAGAACCGACCTGTTTGCCCGCTTGGTCATAGATGCGAATTCGACCTTGGGTGACGGGCTGATTGCTAGCCGTATCTTTGACGCTGCCGCTCACGAATGCACCGCGCTTCAGTGCTACATTCAGATTGCTGACAGGGGTGGGCGCTGTGATGTTGATAAAGGGCGCTTCCTCCTCACTTGAGGCGCCGTGGTTATAGCTGAGCACATAGCCACACGAGCCATTTCGATCATCGGGTGTGAACTTTACGCGATACTTGCCGCTGGGGAGGATGGTTTGGGTTGTGTAGCTTCCATCGGCTTGGCTGGTGGCGCTGGCAACCTGATAGCCCTCTTCATTGAGCACTACTACAGACACACCTTGGATCGGATCGTTGCTCTCGGCATCGGTGACTTTGCCGCTGATACTGCTGCCAAGCGCCAGTTGGGCGTCGATGCCCGTTTTCGCTTCAGCATTACGGATTTCTACGAGTGTTGCGCTTTCGCGATCGTTGGCATCGTCATAATATTCTTCGATATAGGTGTAAGGGCGGAAGTGAACCTGAAATTTCCCATCGGGCATACCGTTAGCGCTATAGATCCCTGAAGCATTTGTATAGACGTACTCTTGATAGGAGCCGTCTTCGTTACTGATGAAGATCGTGATCGAAGCAAGCGGGTTTCCGTCGGTATCGGTTACTTTGCCCGATATGCTGCCGCCTTTGGGGATAGCCAAATCAACATTGTAGCTTGTGACACCGTTGGGAATTGTGATCAGGCGAGTTTGTCTTACATAAGGCCAAGAATCGAAATAGCTAGAGGCATTTAGCCGATATTGACCTGGCCTCAAACCCTTAATGCTAAAGGCACCTGCAGTGCTGGTAGCATATTTAGAGAGGTTGTCTCCACTGATAGTGATTTCTACACCTGATAAGGCTGCATCTGTTTCAGCATCGCTAATCTGTCCAGTGAGCGTTATGCCCTCTTGAAGCTGGGCGTTGACTGTATAGTTTGTTGGACTTGAGATAACGATCGCTTCCGCCGCGTCTATTGAAGATGCGTTGGGATAGTAGATAGGCACTTTTTCGTAATGCTGGAACTGTACATAGTACGTGCCATTGGTTAGCCCCGTTCTGGTGCTGTAGTTGCCGCTGGCATTGGTGGAGGTGTTAGCTATGAGGTACTTGTCGGCGTTGTAAATTCTGACCTGTACATTCTCGAGTGGATTGCTTGCTTGGTCAGTGACCGTGCCGCTGATCTTTGCGCCAAGCGCTAGTTCGACATTAACCCCACTTTTGATTTCTGCGTTGCTTAGCACAATTGGCGTTGCATCAACCGCCTTTTGGGCGTTGTTATACCATTCACCTACATAACCTTCATGATGAGCTCCAACTTTTAGGAAATAAGTGCCCGCGATCAGATTGTTGACCGAATACTCGCCGCTGGCATCGGTAGAGGTATAGCCTGCGCGGACACCATAGTTGTTATAGACTTCGACTGTCACGGATTGAAGGGGAGAGCCACCCGGTTTGGTGACTTTGCCATTGATGCTTGCCGATCCCGTAGTGGGGTAACAGAGCCATTCTACGGGGGCTGCAGAGGCTGAAGGGCTATGAAACAAGAGAAGACAGCTGCTAAGACTGAGTAAAAAGAAACCAACGATCAGGTTCATCATCGGGCGTCTTGATCTCATAACCTGCTCCTTTAGCTGTGAATTGCCGAGAGACCTCACCTAGTCGCAATACTAGCTGGAAACAAGAGCCTTTGAGATCAAGACGCCTAATGATAAGTGACCTTTCCTTGTTTACAGCAGATTCGAATATCAGCTTCCAAATTTGGAATAATCCTATGTGGTAGTAGAGCGTTTTGAGTGCGTGAATTCGTAGTCCCTTCTCCCGCACGCGGGAGCTATGCATTACCCAACAGTCGTGTCGGCAGCAACAGGCGATCGTTCGCATAGCATTGCGGGATCATCCTTGAGAGCATACAACATCACCATTCCCCCTCGCCCGCAGTGCGGGAGAGGGGGCCGGGGGGTGAGGGCAGATAACGCTGACCGTATGTCGATTTGTGGCTAATGTACAGCACGCGGGAGAAGGGCAGGAGATGAGGGCCTGTAGCGTTAGTAGAGCGTTTGGGTGTTAAGCAGATTGCGCAGAGGCTGACCGTTCAAAAAGCGCTGGAGGTTATCGCAGAAAAGGTCGGTCAGGCGGCTATTTTCGCGGTCGCTGGTGCTGGCCGAATGTGGGCTGACCAAAACATTCGGCATGCGCCAGAGCGGGCTATCGCTGGGCAGCGGCTCGGTCGCGAAGACATCGAGGGCGGCGCCAGCCAGGTGGCCACTCTGCAAAGCCTCGATCAGCGCTGCCTCGTCGATGATGGCGCCGCGCCCGATATTGATCAGCACCGCGCCCTTGGGCAGTAGTGCCAGCTCGCGCGCCCCAATCATCTGCTCGGTCTCGTCGGTGTGGGGCGTGATGATGATCAGGAATTCACTCTGGGGCAGCAGCTCGTCTAGCTTGTCGGGCGTGTAGAGCGCTTCGCAGAACAGGCTACTCGCTTCGATGCCTTCGACAGTGCGCTTAACGCCCAGCACACGCATATCGAGCGCGGCGCTCACCCGCGCAACTTGGCGTCCGATTCGCCCTAAACCGAGGATCGTGACGGTGCGCCCCGCCAGATCGCTAGCGGCGAAGCGTTCCCAGCGCGCCTCGCTCTGCAGCGCTTGCATCTGCCAGAGGTTGCGCGAAAACATCATCATCGCCATAGCGCAGAACTCTGCCAGCGGATAGCTGTGTGTTCCGCTTGCGGTGCAGTACTGCACATGCGGCATGCGTTCGGGGTAGCCCAAGCTGCGCACCATTTGGCCGATTCCAGCGCTGGTGGCCTGCACCCAACGTAGCTTGGGGGCCAGCTCGGGCAGGGCCTCGCGGTTAGTGTGGTCGAAATCGAACAGAATGTCGGCTTGGGCCAGCAAGGAGCGCCAGCGCGCCTAATCCTCCGGGCTGCGCACAAAGCCGATGCCGCTAGTGTGGTCGGCGGGGTAGCGCGGCGGGGCCAGTAGATCGGGCTCGTAGATCACCTTGATGCGATCGCTAACGGCTCGAATGCGCTCAACATATTCGGCTTCCAGATAGGAAGCGATCAAAACGGTATAGCTAGAGGTCATAGATCGGTTTCTTTCTGTAATAGGCATCGCAATGATGTGGTCCTATTGTACTCCGATCCGTGAGCAGCTTTGACGCAAAGCAAAAGCTGCTCTGTAGGTTTTCTACAAAGCAGCTTTTTTGGATAAAGCGCGATCGTTGTGAATGATTGAGACGCTACTTTAGCGAGCTAACGTCTTTACAAACCCACTTCCGCGAAGCGTAGCAGCACAACTGTGATCAAACTGAAAGCCAACTCTTGCATACCGACGATCGGGGTGCGGGTTGCCAAACTGCGCTCAAGTAGGCCGATAAAGCTGCGCAGCGTCAACAAGCCGAAGAGCGCGATTGGCAGCCAATTGCTGAGCTGGGCCAGCCAGAACAGCACGGCGATCAGCAAGCAGGCCAGATGCACCACATAGACCGGCCAGCGTTGGGCAGCTTGGCCGCGCGCCAGCGTAAGGCGAGTGGTGACATAGTGCAGGGCGCTGGCGGCTTGCAGCACTAGCAGAAAGCAGAGCAGGAGCGCGACTGAGAGTGTTTTGCCGCCCAGCAGAGCCAGCATTGCCGTGAGTGTTGCCATCGCGCTGGCCCCACAGATCTCGGCCAGTAAGGTGCGGCTCTGTTGGCGGGCATCGTAATAGAGCTGCACCACAGCCAGCGGTGCCGCCACCAGAAAGGGCTGCCAAAAGGCCTGCTGGGCGCTGAGACAGGCTGCTACGAACGCGATCAGCGTGGCGCCGCCATAGAGCGCTACAAAACGTTCGGCCCATTGAGTGCGCGGGTAACGTTTGCCACGCCGACGGTCGCTGAGCGCTAACTTAAGCGGCTGACGCAGCAGAAAGACGCCCAGCGCCGCCAGACTCAGCCAGAATCCCGCCAGACTGGGCGCGATCCACAGGCCGAGCAGAATCGGTGAGAACAGAAAACTCCAGCCGCCGTGTTCAACCGGCAGGGCGATCGGCCGTAGCCGAACGTTTTGCATAGCCAGACCTATTTCAGCAAGGTGAGCAGCATCACCAAAGGCGTTTTGGCATAGACGCTGTGAGGCTGTTTGGCATCGAGATGCAGCCAAGCGTTCGGCCCTGCATCGATCACCTCTTCGCCAACCGTCAGCCGCGCTTCGCCGCTGATGATCTGAATAATGATCGGCACTGCGGCGGTGTGCTCCGACAGCTCTTGGCCTTGGCTGAAGCCGAATAACACTGCCGTGACTTGTTCGTCTTTGTAGATATTGCGGCTGATGATACCATCGTCAGGGATCTCTTGGGTTGTGACGAGGTTTGCGATATAGCTTTGCATACTACTTTCCTTACGCTTGGTTTTGAGCCTCTGTGGGCTTATAGGCCACCATAGTCAGGCCGCGCAGATGTTCGTTGTGGGTTTTGAACATGGCGCGCATATTCAAGACGCGGCGGCGAATATCGGGCTTGCGTATCAGGTTAAAGACGATGCGAGCGACGCCAAACAGCCCTTCATCTTCGATCATACGCTTTGGCTCGATCAGTTGATCATCCGACCTCATTTTGAGTAATTCTAACATGCGGCGGGTCATTTCCAAACCGCCAGGGCGCACCACACGCTTGCCGACTTGTGCGAGGCGGAAAGGTCTTTACCTACAAAAAAGTCTTCTGGCGCGTCCGCCTACGGCTATCAAATCGCTTTGCCCACCATACAGCGCATTATTTCGCAGCTTCGCTGCGACTGCTTCGTGCGCGCACAAAGCAGCTTCTTATTTCGTTTTCAGGCGAGCGCTTCGTCGCAGGCAGTTAGCAGCCTCCTTTGATGGGTGGGATGTTTGTAGCCGAAGGCGGACGCGGTCGGGACCGAATGGACAAGACTGCCCTTGCCGCCAGAGCGCTGAAATGAACAAGCTGATGTGCTGTGAGATGTAGAAAGGCCAGCCCGTCCGAATGGTGGGCTGGCCTAGTTTGCTGCTGAAGCGGATTTAGATGCGCTCGCTGATAAAGCGGATCTTTTCGACCGTGTGGACGTTTTGGCCGCCTTCGTGCTGGTTGTAGGGATAGATACGGATATCGCGCTCGCCAGCGTAATTGTTGTAGGCCGCGAAGACAGTCGAAGGAGGACAGATCATGTCCATCAGGGCGACCGAGAAGAGCGCCGGGGCGTTGGCGCGTGCGCCCAAGTTCACGCCATCGAAGTACGAGAGCGTGGTGAAGACCTGTTCGATCTTGTCGCGGTGGCGCTGGCAGAAGCGCGTGATTTCGTTGTAGGGCGCGGTATCGACGATCTCGGTGGCGCGGCGATAGTGGCAGAGGAAGGGCACATCGGGCGCGACCGCCTTGAGATCCTTCACCAAGCCCGAAACGGCGATCGTGATGCCGCCACCTTGGCTGCCGCCCGTGGCTGCGATGCGGCTGGCATCGACGGCGGGGTGCGAGCGAGCGGCTTCTATAGCACGTACCGCATCGCTGAAGACGCGGCGGTAGTAGTAGTGCTTGGGATCGAGAATGCCCTGCGTCATCGAGCCGGGGATGGCCGGATTGCCACCTTCGCTGTAGAGATCGGGCGTGTCGCCTTGGGCCCACGAGCTACCTTGGCCGCGTGTATCCATCAAAAAGTGGGCGTAGCCCACGCTCGGCCAGAGCGTCCAATCGATCGGCAGGCCGCGCCCGCCACCGTAACCCAAGTACTCGACGACGCAGGGCAGGGGGCCGCTGCGCTGCTTTGGCAGGCTGAGCCAAGCCTTAATCGGCTGGCCGCCGAAGCCATTGAAGGTCACATCGTAGCTTTCGACGTTGCGCAGACCGTAATCAACGGCTTCGAAGCGAACATCGAGCGAAAAACTGCGGGTTTCGGCTAACGTATCGCTCCAGAACTGATCGAAGTCGGGTTGTTCGGTCGATGGCGGACGGTAGTTTTGAAGTTGTTCTAAGGGAAGATCAAACAAAGGCATTGGATACTCCTCTGTAGTGTGCTCTAACGACTTTGCCAGCACGCACCAATCATAGCACCGAATCTATCTGCCTTATGCAGAAGCGCTTTGGCTTGCTTGCTCTGTTGCTTGCTCCTGTCGGCGAACATCGGGCACCCACCACTGCAATAGCGCCAGCGCGATCGCTCCTATCACTGCGCTGAACAGGAAGAGCATATTGTAGCCACCTCGGCTGGCCAGTGCGCCCAGCAGCAGCGGCCCAAAAAAGCCGACCGGTGCCAGAGCCGTGTTGGCCAGACCGATATAGGTCGGGCGCTGATCATCTGTGCTAAAGGTCATCACCAAGGTATAGCCCGAAAGCTGATAGCCCGAGGTCGCGATACCGATCAAGACATAAGCGCCGATCAGCCATTCGGGGCTGGGCGCTAGCACCGATGCAACGAGCGCTAAGACGCCGATCAGGTTTGCCAGCTTCAAGACCTGTTTGTGTCCCCAGCGATCGGCCAAGGTGCCCATAACAACATCGCTCAACGCTTGCGAAGCCAGTTGGGCCGCCAAATAGGTGCCCAACCAGAGGCTAATGTCAAAGCGTAGCATAGATCCTGCTGTAACAAAACTGTGTCCTAAAAAGGATAAAGACAAAGCCGTTCGCGTGATCAAATAGTTGCGGAAACCTTTGTCTTTTTTTAAAAGCGGCGGCAAACTGCGCAAATAGGGCATCATCGGCTCGCGCGGCTGGGTTGGCTGGGCTGGTTCGACCGTTGCGGCTAGACCCGAAAACGAGATCGTCAAACCGACAAAACAGAGCAGACTCAGCAGGCCGACATTGTTGGGAAAGCTCATGCTTTCGAGCACGAAGTCGGTGACTTTGGCGGAAAAGATGCCTAAAACCGCTCCGATCGCGCTGCTTAGCCCAAAAAAGATACCCCAACGCTTGCCGGGAATCACACGAGCGATCATATCTTGCCAAGCGGTCGCGGTAAAACCTGCGAAGAAGGTGTGGATCGCATAGCCTATGAAAAAGGCGCTTAGCATAAGGCTTCCCGGCAGATCTTTCCCAAACAGCAACAACAGACCAAAGACCAGGAAGGGGATGCGCTCGATCGCGGTCATCAGCAAGACGTAGGGCTTGCGGCGCGGCAAGGTTTTGATGTAGGGCGCTGTAAAGAGTTGGGGTAAGAGCCACCCTACCTGAGTCAGCATGGGAATCAAGCTTAACAACAGTGGATTATTGTTGATGCTGCCGACAAAGTAGGGTAAGACGGTGTAGCGCGACACCATGTTTATGCCGAAGGCAAAGAACGACACATCGATAAGGTTGGCGAAGAAATTCCGGCGGGCGGCGCGCGATAACACCATCTCTGGCGTTTCAGATTGCATAAATTGTTCTCCAATGTGGCTTGCCAGTAAATGCTATGAGATGTCTCTATTGAATTCAATCCACTCGTGATTCGCCTAGTGTACATCAGCTCATCAGG
>Ga0207867_1002213_pt1 | contig 11144 bp, 9 predicted proteins | sample HigsolmetaAR206D_FD_184838 | JGI IMG/M metagenome (GOLD analysis project Ga0207867, IMG submission 184838) | Ionic liquid and high solid enriched microbial communities from the Joint BioEnergy Institute, USA - AR20-6-D (SPAdes) (version 2) ...
GAGGTGCTCGCCGTAGTCACGGTCGAACAGGTTGTCGATGCCCGCGCTCAGCCGGATCCGCCCGCCGGGGCGCCAGCTGGCGTTGACCGCCAGCGTGCCGAAGCCGCCGGCAGGGCCGAGGTCGCGCCCGACCACGTTGCCCTGGCCCGGCGCCACGCGGTCCTGCGCCGCGACCAGCCGCCACAGCAGCCCGAGGCCCAGCCGCTGCCCCTCGTAGCCCGCGGTCAGCCTCGCCTCCAGCGGCGGCATCTGCGGCAGCGGCGTGCCCGCATCGGCGTTTTCGCCCCACGCCCAGGCGAGCGTGCCGCCGAACGTCCAGCGCGAAGCGGTGCGGTACCCGACGCCGGCCTCCGCGCCGTGCACGCGCGCGTCCACGTTGCGCACCGACGACATGCCCATGCCGTAGTCGAACAGGATGAAATCCCCGATGCGCCCGGCATAGGCCGAGACCCACGCATCCAGAGCGCCCCTGCGGTATTGCAGGCCGGCGTCCAGCTGGGTGGTGCGCTCGGGCCGGATGCCGGCGAAGGCGTTGGCCGCGCCCGCCGGCCCCATCTGCGGCGGGAACAGCTCCCAGTAGTCCGGCATGCGCCGCGCATGCCCCAGCCCGGCGTACCAGGCCAGCGGCGCGCCCGCGCCCCGGCCCTCGTAACGCACGAATCCGGACGGCAGCGTGTGCCGGCGGCGTTGGCCGGAGGTCGGGTTGGGCATGTCCATGCCGCCGTGGCCGCCATCGAGGTGTTCGCGGTGGTCGGTGGCCCCTGCGCGGTCCACGCGCAGGCCCGCCACCCAGCGGCCGCCGTCGCCGCGCACGGCCGCCTCGGCGAACACGCCCGCGTTGCGGAATTCCGCGTCGCGCACACGCGGCTGCGCGCGCCAGGCGTCGCGGCCCATGCCACCGCGCCGCCGGTGCGCGCTGTCCTGCAGGTCGAACCCGGCCACCAGCGAGACACGCGGCCACGCGCGGTCCACCGCCACGCGCCCGCCGCGCGTGCGGCGGTCCACGTTCGCGGCCATCGGCATGCCCATCGGGTCGCGCAGGCCGTAGTTGTCCATCACGTGGTCGGCGTGGTTGCGCCAGGCGACGGCCTCGATGCCATCCAGCGGGCCCGGGAGCCCGCGCTTCGCGAAGCGCAGCGCGAGGCTGTCGCGGCCGAACTTCGTGCCATCCATGCCGCGGCCGGCGTAGCGCGCCCGCCCGTCGCCGCTTCCGGCCGACAGTTCCAGCACGGTATCCGCGTCCGGCGTCCATCCGGCGGCGACGTCGATGTTCCACTTCCTCCACGCCGACGGCACCTCCGCGCCACCGCCGTCGCGGTAATCGCCCGACTCCGAGCGGTTGCCATCCACGCGCAGGTAGCCGGCAGGCGCGCCCGCCTCCAGCCCGAACACCTGGTCGCCGCGCCCGTGGGAGCCGCCGAGCAGGCTGCCGCGCATGCGCAGGCCGGGCCCGTCGAACCGCTCCGTCACGCGCTCGAAGCGCACCGTGCCGGCGGAAGCGCCCGGCCCCCACAGCACGGTCTGCGGCCCCTTGACCACGACCAGCCGGTCGAAGGTCTCCGGCGAGACGTAGGACAGCGGGTTGTCCATGCGCGCCGGGCAGGCACCGGGCATGCTGCCGCCGTTGCCGACGACGTTCAGGCGCGAGCCGAACATGCCGCGCAGCACCGGGTCGCCGTTGCTGCCGCCGTTGCGGATCACGGCGAACCCCGGGACCGTCCCCAGGTAGTCGGCACCATCGCTGGCCGGCACCGGCTGGCGCGGCAGCCGCGGGTCGGTCTCCCAGGTCAGCGGCAGCGCCGGCGAAGCGGTCACCACCACGCGATCGAAGGTCGGCAGACCGTCGTCCGGCATGGGCGCCATGGACGCGGAAACGGGAAGGGAAAGTACAACCAGGCACGCGGCCGCGACCGCGGACGCGCGCAGGCGCGGCGCACGCGGCACCACGCGGAAAATCGTCTGCATCGGGAAAACTCCGGTTCACGGGAGCGCGGCGCGACCGCCGCGCGGGCACTTCACGGGTTCAGGAAGCCTGTGACCGGAACAGGGGCGGCGCCTGCGCGCCGAGGCCATGCAGGTTGCGCGGCGCCCGCACCGGGGCCGCGTCGTTGCGGGCAGGTGCGGGCCCCGCGGGAGGGAGCGTGGCCAGGCAGGGCCGCGGCGGCACCGGCGGCACCGGCACCGGCAGCACGCAGTAGCCGCAGGCCTCCATGCCGTCCGCCGCGGGCGGCGCCGGGTCTTCCTCCGACGCGATGAACGGCGAGACGTCCACCAGCTGGCGGCCCAGCGCCGTGCACATCTCCATCAGCACCGGCACGCGCGACGGCATCGTCGCCGCCAGCACGCGGCCGGCGGTGGGCATGGCCGCCAGCAGCACCGCCGCAAGCAGCGCGGGCCATGCCATCCAGCGGAACCGGGCCGGGAAACGTGTCATCGCCTAGGAATTGTACGGAAAGCGTGCGTGCCGGCCCGGGATCAGCGGTATCCCGCCGCCTCCAGCGCGCGCCGCGCCTCGGCGCGGCCGATGTCGATCAGCTCGGCCGCGCGCCAGAACTCGTAGAACGAGCACACGTCACGCGGGATCCGGATCAGCAGCTCCGGCGGGTCCAGCGCGATCTGCACCCGCGAGATCTGCGCCTGCATGGTGTCGAGCGAGCGCGCCATGATCTCCGGCAGGCCCATGTCGAGCGAAGGCGCCTGGCGCGCGGGCCCGGACCCGGCCGGTTTGCCCGCCGGCCGCCGCGGCCAGCCGTGCATGTCCACGGCGACCAGCCGGTGCGCGTCCGACAGCCGCGTCGCCGCGATCGGCAGCGGCGACAGCAGCCCGCCGTCCACCAGCGCGCGGCCGTTGACCCGGTGCGGCGTGAACAGGCCCGGGATCGCGAACGAGGCGCGCAGCGCGTCCCACAGCGGGCCCGAGCGCAGCCAGACCTCGCGCTGCCGCTCCAGGTCCACCGCGACCGCGGTGAATTCCACCGGCAGCTCCTCGATCCGCGGGTCGCCCACCACCTCGCGCATCGCGTCCACCAGGCGCGCGCCGCGCAGCAGGCCGGTGCGGCGCCAGCCGGGGTCGAGCAGGCGCAGGAAGTCGCGACGTGACATCGCGCGCAGGCGCCCGTCGAACTGGCGCAGCTTCCCGGCGGCGAAGATGCCGCCGACCAGGGCGCCGCTGGACGAGCCGGCGACGGTGACGATCTCGAAGCCATGTTCCTCCAGCTCCTCGATCACGCCGATCTGGGCCAGCCCGCGCGCGCCACCCGCGCCCAGCACCAGCGCCACGCGTTCGCGTTGCGTCCTCGCGGGCCCGGTCCCCGGCGCGGCCACGGCCATCCCGTCAGTCGCTGTAGTTGGACAGCGCCAGCTGCAGCAGCGATTTCATCTGCGCGCGCAGCGACGGCGGGTCCACGATCTCGGCGTCGGCGCCGTAGTGCAGCACGTCCATCAGCAGCTCGCGCGCGGCGCTGTAGGGCACCTTCAGCTCGTAGCGCCCGTCCGGCAGGCGGCGGCCCTGCTGCTGCGAATGCCAGTGCTCGTCGGCCACCCAGCGCGCGGCCTTCTCGCTGAACACGATGGTGGCGACGCCCTTGGGCTGGCCGGAGAAGATGCCGTAGCCGCCGGTCAGCTCGCGGTCCAGCTCCTCGTCCGGGATGTCCCGCGCCTTCTCCTCGAGCACGCGCGCGTTGGAAATGCGGTCCACCGAGAAGCTGCGCAGCGCCTCGCGGCCATGGTCCCAGGCATCCAGGTACCAGTTGTCGCGGTAATGGATCACGCGCTGCGGCGAGACCGTGCGCCGCGTGGCCTCGTCGGTCGAGCGCGCGCGGTAGTCGAACGCCAGCTGCCTGCGCTGCAGCACCGCCGAGCACACGCAGCGGAAGGCGTGCTCGTCCATGCGCCGGCCGCGGTGCGGGATCACGCGCACGCGCTCGATCGGCCATCGCTCGCCGCTGGCATGCTCGGCCAGCAGCTTCTCAATGCGCGACTGCAGCGGCGCCAGCGCGCCCGACAGCACCCCGCCGCTGCTGCGCGACAGCAGCTGCTGCGCGGCCAGCAGGGCGTGCAGTTCGTTCGAGGTCAGCCACAGGCCGGGCAGCTCGAAGCGGTCGGCCTCGGCGGTGTCGTAGCGGAAACCGGCCTCGCCGTCGCCCACGACGGGCGCCATCAGGCCGTCGCGCAGGAAGGCGAGGTCGCGGTAGACCGTCGCCCGCGAGCATTCGAGTTCCTCCTGCAGCCGCGCCACCGTCACCGGGTAGCGCGCGGACTTGAGGATGCGGTGCAGGGTCAGGATGCGTTCGTACCGGTCCATGCCCCGATTATGCGGCAAGCGGCGCGGCATGGGCCGGCCGCCGGACGGCGCCCGGCCGGGGCGCGGGCCGCCGGCGGGCACGCGCCGCGCCGACGGGGCACAATAGCCGCATGACCGCGCGCGCCCCGCACGAACCGGCCCTCGACCTTTCGCCCCCGCCGGGCGACGAGGTGAAGACCACCACGTGCTACATGTGCGCCTGCCGCTGCGGCATCAAGGTCTGGCTCAAGGACGGCGGCATCCGCTACATCCAGGGCAACCCCGCACACCCGGTGAACCGCGGCGTGATCTGCGCCAAGGGTGCCAGCGGCATCATGCAGCACTACTCGCCGGCGCGGCTGACCCGGCCGCTGCTGCGCGTGGGCGAGCGCGGCAAGGGCGAATTCCGCGAGATCGGCTGGGACGAGGCGCTGGACATCGCCGCCTCGTGGCTGCGCGCGATCCGCGAGCGCAACCCCGACGAGCTGGCGTTCTTCACCGGCCGCGACCAGTCGCAGGCCCTGACCGGCTGGTGGGCGCAGCAGTTCGGCACCGTGAACTACGCCGCGCACGGCGGCTTCTGCTCGGTCAACATGGCTGCCGGCGGCATCTACACCATCGGCGGCAGCTTCTGGGAGTTCGGCGAGCCCGACTGGGAGCACACCCGCTACCTGATGCTGTGGGGCGTGGCCGAGGACCACGATTCCAACCCGATCAAGCTCGGGCTGGGCCGGCTCAAGGCGCGCGGCGCCAAGATCGTCGTGGTCAACCCGGTGCGCAGCGGCTACGGCGCGATCGCCGACGAGTGGATCGGCATCCGTCCCGGCACCGACGGCCTGTTCGCGTTCGCGCTGATCCACGAGCTGCTGCGCAGCGACCGCATCGACCTCGAATACCTGGTGCGCTACACCAACGCGCACTGGCTGGTGGTGCGCAACCCCGGCGGTGCCGACGACGGCCTGTTCGCGCGCGACGCGGACGGCAGGCCGCTGTGCTGGGACGAGGCCGCCGGCGCGCCCGCGCCCGCCGGCGGCACCGGCATCTCCCCCGCCGTGGTTGGCGAATACACCCTGCCCGACGGCCGCACCGCGGTGCCGGTGTTCCACCTGGTCGCCGAGCGCTACCTCGACCCGCGGTACTCGCCCGTGGCGGTGAGCGCGCGCTGCGGCGTGCCCGCGGACACCATCCGGCGGATCGCACGCGAGCTGGCCGAGGCCGCGTTCGACAGCAACCTGTCGCTGCCGGTGGCGTGGACCGACGCCTGGGGCCGCGAGCACCGGGAAATGGTTGGCCGCCCCGTGTCGATGCACGCCATGCGCGGGATCAGCGCGCACAGCAACGGCTTCCACACCTGCCGCGCGCTGCACCTGCTGCAGATGCTGCTCGGCGCGATCGACACGCCCGGCTCGTTCCGCTACCAGCCGCCCTACCCGAAGCCGATCCCGCAGCCCAACCGCCCGGGCAAGGCGCGCAACGCGGACGGCGTGCTCGACGCCGGGCCGCTGGGCTTCGTGCACGGGCCGGAGGACCTGGTGGTGGACGCCGACGGCGAACCGCGCCGGATCGACCACGCCTTCTCGTGGGCCTACCCGCTGTCGGCGCACGGGATGATGCACACGGTGATCCGCAACGCCTGGGCGGGCGACCCGTACCGCATCGACACGCTGATGATGTTCATGGCCAACATGAGCTGGAACTCGGCCATGAACACGCCGGAGACCATCCGCTGGCTCACCGACCGCGACGAGAACGGCGAGTACCGCATCCCGCGCATCATCTACAGCGATGCCTATGCCAGCGAGATGGTGGCCTACGCCGACCTGGTGCTGCCGGACACCACCTACCTCGAGCGCTTCGACGCGATCAGCCTGCTCGACCGCCCGATCTCCGACGCCGATGGCGCGGCCGACGCGATCCGCCACCCGGTCTTCGACCCGGCCACGCAGGCCGACAGGGACGGGCGCCCGCGCGACGTGCGCGGCTTCCAGTCGGTGCTGATCGAGCTGGGCGCCCGCATCGGCCTGCCGGGGCTGGTGAACGGGGACGGCTCGCCGAAGTACCGCGACTACGCCGACTACATCGTGCGCCACGAGCGCGCGCCCGGCGTCGGCCTGCTCGCCGGCTGGCGCGGCCCGGACGGCAGCCTGCACGGCAAGGGCCCGCCGAACCCGGACCAGCTGCGGCGCTACATCGAGAACGGCGGCTTCTGGCACGCGCCGGTCCCGGAGCACGCGCGCTACTACAAGATGGCCAACCGCGGCTACCTGGAGTGGGCGCGGCAGATGGGCTTCATCGGCCCGGCCGAGCCGATCGTGCTGCAGATCTATTCCGAGACCCTGCAGAAGTTCCGGCTCGCGGCGCTGGGCCACGGCCCGCACCAGCCGCCGGAACGCCACCGCGAACGGATCGCGACCTACTTCGACCCGCTGCCGGTCTGGTACGAGCCCTTCGAATCGGCACAGGTCAACGGGGCAGCCACCTGCACGACGGCGACGGATCCCCCGGGCGATTCCCGGGAGGCATGGGGAAGGGACGCCGGATCCCGCTTCCCCCTGCACGCCGTCACCCAGCGGCCGATGTTCATGTACCACGCCTGGGGCTCGCAGAACGCCTGGCTGCGCCAGATCGCCACGCGCAACTTCCTCTACATGCACCCCGACACCGGCGCGCGCTACGGCATCGCCGACGGCGACTGGGTGGAGGTGTCCTCGCACCACGGCACCATCACCGTGCAGGCGAAGTTCGCCGGCAACGTGCAGCCGGACACGGTGTGGACCTGGAACGCGATCGGCAAGCGCCGCGGCGCGTGGCGGCTGGCGAAGGACGCGCCGGAGGGCACGAAGGGCTTCCTGCTCAACCACCTGATCTCCGACCTGACGCCGAAGGGCGACTACGCCAACGCCGACCCGGTCACCGGGCAGGCGGCGTGGTTCGACCTGCGGGTGTCGATCCGCAAGGCGGCGGCCGGCGGCGCGTCGGCGCCCGCCTTCGAGCCGCTGCCGCTGGGCGAAGCCGGCATCGGGGTGCTGCGCTACGGCGCGCGCGATGCCGGGAGGAGGCGGGCATGAAGCAGCTGCTGCTCCTGATCCGGTGCCTCCTGCTGCTCGCGGGGATTGCCGGCATGCTGGTGTCGGCCTGGGCCTTCCTCGACCCGTCGGCGTTCCCGGCGCTCGGCGAGGCGCACGGCATGCTCGGCCGCCCGCCCTCGCCGCGCTGGCGCGCCGCCTTCGCCTTCGTGGTCTCGCTCGCCGTCGCCGCATCCGGCGCCGGCCTCCTCCGCCACCGCAGTCTGCCATGACCGCACTGCCACCGCCCTCGAAGAAGAAGCTCGGGCTGGTGATCGACCTGGACACCTGCGTCGGCTGCCACGCCTGCGCCACCAGCTGCAAGGAATGGAACAGCGGCGGCATCGCCGGCCCGCTGCCGGACGAGCAGCCCTACGGCCGCGAACCGTCCGGCGTGTGGTTCAACCGCGTGCACAGCTACGAGGTCGCGCCCGCGCGGACGCCGTCCGGCCCGCAGCCGGCGATGACCCTGCACTTCCCGCGTTCGTGCCTGCACTGCGAGACCCCGGCCTGCGTCACCGTGTGCCCCACCGGCGCCAGCTACAAGCGTGCCGAGGACGGCATCGTGCTGGTGGACGAGGACAAGTGCATCGGCTGCAAGCTGTGCTCGTGGGCCTGCCCCTACGGCGCGCGCGAGTACTCGGCGGTCGAGGGCGTGATGAAGAAGTGCACGCTGTGCGTGGACCGCCTCTACAACGAAAACCTCGACCCGGCCGAGCGCGTGCCCGCGTGCGTGCAGGCCTGCCCAACCCGCGCGCGCCACTTCGGCGACCTCGGCGACCCGGATTCGGAGGTGTCGAAACTGGTGGCCGGCCGCGGCGGCGTGGCATTGATGCCGGAACTGGGCTACCGCCCGGTCAACCGCTACCTGCCCCCGCGCCCGCGCCGCGCCGGCGGCGACGCCGAAGGCGATGACGGGGCCGAACCCGCCACGCGGGAAAAACCCTCGCTGTCGCGCTGGCTGGGCCGCATGCTGCGGCGCTGAACACGCTTCACGCGGCGCCGCGCCGGTGGCAGGCTCCGCATCCACGGAGGAACACGCAAGAGCCATGCATCCAGCCCTGTCGGTGATCTTCTTCACCACCCTGTCCGGCGCGGGCTTCGGCCTGCTGCTGTGGCTGGGGCTGTCGGTCGCGCTGCTGCAGCTGCGCGGCGCCCCGGCGCTGCCGGCCACCTGGCTGTGGGCGCTGGGCACCGGCACCGCGCTGGCCGTCATCGGCCTGCTGTGTTCGCTCGCGCACCTGGGCCGGCCGCTGCGCGCATGGCGCGCGCTGTCGCAATGGCGCACCTCGTGGCTGTCGCGCGAGGGCGTGCTGGCGCTGGCCTGCCTCGTTCCCGCCATCGTCCTCGGCGCATTGCTGTGGCGCGGCGTCGAAGGCCCGCTGCCCGGCGTGGCCGGCGCGCTGCTGGCCCTGCTGGCGCTGGGCACCGTGGTCTGCACCGCGATGATCTACGCCTCGCTGCCCCCGATCCCGGCCTGGCGGCACCCGCTGGTGGTGCCGGTCTACCTGCTGTTCGCGCTGCTCACCGGCATGGCGCTGATGCACCTGGTGTTCGCCCTGCGCCTGCCGCTCGGCCGTGACGGCCCGATGGCGCTGGCCCTGCTCGCCGCCCTTGCCCTGGTGCTCGCCGTGGCGAAATGGCTGTACTGGCGCGACATCGACCGCACCCCGCTGCCGGCCACGCGGGGCGATGCGGTCGGACTGCCCGGCCGCGAGGTCTCGGTGTTCGAACGCCCCCACACCGGGCAGAACTTCATCACCCGCGAAATGGCCTTCGTGCTCGCGCGCCGGCATTCGCGCCTGCTGCGCCTGCTGGCGACGGCGCTGCTCGCCGGCGCGCCGCTGCTCGCCTGCCTCCTGGCCGCGGCCGGCACGGGCCCGGTCTGGGGCGCGCCGGCACTGGCCTTCGCCGGGACGCTCGCGGCGTCCTTCGTCGAACGCTGGCTGTTCTTCGCCGAAGCCCGGCACGTGGTCACGCTTTATTACTGACGCCCGTTCAGGGTCCGGCCAAGGCAACCATGCCGCGCTGCGGCATAATCCCGGGAGCCAACGGTTTTCCGCCCGAGACGCATGCTTGCGACCTGGTGGCTGGCCGTCGCGGGACTGCCGGTCTTCATCCAACCCCTGCCCGAAGCGCCCGACCGCCCCGCCGCGGTCGCGGTCGCGTCCGGCCAGGTGTCGCGCAGGCTGCCCTGCTACAGCCTGGTCTGCGCCGACGCGGAGTGGATGAACCGGACGGCCGCGCGCGTGCCGCTGGCGCGGGGCAATGCCCCCGGCAGCTACGACCGCATCGCGCCGGCGCAACTGCCGCAACTGGCCTCGCGGCGGTTCATCGGCCTGCGCGCGCCATTCGCGCGACGCGCCTGGTTCTACAACACCGGGCGGAACGACCGCATCGCCACGACCTACGGCTTCGAGGCGCTGGACACCGGCGACACGCGGCTGGCGGTGGAACTGGGCACCGGCTACCGGCTCCAGCCCAACGTCGATTACGGCACCGCGGCGCAGGGCCCGATCGCGCGCGGCACCATCCAGTTCTGGCAACGCTTCGGCGACCGTGCCCGGTTGCAGCAGCAGGTCCTGTTCGAGACCGGGCGGGTCAACACCTTCGTACGGCAGACCATCGGCCTGGACCTGCAGCTGATGCCGCAATGGACGCTGCGCAGCGACTTCGAACTGCGCCACAACACCGCCGGTAACGGTGGCGCCGGGTCCACCGACACCGAGGCCGCGCTGAGCCTGCGCTATTCGTTCTGAAGCCCCGAGACGATGACATCCCGGCCGCTGGCGCGGCCTTTTTTTCGCAACCACAACCAAGGAGAGGACATCCCATGCTGCGACACCGACTGCTCCCCGGACTGATCCTGCTGGCCACGCTGCCGGCCTACGCCCAGGACGCGGCACCGGCCGACGGCTGGACCGGCACCGGCGAACTCGGCTTCGCCATGAGCCGTGGCAACGCCCGCTCGGAGAACCTCAACGCCAGGCTCGCCTTCGGCAAGGAAACCGCGCAGTGGAAGCACGAGTGGTACGCCGCCGCGCTGCGGGCCAAGGGCGAGGTGACGGGCGACTTCGACGGCGACGGCACCGACGAGGAACGCTACGAGCTCAACGCCAACCGCTACGAACTCGGCGCGGCCAGCGCCTACAAGTTCAATGACCGCAGCTACGTCATCGGCAGCGGCCGCTACGAGCACGACGAGTTCTCGGCCTACGACTACCAGGCCACGCTCTCGATCGGCTACGGCTACCGCTTCGTCGACAACGACCGTACCCACCTGTCCGCCGAGATCGGCCCCGGCTTCCGCCGCGCGCGCGACGCCGCGACCGGCGAGACCGAAAACGGTGCGATCGGCCGCGCACGCGTGAACTTCAGCCACAAGCTGACGGACAACACCGAGCTGGTGGATACCCTGCTGGTCGAATCCGGCAGCGACAACACCTTCGCCCAGAACGACCTGGGCCTGGTGGTGGCGATGAACGAGGCCTTCGCGCTCAAGGCCGGCCTGCAGGTCCGCTACAACAGCGACGTGGATGCCGCCGCCGGGGTGAAGAAGACCGACACCCTGACCACGATCAACCTGGTCTACAACTTCCGCTGATCCCGCGGTGCCGGCGCGCGGCGCCACGCGCGCCGCGCGCCGTCCGCTTGCCGCACGCTTCCTTCAGGCCACGCCGGCCAGCAGCTCGCCGGCGCCGGCCGCGAGCAGCCGTTGCGCCACCGCCTCGCCCAGGGCGGCCGGCGATGCGGCATCGCCCTCGCCTTCGGCACGCACCAGGCGGCCGTCCGACGCC
>Ga0207867_1002221_pt1 | contig 11105 bp, 10 predicted proteins | sample HigsolmetaAR206D_FD_184838 | JGI IMG/M metagenome (GOLD analysis project Ga0207867, IMG submission 184838) | Ionic liquid and high solid enriched microbial communities from the Joint BioEnergy Institute, USA - AR20-6-D (SPAdes) (version 2) ...
CGCCAGCGCCGCTCGCCGGCGATCAGCTGGAACTTGTCGTCCGCCGGGCGCACGAGCACCGGCTGGAGCACCCCGAGCTGGGCGATCGAGGCGGCGAGCTCGGACAGGGCCTCCTCGTCGAAGTGCGCCCGTGGCTGGTGCGGGTTGGGGACGATGTCGACGACGGGCAGCTCGACGAGCGTCGGACCCTCCCCCGGCCGCGGGATCGCCGCCGTGGCGTCTGCCATCGGGATGAGCGAGCTCAGCCCCTTACCCAACCCGCTGCGCCGAGTCACGGTGCACCTCCTTGGCGACGTCCCGGTACGCGTACGCGCCGCGGGACCTGGGATCGAACGTGATGATCGGTTGGCCGAACGACGGCGCCTCCGACAGGCGCACCGACCGCGGCACGATCGTGCGCAGCACCTTGTCCCCGAAGTGCTCGCGCACCTCGCGGACCACCTGATCGGCGAGCTTCGTGCGGGCGTCGTACATGACGCAGACGATCGTGGACACCTCGAGTTGCGGGTTCAGGTTGCGCCGCACGAGGTCGACGTTCCGCAGCAGCTGTCCGAGTCCCTCGAGCGCGTAGTACTCGCACTGGATCGGCACGAGCACCTCGTGCGCCGCGCTGAGCCCGTTGACGGTGAGCAGACCGAGCGAGGGCGGACAGTCGATGAGCACGTAGTCGTAGTCGTCGAGGACGGCCTCGATGGCGCGCTTCAAGCGGGTCTCCCGGCTGAACGCGGGCACCAGCTCGATCTCCGCGCCGGCCAGGTCGAGGCTGGCGGGCGCGACGAACAGGCCTTTGACGTCGGTGGGCTCGATGCAGTTCTCGAGCGGCACGTCCTGCATCAGGACGTGGTACATCGACGTCTCCAGACCGCGGTTCTCGATGCCCAGACCGGTCGATGCGTTGCCCTGGGGATCGAGATCGATGATCAGCGTGCGCTGCCCGAGCTCGGCGAGGCAGGCCCCGAGGTTGATGGTGGTCGTGGTCTTCCCGACACCACCCTTCTGGTTGGCGATGGCGATGACCCGCGGCAGCGGCCGGCGGGGCACGTCGTCAGCGGACGCCTCCGCCGTGGTGATGTCCGTGTCCGCGGGCGTCGTCACGCTGGTCGCGTGGATCGAGTCGGTCGCGTCGGGGGGCGGCGGTGAGTCCGCCGTCGCGGGCACCGCCTCGTCGGAGAAGCTCATCGAGACTCTTTCGATCGGGCGCAGGCAGACGGGCGTCGGCCCGGCACGACAGCCTGGCGCGGGGGCTGGGGAGGGGTCAAGCACCGGGCCACGACAACCCTCAAGTTTCACGTGAAACATCGCCCGGACCAACCCCGGGGGTCCGCGTCAGGGGCGGCGAGGCCGATCAGGTTTCACGTGAAACACGGCGACCCGGCGGTCCGGCCACGGCAGGCGTTCGAGCCCGAGCTCCTCGAGCATCGGCGTCGGCCACCGCGCCGGGTCGGGCTCGGGCGGCTCGCTCGTCACCAGCCGGCCACCAGGACGGAGCAGGCGAGCGGCCGTGGCGGCGGTGATCGCCGGCGGACCGAAGCCGCGCGCGACGACCGCGTCGGCGGGGGAGGGGAGGACCAGCCTCGCCGCGTCACCGGCCCAGACCTGCACCCGCTCGGCGAGGTGCAGTCGTCTGACGAGGCGTGTGACGTGGTCGGTGCGCGCCGTGCGCCGGTCGACGAGCACGAGGCGCAGGTCGGGACGATGGACCGCGATCACGAGCCCGGGGACGCCACCGCCGGTCCCGAGATCGACCACGGTGCCGGTGACGCCCTCGAGGGCGCCGACGAAGGCCAGCGCGTGCTCGACGACCTCGGGCACCGGACGGTCCCCGAGGTACCCGAGGCGCTGCGACGTGGCGAGTGCAGCGAGCAGCTCGCCGTCGGTCACGCCGGCGTGACGACCACGCGGCGGTAGGGGTCCTCGCCCTCCGACCGACTCGTCACGCCCTCGATCGAGGCGAACACGTCGTGGAGGATCTTGCGGTCCGCCGAGGGCATCGGGTCGAGCGAGCGCGGCACGCCCGTCTCCTTGACCTGCTGGGCGACGTCGGTGGCAAAGCGCACGAGGGCCTCACGCCGCCGTTCGCGGTAGCCGGCGACGTCGACGCGCAGCCGCGTGTCGTGGTCACCAAGGCGGCGCTGGGCGGCCACGCGGGTGAGGTCCTGGATCGCGAGGAGCGTCCGCCCACCGGGCCCGATCAGCAGGCCGAGTGAGGGGCCGTCCACGCGGACCTCGATCTCGCTGCCCTCGACGACGGCGGTCACCTCGGCATCGAAGCCGAAGGCGGAGGTGAGCCCGGACACGAACCCGAGCGCGGCGGTCCGCACCGCTTCGACGTCGGCGGTGCTGGGCGCCGGCTGGTCCGCAGTGCCGGCGGCCCCCTCCGAGGCGGCCGCGGCGTCATTGGTGGTCATGGGAGCTCCCTCCACGGTGTCGGTGGTGGCGGCGCTGGCGCGCTCGCCCTGGCGGCGCCGGCGCCGGCCACGGCCGCCCCGGCGACGGCGTGACCGCGGGCCGGCCGGGCGACCCTCGGCCGGCTGCGTGCGCACCGCCGGCTCCTCGGAGCCGGCGTCGGTCACCGTCGTGGTCACACTCGTCGCGTCCGTGTTCGCCGGTCCCTCGGCGGCGTCCGACGGGGCAGCGGCGTCCGGCGCAGCCGTGCCGGTGGCGTCCGTCGCCGGCCCACCGCCCTGGGCACCGCTGCGATCGTTGGTGCCACCACCACGGTCGCCACCACTGCCCGAGCCGCCGCTGCGGCGGCCTCGACGGCGATCCTGCTTCGGGCGCACCGGCGCCGGGCGTACCCGGGCACGCACGCGCGCCTCACCGCGCAAGCGGCCGAACAGGCCGTGCCTGGGCTCGGCGAGGATCGTGAACTCGGCCTCCTCGGCGAGCACGCCGAGCTGGTCGAGGGCGGCCTCCTTGGCCTCCTCCAGCGTCCGCCCGGTTGTCTCGACCCACTCCATCGTCACTCCGTGTCTTCGTCCTCTGGTCCACGGGCCGCCCCCGCGGCCCGGCGCAGCTGCATCGCGTGCTCAGCGACGGCGCTTGCCGCCGCTCCTGGCCCGCGCGCCACCCGGTCGGCTCGACGGCGGGCGCGACGCCGCGGCCTTCCCGGTCGGCGTCGGACGACCCTTCGGGGGGGTGGTGCGCTTGGTCGGCGCCGGACGACCGCCCTTCGTCGCGGCACCCTTCGAGGCCCCCTTGGCCTCGCGTGACGCGGCGGCCTGCTCCCGCGCCTGCGCGAACAGCCCACCCTTCTTGCCGTCGCCCGCCGACTCCTTCTCCGCCTTGGCCAGCTCGCGCGCCCGCTCGCTCGCCCGCTGCGCCTGGCGACCGAGCGCCTCCTCGTGGCCGTAGAAGCGTCGCGTGATGTAGGCCTGCTGGCCGATGCGCAGCACCGCCTGGGCCATGTAGTAGACGATCAGGCCGGCCAGGAAGAACACCTGGAAGATGGCGAAGCCGACGGGCAGGTACTGCATCAGCTTCTGCTGCCCGGGCGACATCGTCGGGCTGACGGCGGCGCGGGCGGCGACCATCCGCTGCTGCAGGAAGTACAGCCCGGCGAGCGCCACCACGAGCAGGGCGTAGACGAGGCCGGTCCCGAAGCTCTGGGCCAACGCCGTCGCCGGTGACTTCGCCAGGTCGAGCCCGAACGAGGTCATCTCCGTCTGCCCGAACAGGCTGCGGTACAGCTCGCTCGAGTGGGAGAGGTAGCGGGGCACGAACCCGATCTCCTCGGGCACCGGCCGGCCGGCCCCGGCGTACACCGCCCGCACCACCGGCGCCACCTCACGGGTCGGCGTGTAGGTCAACCCGTGGAGGATCCGGAACATGATGATGAAGACCGGCATCTGCGCCAGGAGCGGCAGGCACGAGGCCAACGGGTTGACCTTGTGCTCCTGGTAGAGCTTCATCATCTCTTCGTTCAGCTTCTGGCGGTCGTTGCGGTACTGCTGCTGCAGTCGCCGCATCTCCGGCGCCAGCCGCTGCATCTCGAGCATCCCCTTGGTGCTCTTCAGCGTGAGCGGCGTGATGATGAGCATGACGACCACCGCGATGAGGGCGATCGACAGCACGTAGTTGCTGGTGAGGCTGTAGAACCAGGCGAGCAGCCAGGCGGGGAGCTCGAACATCAGCGATCCTTCGTCGGGCCGCCGACCTCGTCGTGGTCGACGGCGCACGGGTGGTCATGGTCGGGCGGCAACGGGACGGGGTCCCATCCCGAGGGGCCGAACGGGCGGCACCGGAGCAGTCGCCGGACGGTCAGCCAGAGGCCCCGGCGCGTGCCGTGCACGAGCAGGGCCTCCTTGGCGTAGGCGGAGCAGGACGGCGTGAAGCGGCACGGCGACGGCCGCCCCTCGGCGGCGCGCTGGTACCACTCGATCAGGCGGACCAGCCGGGGTGGGCGCAACGTCGGTGCGGGATGGGTCATGGCCCCTCGCTCACCGGCGCACGAGTGCGCGCGGCACGCAGGAGGGCGTCGACCTCCTGCGCCAGCGCGTCGAACGAGAGTTCGGCAGCCGCGGGGTGGGCGCCGACGAGCAGGGCACCGTGGCTCAGTCGTGGGGGATCGTCCGTGGCCGCGCGCCGCAGCAGCTCGCGCAGGCGGCGGCGCAGGCGATTGCGGGTCACGGCCGTGCCGACGGCGCGCCCGATGGAGAACGCGACTCGAGGCGGGACGACGGTGGGGTCGTCGAGGTATCGGCACCAGAGGGCGTCGGTGCGAGCGCGGCGGCCATGGCGGGTCAGTCGTTCGAACTCACGACGCTCGCTGATCCGACCGATCAAGCCGACAGCCGAGCACGACCCTTGCGTCGACGGGCCTTGATGATCGCCCGGCCTGCCCGCGTGCGCATCCGGGCGCGGAAGCCGTGCTTGCGGGCGCGGCGGCGGTTGTTCGGCTGGTAGGTGCGCTTCACGTCATGCTCCGGACATTGCTACGAGGTCGGCTCAGCAGGGAGGCCGCGACCGGCGCCGGCCTCCGCGGGTGCGCCGTCCAGCGGGACGTGACGCACCGACCCGTCAAAGCTACCGGACAGGGGGTGTCGATCGGCCAGGTGCGCCGGGTGGGGAGCGGTCCCGACGTGGCGCGAGTCGCCTTCGCCCGGCGCGGCGCGTACGGTTGACGCTCAGCGCGAGGACGCCGGCTGTCACGCCCCCGTAACGTGTCGTTCAGGGGCGTGGTAGCGTCGTCCACCCGACCGGACTCGATGTCCACAGTTTGTGGACAAGTGTGTGGATCTCGGCTGGGCGGAGAGCAGGAGATGCAGGTGAGCGACCATCAACAGGTGTGGAAGGCGGTCGCCCACCAGTTGCGGGACCAGCTCACCGAGGCGGTGTGGTACTCGACCTTCGAGGGCGTGGTGCCCCTGGAGGCCAACGGCCAGTACCTGCGCATCAGCGTCCCGAGCAACCACGTCCGCGACCGCATCCTGACGCGGTACCTGCCCCTGGTGACCGAGGCGCTCCACGACGTCGTGGCCCCGGGCTGTGAGCTGGACATCGTCGTGGCCGACCCGTCACCTGACGACCAGTCACCCGATCAGGCGTCCCCTGCACCCCCGCAGCCGGGCTCGCCCGAGGAGCCACGGCGGGAGCGCCCGTCGTTCCACGTGGTGAGCTCGCTGTCCACCGGGCCCGACGGCTCGTCGTTGCTCGACGAGGCGGGGCTGAACCCGCGTTACACGTTCGAGACGTTCGTCAAGGGAGCGTCCAACCAATTCGCCCTCGCCGCCGCCCTGCGGGTCGCCGAGACGCCGGCACGGTCCTACAACCCGCTGTTCATCTACGGCGCCGCCGGGTTGGGCAAGACCCACCTGCTGCACGCCATCGGGCACTACGTCCACCACAACTACCAGCACCACGAGGTGCGCTACGTCTCCACCGAGACGTTCCTCAACGAGTTCGTCGACGCCATCCGCACCAACACCGGCAACGCCTTCAAGCGGCGGTACCGGGAGATCGACGTCCTGCTCATCGACGACATCCAGTTCCTCGAGAACCGCGAGGGGCTCCAGGAGGAGTTCTTCCACACGTTCAACTCCCTGCACGGCGCGAACAAGCAGATCGTCATCTCCTCCGACCGCGTGCCGGATGCGATCCCGACGCTGGAGGAGCGCCTGCGGGGCCGGTTCAAATGGGGCCTGATCACCGACATCCAGCCCCCGGACCTGGAGACCCGGCTCGCCATCCTGCGCAACAAGGCCGAGCGCGACCACGTCGAGGTGCCCGCCGAGACCCTCGAGTTCATCGCCACGAAGATCTCGACGAACATCCGCGAGCTCGAGGGCGCGCTAATCCGCGTCACGGCCTACGCCAGCCTGAACAACGTCCCGATCACGACCGAGCTGGCGCAGCAGCTGCTCGCCGACCTGCTGAGCGAGTCCACCCCCCGCCAGCGCACCGACGAGGAGCTGCTCGCGGAGATCGCCGACTTCCTCGGCTTCGACGTCGCCGCGTTGAAGGGCAAGAGCCGCCAGCGCCCGCTGGTGACCGCCCGGCAGATCGCGATGTACGTGTTCCGCGAGGTCACCGACCTCAGCTACCCGGGCATCGCCCGCATCTTCGGCGGGCGGGACCACACGACGGTGATCCACGCGGTGGAGAAGATCCAGCGCCAGATGAGCGAGCGCAAGCAGATCTACGACCAGGTCACCCAGCTCCAGCAGCGTCTCAAGTCATGAGCGCAGCCCCCACGGGCGCGCCTGGGGTTCGCGGTCTGGACATCGTGTGGACAGCCCGTGGTCACCGGGGGGACAACCCGCCATCGTCCACCGAAGCACACCCGCGTCATTCGCCGGCTGGGGATCCCCGTGGACAACCGGGCGCGGTCACACCCACGCTCTACGCTGCGGCAACGACGAGTTGTCCCCAATCCACAGCCCCTATTACCACTCCTACCTTCGTGCACACACCTGATGTGGGAAAGGCCGATCTGTGAAGTTCCGATGCGAGCGTGAGGTCCTGGCCGACGCGCTGGCCACCGCCGGCCGGGCGGCGACGAGCCGGACCGGCACGCTCCCCGTGCTGTCGGGCCTCCGCCTCGAGGTGCGCGGCGACGAGCTCACCGTGACGGGCACCGACCTGGAGCTGTCGATCCGCCTGACGGTCACCGTGGGCGGTGCGCGCGACGGCGCGGCCGTGGTGCCGGCCCGGCTGGCCGCGGACATCGTCCGCTCGCTGCCGTCGGGCGCCGTCGAGGTCGAGCTCACCGACGACGGCAACACCGAGGCGGTGAGCATCAGCGCCGGGCGGTCGCAGTTCTCGATCCGGCCGCTCGGGCTCGACGACTACCCGGTGCAGGCCGAGCCCGACGCCGAGCCGGTGACGCTCTCGTCGGCCGCGGTCGCCGAGGCGCTGCGCCAGGTCGTGCGGGCGGCGAGCACCGACGACGCCCGGGCGGTCCTCACCGGTGTGCTGATCACGGCCGACGACCACGGCGTGCAGATGGTCGCCACGGACTCCTACCGCCTCGCCGTGCGCAACCTCCCCGAGACATCGATGCTGGCGAGCGGACAGAGGGTGCTGGTGCCGAGCCGGGCGCTGCAGGAGCTGCAGCGGGTGCTGGGCGGCGTCGAGGAGCTGCAGGTCCGGTTGGGCACGCGCGACGCGGTCTTCGAGGCGGGCGGCACGCGGCTCACGACCCGGCTGATCGAGGGGGAGTACCCGAACTACAAGAACCTGCTGCCGTCGGGGTACCCGAACGTGCTCACCGTCGGGCGCGAGGCGCTGCTCGAGGCCTTGCGCCGCGTGAAGATCCTCGCCCAGGACGCCACGCCGGTGCGGCTCCACCTCGGCGGGGAGACGCTGGCGCTGTCGGCGGTCACCCAGGACGTCGGCACGGCCACCGAGGAGCTCGATGCGACCTACGAGGGCGCGGAGATGACGGTGGCCTTCAACCCCGACTACCTCGCCGCCGGTGTCGACGCGGTCGACACCGAGGAGGTGGCGCTCTCGACGCTCGACCCGATGAAACCGGCGGTGGTCAGACCCGTCGGCCGGGACGACTACCTGTACCTCCTGATGCCGGTGCGGGTGCCCTGACCGGGAGGGAGATGCGGGCGTGATCGTCGAACGGCTCGAGCTCGTCGACTTCCGGAACTACGCCACGGCGGTGTTCCGGTTGACGGCGGGCACGACCGTGGTCGTCGGCGACAACGGACAGGGCAAGACGAACCTGGCCGAGGCGCTCGCGTACCTCGCCACCCTGTCGAGCTTCCGCGGAGCGCCACCGGAGGCGCTGGTGCGCGTCGGGGCACGCAGCGCGATCGTGCGTGCCGAGCTGCGTGACGAGGACGGGCGGCTGTCGCTGATCGAGGCGGAGCTGGTGCCGGCCGGGCGCAACCGGATCCAGGTGAACCGCCAGCGCCTCACCCGGGCCCGCGACCTCCTCGGCATCGTGCGCGTCACCGTGTTCTCGCCCGACGACCTCACCCTCGTGAAGGGTGCCCCGGCGGATCGGCGGCGGTTCCTCGACGACACGCTTGTGGCGCTCGCCGTGAAGTACGACGCGCTGCGACTCGAGCTCGATCGGATCATCCGCCAGCGGAACATGCTCCTGCGCCAGGCCGGCGGCCGGCTCGACGAGGACGCGACGATCACCCTCGACGTGTGGGACGCCAAGCTGGCCGAGGTGGGGGAGCGCTTCGGGCACGCCCGGGCAACGCTCGTGGAGCGGCTGCAGCCGTTGGCGAGCGCCGCCTACGAGGAGCTGGCCGGGCGCCCGACCGAGGTGCGCCTCGAGTACGCCCCGCCCTGGCGGGAGACCGGCCTCGCCGCCGCCCTGGCCGCGGCGAGGGACACCGACGTGCGTCGGGCGGTGTCGACCGTCGGTCCGCACCGGGACGAGGTGCAGCTGTCGATCAACGGGTTGCCGGCGCGCACGCACGCCTCGCAGGGGGAGCAGCGCACGCTGGCCCTGTCGCTGCGCCTGGCCGCGCACCGGCTGGTGGCCGATCGCACCGGGTCGACGCCGGTGCTGGTGCTCGACGACGTCCTGTCCGAGCTCGACCCGTCGCGCGCCGCGGCGCTGCTGGCGCACCTGCCTCAGGGCCAGGTGGTGATCACGACCGCGTCGGGGGTGCCGGCCGCGGCGCGCCCGGACCGGGTGATGCGCGTGGCCGAGGGCCGCGTGGTCGCCGACGACGTCCCGCCGTCGGTCGTGGTGGAGGCGGTGCCGCGGTGAGCGACGAGCCGATGCCGCTGAGCGCGGCGCTCGACGGCGTGCTGCGCTCGCTGCGCGGGGGTGCCGGGCGGGCCGAGGTGGGCGGCGTGTTCGGCCGGTGGGACGACGCCGTCGGCCCGACCGTGGCGGCCCACGTGCGGCCGGTTCGGCTCGACGCCGGGACGCTGCTGGTGGAGGTCGACGACCCCGCGTGGGCGACCCAGCTTCGCTTCCTCGACGAGGAGCTGCGCCGGCGCCTGGCCGAGGTCAGCGGGGTGCACGTGGAGCGCCTGGAGGTCCGCGTCGCCCGTCCCCGCCGGTGAGCTCCGTCGGGCTGCGTGGCCCGGGTTTTCGCCGCTTTCCGCGGGCCGGCGACACCCCCTTGGTAGACTGATGACATTGCTGACACGTCGCCTCCGGCCCTTCTGAGCTGCTTCGGAAGTGGAGCCGGAGGGGTGGTGGACGCCCGTCAGCCGCCGCCTCCGCCGACCCCCGCGCACGAACGGAACGCACCGATGACGCCGACGCTGAACCTGGAACGAGCCCCCCGTGTCCGCTGACCAGACCACCGACAGGACGCGGGGGACGGAACGCCTGGCCGGCGACTACGGCGCCAAGGACATCCAGGTCCTCGAAGGCCTGGACCCGGTGCGCAAGCGGCCGGGCATGTACATCGGCTCGACGGGCCTCGCCGGCCTCCACCACCTCATCTGGGAGGTCGTGGACAACGCCGTCGACGAGGCGATGGCCGGGTACTGCACCCGCATCGTCGTGACCCTCCTCGCCGACGGCGGTTGCCGGGTCGAGGACAACGGCCGCGGCATCCCGGTCGACCCGTACCCGTCGGGCCCGCACAAGGGCAAGAGCGCGGCCGAGGTCGTGCTCACCGTGCTGCACGCGGGCGGCAAGTTCGGCGGTGGCGGCTACAAGGTCTCCGGTGGCCTGCACGGCGTCGGCGTGAGCGTGGTGAACGCGCTGTCCGAGCGGCTGATCGTCGAGATCGACCGGGACGGCAAGCGCTACCGCCAGGAGTTCGCCAAGGGCGGCAAGCCGCAGGGGAAGATGGAGGTCGTCGGGCCCACCCCGGCGCGCGGCCGCAAGACCGGCACGACGGTGACGTTCTGGCCGGACCCCGCCATCTTCGTCGCCGAGGGCACCGAGTTCGTCGCCCGCACGGTGCTGGAGCGCCTGCAGACCATGGCGTTCCTCAACCGCGGCCTGGAGATCGTGTTCGAGGACCAGCGCCCGGGCAAGGAGCAGAAGGTCACCTACCAGTACAAGGGCGGCCTGGTCGACTTCGTCAAGCACCTCAACGCCTCCAAGGAGGCGCTGTTCTCGAAGGTCTGCCACTTCGAGGAGGACGACGGCGACCAGCAGCTGGACGTCGCGATCCAGTGGAACACCGGCTACTACGAGGGCATCCACGGCTACGCCAACGGCATCTCGACCACCGAGGGCGGGATGCACGTCGAGGGCTTCCGCACCGCCCTGACGACGGTCGTCAACAAGTACGCCCGGGCCAAGGGCCTGCTCAAGGAGAAGGACGACAACCTCCTCGGCGAGGACATCCGTGAGGGCATCACGGCGATCGTCTCGGTGAAGCTGCGCGAGCCGCAGTTCGAGGGGCAGACCAAGGCCAAGCTGGGCAACGTCTCGATCCGCTCGTTCGTCCAGAAGGTCACCCACGAGCGCCTGTCGGAGTGGCTCGAGGAGAACCCGACCGAGGCGAACAAGATCGTCAAGAAGGCGCTCGCCGCGGCGCAGGCCCGCGTGGCGGCGAAGAACGCCCGCAACGCGATCCGGCGCAAGACGGCGCTGTCCGGCGCGGGCATGCCGGACAAGCTCAAGGACTGCTCGAGCCGCAACGCCGCCGAGAGCGAGCTGTTCATCGTCGAGGGCGACTCGGCGGGTGGCACCGCGGTCGACGCCCGCGACCCGCGGACGC
>Ga0207867_1002227_pt1 | contig 11056 bp, 9 predicted proteins | sample HigsolmetaAR206D_FD_184838 | JGI IMG/M metagenome (GOLD analysis project Ga0207867, IMG submission 184838) | Ionic liquid and high solid enriched microbial communities from the Joint BioEnergy Institute, USA - AR20-6-D (SPAdes) (version 2) ...
TTCGACACGATCCGCTTGAGGAATTCGGCCGACCGCCCGCCCGCCGATCTGGTGTTCATCATGTTCATGGGTCAGTCCTTCGTAAGGAAATCGGGGCCGAGACGGCGGCGGCGCCGTGAAACAGGGCGCTGTTGCTCGTGACCCTCGCTCTCGTCGCCGATCCTCAGTGGAGTGTCCCCAGAAGGTCCGGCATCATCATCGACATCGGCGCTGTCGCCCTCCAAGCCGTCGAACGCGTGTCCGCGCTCACTCGACACCGTGTAGTCGAAGTGCTCGAGCAGTCTTTCCTCCAGCAGCTTAAGCTGGTTGCTGGACATCACAGACGGATCAATCCCCCCGGCCTCGGCTGAATGCCTTCCGGTTTCACGTAGGTCACGAAGGGCGGCGTGGACGATGTGTTTCCGCAGCTTGGCAACGTCGACATGCTTACGGCGTAAGGCGGCGGCCGTCTCCAACCAGAGCGCGGCGGAGACACCTTCCATGTCCAATTCACACGGGACAGCAATCCACTCCGCGCCAGGTACGTTCTTGGAAACCCAGATCGTCCCGAGGTTCTCCAGATCGGCCCGCATCTTGATGTCGGCTTGTCCAACCGACTTGCGAAGATGTCCAAGGGCCTCCGATCGGTAAAAGAGACCAAGGAAGCGCACACCTCTGTTCTGAATTCGCCTGTTGTCCGAGAAGCCAAACACGGTCCTGATCACGTGTGGCGCTGGGGGCGGCACCACCTTGTATAGTGCGGCTCGCTCTTCCCACGCATCGTTCGGGGTCTGTCCACCCAAGCCGGCGTGCGGCGAGTTGTGATAGACGTCGACGATATAGCGGACCAGCGCCTTCGAGAACTCTTCCGCAGTCATGTGCGCGGCCGCATCCGCATCGTAGTCACCCTTGTCATAGACGCCTGAGAACGTGCGGCCTTGGAAGAACTGCAATAGTTGCATGTCCACGGTCTGGAAGAACCGCTCTACGACACCACGTGCGTCCGGATGAGACGCCGGACCAATCTCATTGGAAGAGCCGATGTCTCGGACGGCAAAGCGGAAGCCGCTGTCGATGAACTCGGAGCCTGAGTCCGTCGCCACCATGGTTGGTGTGCAGGCGTGGTGCCAGGTGGATCGGCAACCTGCCGCCGAAGCGATCTGGGTCTTGTCACGGCACACCAGCTCCAGCGTGCGGATGGCTGTATCGGCGTCAGCCGTCCAGTTGACCCGAGCCCCAAGTACGATCTTCGTCGCTTCATCGATGGCCACGCACAGGATGAGCCTGATTTTGGCGAGCTTGTTAGTGAGATCGTCTGGCATGCCCTCCCACGACTCGTGCGGAAGCTTCAGTGTCTTAAGCTGGACACGCCAGCAGTCTACTAAGACGCGCTCGCCTGGGAACAGGACTGACCTGCGCTTACCACTGATTTTATGTTTCCTGCGCGCATAGGCTTCACCTCGCCGCGCTGCGGCGACTGCAAAGCTATCGAGTCTGCGGATCGCACGTTCGAAGGTACTCTTCGAAGGTACTGGGAGCGGCGGGATGCCTTTCAATGCGCGTTCGGCGTTGACTGCGGCAAAGGATGGTGCATCGGTCCCCTTGAGGGGAAGATTGCCCTGCCTTTCTCTGCGAAGGTTCTCCTCTTCGAGAGCGATCGAGCCAACCATCAGCTTGTAGAGCGTCGACACCGAGGGTCGGCTAAGGTCGAGATAGGCCTGTACCCATCTGCTCATTAGAGCCACGGCATGTGGATCCGTGATCTTAGGTGCGCGGCAGCCCACGCGGCCCTTGCGGTGATCGCGGAGTGCCAGGATATCCCATTCGTGCTCTTCGAGCTTACGAATCCAGTGGCGGAGCGTTGCAGGTGAGACCAATTCAGCTCGCTGACGATGCTTTCGAGCCTTGATCTTCCGCTCACCCGGGGCGGGGCAGGCGTCGTCCGCGTCAAGGTCGATTCCATGCTCGAGCTTCATGAATGCCTTTGCAATAGTCTTCCGGAGTGCCTTGTCCGTAAGGCTCGTCTTGCCGTCGTGATACATCTGCACGACATGCCGACAGAGCTTCCAGTTGAACTCGAGTTGATCCCGCTCTGCATCCGGCAGGTCTCGCAACGACTTGATGTCAGGTGATCGCGCGAGCAACTTCTGGCGCGAGATTTGGTTCTGCTCAATCCGAGGATCGAGCCTGCCTCCCTGGACCAGCTGATGGATCTGTTCCTGAGTGAAGACCTGGCGAAGCTCAGGGTTGGCCAGAGGGCTAGCTGTAAGCACATGCCTGTCATGATGGATGTACTTGAACAGGACCTCATCGACGCCTTCCCTGATTGCAAAGACGTGGCCCGGGTCGAACCCATAGGTGGTTGGAGCCGAAGTGCGGAATGGGTTTCCATTGAAGACGTTCATGGTGTTCCTCCTCTTGACTGGAAGTCAGGCGCGGGTGCGCCTGACAAAACATTCGTAGGAAATCGGATCACAGTCCCGGACCTCGAGGACGCCATCCCCGATCAGGCGCACCGCTGCGTTGAACCCATCGGCGCCAAGACCGGACGCTGCCACCAAGTCGCGCAGCCGGCACCAGCCATAAAGGCGTCCCACCAGACGCGCGATCGCGGCGTCCGACGTGGCGCAGGCAAACTGCCGGGCACGCAGCAAGACCTTGGCGTCGTGGACATCATCGGGATGAATGTGATCCTCCGACCTAAGCAAATAAACGTCGGCAAAGGCCGTCCCGACCTGCTCCTCAACCAACCGATGAATTTCCCGAACCCGAGAATGCCTGATCCGGCATTTCGGCTTCACGTCCACCGCCGCCCGGGAGCCATTCGTGAGAGTCACGAGGCCGTCGAATGTGTGCTCGCCCATCCGGCCATCCTCCCACATGATGGTGACCCTGGGTGGCTGATCGAAGTAATCCTTCACCAGCCGGCTGGCCAAACAGACGTAGATGAAGTCACGCTCGAGCTGGCTTTCGTAGAAATACTCTCGATTCCCGATTACCACCGAGCCCCTGTACGAGGCGATCGAGCGCAGCGGAACCCGCCGAGAGGCACGGCTGGGCTCTGGTGGCGTCCAGGACGCGGCGCCAGTATCCGCTACCCTATGTGAAAGCCCCTCACGGAAATGGTGCCCTCAGCCTCCGCACAATTGCGCGGCGACGCTGTTGACAACCAATGTGGATGGAGTTCCGCAGGCAGCGGTGCCCGCGGAAGGAATCGATCAATTCGAACCTTCTTGCGCATGGTGAGTCCCTCGTTGCATGCAGATGTCCGCGACCCGGAGCGTCGCGAGTGCTGCTGTCAAGAAATCGAGGGGAGGGTCGGGAAGCCGGGATGAGGATTCCCGGCGGAACATACCGGGAGCCTCAGCTCCGCACTTCGCGGCCTTCCCGCATTGGTATCGGTATGTCCGTCATCTTCATTCTACTTCTCCAGTGCCGCTCTGAAATCGAGCGGGCAGGCGTCTACCGGGGCGCGTCTTAGGATCCGGTTAAAATCGCTAGCGCAATTTTTCAGATCCGAAACTTTCCGATCGCACTCCGGCAACCGTGCAGGTGTCTCGAATACGGCGCCGGAACGGAAGGCGTCAAAAGCAACGTTAATTTATGGTTAATGCGCCACTGTGCACCGCATCCAAATGCGAGGGCTACCATGTATCCCTTGTAGCTCCGTCGGCGGACTTGTCGGGCGGACGAGGTAGGCTAGGTCCACTCCGGTAACCAAGGTGAGTGAGAAAGCTGATACCGGTGACACGACCAACTGGTCGCCACAGCGCCCTCCTCGGCGCGCCCAAAGCGTGTCTCTGTGCCTTAAGGGCGCGGCCGCGGACTTGGGTTACGGTTCGCCACGGTGAAGACGAACATTCGGGGCCGGTCTTGGAGGCGTTTTGCCACCGCCGGAGAAGGCTTAGGGAACAAAGGGCGCTCCTGCTGGCCAACGGCATGGTTTGGTTGGTCCCGTTTGACGTGATTACTTCATGGCAAAGCCGGAAAGTCGCACCGTTTGTAATTTGCGACCATTTCACGAAGCCGATTGGGCGACACGACTTCCACCTTGTCACCCCACATGTACAGGTGCCACGTCATCTCTAAATGGCCCGAAGCATAGAAGCGGACTTCCAGTCGACCGTCGGGCAGGTCGGTCACTACTTGCGATGGATGGAATTCGTAGGAGCGCGCCTCGCTGGCCGCGGCAGCTGAGAACCGCAACACGACCTCTCCGAACTCGTCTTCCCGCTCAAAGACGCCGAATGCCCGTTCGGCGAACCGTCGTATGTCAAAGGCTTCGGGACGCGAGAAGGGGCAGTTGGTGTTCCGCGCATCCGACATCCGGTCCATGCGGAAGTGCTTCGGCCGGCCGTCCTCATCATGCGCGTCGCGGCCGACCAGATATCTCCTGCTGCCGATTAGCACTCCAAGCGGTGCCACTTTTCGCCTCCGGGTCGTCCCGTCGTTCGATTTGTAGTTGAATTCGAGGATAGTGCAGCCTTTGATCGCTTCGGCAACAACAGCAACGAGGGTCTCGTTAACGAGCGGACGAGGGCCCGGCCTCGCTAGCAGGCCCATTGCCTCAAGCAGTGCTTCGTGATCGGTTTCGATGCGGACGGCGCGAGTATCCGGAACAAGGGCATGAACGGTGTCTCGGACTGTCCGGAGGTGCGATGCCTCGGCGATCGCGCCTTCACGAACCATGGCATCGATAGCAACATCGAGCGCGGCCGTCTGTTCTGCGGTGACAGTCAGGAAGTCCCGGAGGGAACCGCCTCTCATCCGCCATCGCTTACGGCCGAAGTCATCGATGTAGGATTCCACATCGATGAAGATCTCTTCGAGAGCCCGGACCATCCGTTGGGCCGTTCGCGTGGCCACGTTGAATCGGTCAACGATGTCATCGAGGGTCACGCCCTGACGATGTGCGCGAACCATAGCGGCAAGCTGGATAAGCGTTCTCGCTTTTTCAAACGACATCCCCCTCCTGACAGAAATTGTCGTTCGACAAATTTAGCGAAGTTTAGCGCATAGTACCCCGAAATCAGGCTGGGGGATTTCTCATGAGGCTGTCAGCGGCGAGCGAGATCATACTGTCGCCAACGGATTTGATGCGGTTCCAGGACTGTGAGCACTCCATCGCACTTGATCTGGCATTCCTGCGTGGCGAGTCCATCAACCCGGCGGAGGAGAGCGAGGATGCGCAGCTCCTGCAGAAGAAGGGGCACGAGCACGAAGCCGCATATCTGGACTCGCTGATGGCAGCGGGCAGGCGCGTTGCGGTCATCGACAGTGATGGGCGTGCCTTTGAGGCGGCCGCAAGAGCGACGGAGGCTGCCATGAGAGGCGGAGTCGATGTCATCTACCAAGCAGCCCTCCGGAGAGGACGATGGCAAGGCTATTCCGACTTTCTTGAACGAGTGGAGAGGCCATCAGCGCTTGGGGATTTCAGTTACGAGGCGGTCGATACGAAGCTCAAGCGGAGTGCGGACCCGAAGCACGTGCTTCAGCTGAGCATCTATTCACAGGCTGTCGCAGAAGTTCAGGCGGTTCTTCCAGCAATGGCCCATGTGCAATTGGGGAACGGGGAGCGGTCGACCTTCCTGGTGAAGGACGCTGTCTACTACGCCAGCCGGCTTGCCGAACGACTGGAAACGTTTGTGGACGCGCCTTGGCAAACGGTACCAGAGCCTGTCGCCGCTTGCAGCCTCTGCCGGTGGCGAGAGCATTGCGACGTGGTTTGGACCGAGGCTGACAGCCTCGTCCAGGTTGCTGGGATGACGCGGCAGCAGCGCCGCAAACTCAAAAACGCTGGCCTCGCCACCATGAGGTCTTTCGCTTCATCCGAGTGCCAAGTTCCGGGCATTCAGGAGGACGTGCTGTGGCGCCTGCGGACGCAGGCGCAGCTTCAGACTCGGCGTCGTGATGGGGCCGCGCCATCATACGTTCTGCGGCCATTGGAAACTGGTCGCGGCCTCTTAAGGCTTCCACAGCCTTCACCAGGCGACCTCTTCTTCGACATGGAAGGCGACCCGCTGATCGACGGCGGGCGTGAATATCTGTTTGGCGTGTACCATGAGACAAGGGGACCGGAGTTCCGTGCGTGGTGGGCGCACGACGAAGAGCAGGAGCGCAAGGCGACGGACGAAGTCTTGTCCTTCTTCACATCTCATCTTGACCGAAATCCCGGCGCCCACGTCTATCACTACAACCACTATGAGGTAACCGCCTTGAAGAGGCTTGCGACGAAGTACGGCGTTGCAGAGCACCACCTCGACCATCTGTTGCGCACATTGAAGTTCGTGGACCTGTACCGCGTCGTCCAGCAAGCTTTGATCGCCTCGGAACCGGGATATTCGATCAAGGACCTTGAAGCGTTCTACATGGAGTCGCGCGAAGGGGAGGTGGCCACGGCCAGCGCAAGCATCATCGCGTATGAACGGTGGCTGGAAACCGGGGACGAGACAATCCTTGATCATATCGCCGCCTACAACGAGGTTGACTGCCGATCGACCAAACGGCTGCGTGATTGGCTGGTGGAGGAGGTGCGGCCTCACCATCTTCCGTGGTTCGTGCCGACGGCGCCTGAATCGTCCACACCGACCGAGGAGCCGGAACGTGCCGCGCTGCGAGGAAGGATTGAGAGCCTCAGGCCCGAGATCGGTGATCGCCTGGCTGATCTCGTGTTTGAACTGAACGGATTTCACAAACGGGCCGACAAGCCTGCTTGGTGGGAATATTTCGATAGGCAGCAACGTGAAACAGCAGAGCTAGTCGACGACCTAGAAAGCATCGGCGGACTGTCCGCTATCGGTCCGGCGTCCGGGCAGGAAGCGCGGTATCGCTATCCGGCACAACAGACAAAGATGCGGGCCGGAACCCGCGCGGCCATGCGGGGTCTCAAGGGAATGGCGACGATCGTTGAGCTCGATCGGGAACGGCGCGAAGTCGTCGTGAAATTTCCTAAGGCCATCAATCCCCCGACCAGCCTTGATCTCATTCCCGAACCGCCCGTCGACGCTAGGGTGCTACGCGCTGCCGTTGCTCGTGTGACGGATGGCCTGATCGCCTCCGGCGTGAGGGGGTCGGCCTTCGCCGACTTCCTTAGACGTGAGCCCCCTCGCATCCGGGGCGTGGCGCCGGGGTGCCCCGTGATTCCAGGCAGGGAGCGGGTGGAAGAGACGATGGTTGCCATCCGGAACCTCGACCACGGCTGCTTGCCGATCCAAGGTCCTCCCGGCACTGGAAAGACCTACGCCAGTGCGAAATCCATCTTGGACCTAGTGCAACGTGGATGCCGGATTGCCGTCATGTCGCATAGCCACAAGGCGATCAACAACCTTTTGATCGAGGTGGCAAAGCGCGCACGCGAGGCCGGAACACGCATCCAGATCGCCAAGAAGGTTTCCAAACCAGAGGACGTGCCCGAAGACCCGTCAATCATCTCGACGTCAAAGAACGATGACCCGGTCCTCATGACGGCTTCAGTCGTCGGCGGGACGGTGTGGCTATTCGCGCGACCCGAGTTCGCGGGAGCGTTCAGTCACATCTTCGTGGATGAGGCCGGACAGGTATCGATCGCGAACCTGATGGCTTCGTCCGGCTGCGCCAGAAACATTGTACTGGTTGGCGACCAGATGCAGCTTCCGCAGCCGATCCAGGGAGTTCATCCAGGTGAGACAGCTCTGTCGACGCTGGAGTACCTTCTCGGTGACCAGCATGCAGTAGCGGCGGACCGAGGCATTTTTCTTCCCGTATCTCGGCGAATGCATCCGGACGTTTGCGGGGTGGTTTCTCGGCTCGCCTACGACGGCCGGCTTAAAAGCGATGAGAACGCTGCGCGGCAGGCCATTCTCTTTCCGCATGGTGGGTTACCGTCGAGTGGAGTTGCCTTCGTGGATGTCGCCCACGTGGACAATTCGCAGGAGAGTCAGGAGGAAGCGGATGCTGTATGCGCTACCTTCAACCGCCTGCTGAACGCCTCGTTCATCGATCGGGAAGGGGTGGAGCGGAAGATGACTGTCGACGACATTCTCGTGGTCTCGCCCTACAACGCGCAGGTCAACCTGCTTGCCTCTAAGCTACCGGACGGCGCCCGCGTTGGAACAGTTGATCGGTTTCAGGGGCAGGAAGCTCCAGCCTGCCTGATCTCGTTCGCGACTTCCAGCGGTGTCGAGTTGCCCCGAGGCATCGACTTCCTGTTTAGCCTCAATCGGCTCAATGTAGCGATCTCGCGTGCGCAGGCACTGGCAATGTTATTCTGCTCACCCCGGCTGTTGGACATCCAATGCACAACGCTTGAGGAGATGCGACTCGTGAACGCGCTGTGCATGGTTCGAGAGGCTGCTTATCGGCCCCCTCGAAACAAGTTCGACTGATCACAGACCCATTAACGACATGAAGGAACCAGGGTAGTCTAATGAGTTTACTTGCGGTCAACGCATTGCCGACATTCGGCACACAACGTCTAAGAGGGAAAAGGTTTCGCCGCTATACTCGCACGAACTTGAATCCTTGGAAGTTCCGGAAGCAGTCATGCTCCAGAGGATTCGCGTCAAGCGCCGTCATGCTCCATATGGCGGACTTTGCCGTGAGCCCCCACGAAGATGGTTAAGATCATTCGCGGAGCGCTCGACACAGACCGGGGGATTTCAGATTGAATGGGATTCCTCGAGCATGCCATCGTTCCGCAAGGAGCCTAGGCGGCCAGGCCAAGCAAACATCGCGGGTGATCCTCCAGTCAGAACTCTTGGGCCTCAGGCAGTGAATGACGCCGACCGCTGCGCTGACTTCCGTTTGAAAAACTCGACGACCCATGTGCGACTTGCGGGATCAAAGACGCCTGGCAGGGGGAAGTACCTGTGAATCCGGACGAAGTCCTTGATGTTCAGCGTTGCGATCGGCGCCTCGACGACGATCGCGGTGGCGGCAATCGCGAGGTCTTGACCAAGATGAGGTTTCTTTGCCATCGGGTTCGTCATCCAAAGGTCGTGCAGCGCAGGCACCATCGTCATCTTCGCGAACTGGCGGGCTATCTCGGCGTCCATTCCCAGGACCGGCATGTCTGACGCAAGCAGGGATTCCAGCCACTCGGCGAGCTGTCTTTGTCTGAGCGGATTACGGCCCGCGAGGTTCTGGATACCTCTTTCAATTTCTATCACTGCACTGAAGGGGATGCTGACTGCTGACGTAGTGCTTAATATCCAGGCGATGACGTTTGGGTTCGGCCTCTTGTGCGCGAGCGAGCTTAAGACGTTCGTGTCGAGGACGAACATTTCGGGTTCTGGACTCATCGGTGTGGGCTCGTCCGTAGGTTCCGTGCTATAGCCCTAGGGAACCTATGACAAAAGCCTCCGGAATTTAGTTAACGAATCCTTGGTGCGTCATCTCGCAGGGCCGTGGAATGAGTGAGAAGCAGGGTAATCAGCGCCGGGAGTCGAAGCATCCTCGAGTCTGGGATGTCCTTGATGCTGAGAACCGTTTCCGCGAACTTCTTGCTGCGGCTGCGACGTCGGGGCCGCAGCAAATCATGGACGGACATCGGCGCTTCGCGTTGACCCTGGTGCGCGCCAAGGATTCTCCGCAAGGCAAGAGGCTCCTGTCCGAGGGCGGGCCTCTCGAGGGAGACGAATTCCCAGGCTGAAGATCGGGATTCTACCCCGCACCCACCATTCCATTGTCCAAAGGACTTGGGAGATTGACGGCTCGACGTCCTCAGGGGCGCCGAAAGTGCCGCTCTAGGGTCGTCAGGTTGACGTAGCTGTAGTGAGTGGTGGCGTCGGCTTGTTGCAGCCTTGTGGGTGATGCTGCATCCTCGCCCGCTCCTTATCACGAAGTAAATGCAAGTCAGGATGGGGGTCAGGCACAGCGATGGAATGACCCGCCGAAACTACAGAAGCCGCGAACGGACGCCTTGATCATCGGCGCGCCGGCCGCCAACCGGCCGCCCGGGCCTCGCTTTCCGAGCAGAACCACCTCTCTCCCTTGCTCGCCGATATCTTGCTCCGATTGTAATGCTGCTGCCCGGGCATGTGGTAGATGCGCTCGCCCTTGGAGTTGATGTTGCCTTTGATCCGGCACGGCCCGGACTGCTGCGAGGCGTTCGAATTCACGAGTGGAATGAGTTGCGCTGGCGTCTCCTTCTTCTTCTTAGAGCCGCCAGCGGCCCTCCATTCCCAGGGCGGTTGAAACGTTCCCGCCCAAATGCCGCGACGTTCTGCTTGGGCGGCCCGTTGTTGCTCCTCATATGCCCCGTGGCTGTATCTTGGCCAGTCGAGCGCCCATCCGCTACGAACGAGCAGCTCCTGGACGCTGGAGCCGTCGGCACGGTAGCAGTTTCCTGCGAAGCGGCCATAGCGGTCGCGCTCGACGAATTCGCATCGTGTCGGAGACGACGCCCTGAGGAACTCGTCCAAGGCAGCCGCGGACTTGGCTCCGCATCGGTAAGGCTTTCCAGAGGCATCGCTGCATGTCTGCGATGACTCCGGAGCATCGATTCCCTTGAAGCGGATGCGTTCACCGTGGATCTCGATCGTATCCCCGTCGATCACTGAGGCACGGCCCGTGATGGTCCTGCCCGTCGCGGCAGCGCTGACTAAAGGAAGCCTAGGGTCTGCAACTTTCCAAGAGAACTTGTCCGTTCCCAAGTACGAGCCGAGAGCCCCCGCGGCCACAAGCACGAGCGCGAAGAAGCCTATCGGCAGGAGCGAACGAATGGACCCCGATGCTCCTGTCGCCGCTCGGCATTTCCTTTGCCGCCGTAGTTGAATGACGTCGCCCATTGCAGCCCCGATCCTCTATGCATTTTGATCGAAGTCGCCCCGTTTGGCTATCGCTGCCTAAACGGAGAATTTCGGTTGGAATGAGGATTCCAGAAGGCAGAACAGGATGCCTGCCGCTATCTGTAGCTCTGCAGCGGCAGGCATCGATTATGTCTTTGGGCACTAAGGCACGACAGGACTAACAACAGCTACGGGAACGTGGCTATCGTCGACTCGACGGCAAGCCAGACGGGGGCATCCTCAAGAGACCACTCGATGCTTTCCTGGTCGCCTCCGGAAGCCTGGATCTCAAGCCCGGAACCAGGAAAAGG
>Ga0207867_1002247_pt1 | contig 10976 bp, 6 predicted proteins | sample HigsolmetaAR206D_FD_184838 | JGI IMG/M metagenome (GOLD analysis project Ga0207867, IMG submission 184838) | Ionic liquid and high solid enriched microbial communities from the Joint BioEnergy Institute, USA - AR20-6-D (SPAdes) (version 2) ...
CGATCTCGTCGGGCTTGTGTCGCTTGTTGGCCATTGTGGTCCTCCTTCATGGTCAAAACCATACTTCAAGGTGGACCCGTTCAATGGGGGTGGATCACTATTGCCAGGGAGAATCAAACGTCCTCTACGGCAACACGTACACCAATATGCAGATTACGAATGTCCCTTCCTCTTCGTCCGGACCGTTCATCCTGGGGTGGGTAGGCGACAGTCCGGACGGCAATGGTGTGCCCGGCGGCGATGCGAATTATGTGACTTTGACGTTTGACGGTACAGGCAGCACCATTTCCGGTACCCAATACAACATCAGCTCGCCACACGCTGTCGTCGCCGTCGATTCCACCGGAGGCGATGGTTCAAGCGGCAATCACGATACCAACGATGGCGATGCGAAATCCTGGGACGGCGGAGATGGCGGCAATGCATTTGATGCAACGATAGTCTTCTCCGCCGGCACCATCACCGTCACCGATGAAACCGATGACATGGGTGACCTGTCACTGATAACGGCTTTGTCCATCGGAGGGAACGGCGGTCCCAGCAACGATGCCCATTCAGTCATCGGCGGCACGGCCCGGGGCGGAGAAGGCGGACTTGCGGGCAATTCCAACGCTGCAGCCATCACGATCGATTCCGCCAACCTGACGCTTCATGGAAATCCTTTTTCCAGCACAAACTATACCCTCGTATCAGCGATTTCGACGGGAGGCGCAGGTGGCGGTGGCGGTCACGCAACCGCAAATGCTGGCGACGCGCATGGTGGTGAGGGTGGAGACGGGAACTTTGGCGGAGGCGACGGAGCTTCCGTCATCATCAAAGAGGGAACGTTCACCCTCGACGGCTCCGGAGGCTTGATAACAGGCACGGCGATCTATATGATGTCTGCCGGCGGCAAGGGCGGTGACGGTGGCGGGGCGCATACCGGCACCCCGAAGGCGTATGGTGGCGCTGGCGGTAAAGGTGGAGACGGGGGCACCGCCTATGCTTCGCTTGGTTCTGCGCAAATCACCGCAAAAGATGGCACAGCAGGTGTAACCGTTGTGAGCGCTGGCGCCGATGGGGGTGCCGGCGGCGAGGCGATAGCTGACGGGGGCAACGCCTACGGCGGCGATGGAACCCATCAAGCGTGCAATGCGGATGGATCGGACTGCCATCTCGTCAGCGGCGGCGACGGGGGAACTGCGTCTCTGGTTCATGGGTCGGCCACGATCACGGTGGATACAGGCACCCATGGCATACTCGTGCAGAGTCTCGGCGGACAGGGCGGCGCCGGCGGCAAAGGCGAGGCGATCGCGGGCGAAGCCATTGGCGGAAATGGCGGCCCGGGTGGCAATGCCGGCGACGTCACCGTCACGAGCGGCGGTGGTGTCGTAACCATTCCATGACCAGCACCACCAACAGCCAGAACGGGATCCGTGTCGAGAGCATTGCCGGAAATGGCGGCAAGGGCGGCGACGGAGACGGGAAAACAATTGACGTTTCTAATGGCGGCGACGGCGGCAAGGGAGGCAACGGCGGAAACGTCAACGCGGAGATTGCCGCAAACATCAGCACGGCCGGTCCGTCCAGTAACGGCATCATCGCTCGCAGCTACGGCGGCGCCGGTGGCGACGGCGGCAACGCGACGGCACCGATCGGTGGCGGGCATGGCGGTACGGCAGCTGGCGCCGGTCCGGCGGGCGCGGTAACGCTCGACTTCACCGGGACCATCACCACGGCGGGCAAAGAGTCGAACGGCATTCTCGTCCAATCGATCGGGGGCTTTGCGGGCAATGGCGGCGGCGCGACGGGCTTTGTGAGCTATGGCGGCGGCAGCCAGAGCGCGGGCGACGGCGGCGCGGTTCAGGTGACGCTGAGCAGCGGGACGCAGATCAAGACAGGCGGCGACTATGCCTATGCGTTACAGGCGCAGTCGGTCGGCGGCGGCGGCGGTCGCGGCGGTTCTGCCGGCGGCGTTGCCGCACTGGGCGGAAGCGGGTCTGCAGGCGGCAACGGCGGCACGGTAAACGTCTCCACTGCCAGCGGCGTCTCCCTGTCGACCACGGGCCAGTACGCCATTGGCCTTTACGCCACGAGCAACGGCGGCGGCGCCGGTGATGGCGGTGCGGCCACAGGCGTGGTGAGCATTGGCGGCCAGGGCGGCACTGGCGGCAGCGGCGGCAAGGTTACGGTCAGCCACGCCGCTTCGATTGACACCAGTGGAGAGTATGCCACCGGCCTGCTTGCCCAGAGCGTGGGCGGTGGCGGTGGCACTGCGCACAATACCTTTGGCGCCCTCACCACGATCGGCGGCTCGGGCGGCCAGGGAGGCAACGGCGGCGATGTCTCCGTCACCAATGCCGGCACCGTCACGACAACGGGAAATTATGCCGACGCCATCTTCGTACAAAGCGTGGGCGGCGGCGGTGGCAAGGGCTCCAACTCCGGTTCACTCAACACCGGCATCAGCACGACTTTCGGCGGCACCGGCGGCCAAGGCGGCGATGGCGGAAACGTGACGTACACCGATGCCGGTGCCGCGGGGAGGACGATCTCCACCAAGGGCGAGCAGTCCCGCGGCGTGTTCCTGCAGAGTGTCGGCGGCGGCGGCGGCGATGGCGGCACCACCGTCAGCATCGCCCCCATCGACCTTACCGATGTCGGCGTGACCATGGGAGGCACAGGCGGCGATGGCGGACATGGCGGCACCGTGCAGTATCTGAACGGCACGGCCAACATCAGTACCGAAGGCAAGTTTTCCGAAGCGATCCTCGCCCAGTCTCTTGGCGGTGGTGGCGGTCATGGCGGCATGGCCATCAACGTCACCGGCGCCTCCCTGGTATCGCTGACCTCAACAATCGGCGGCAACGGCGGTGGCGGCGGCACCGCGGCAGCGGTGACGGTTTCGGGGTCCGGAAAGCTTTCGACATCCGGCGATCATTCCGATGCCATCAAGGCCCAGTCCGTCGGTGGCGGTGGCGGCCATGGCGGCATGGCCATCAGCGGGTCCACGCTGACGGCGCTCACGATCAATACTTCGATCGGGGGGAAGGGCGGAACCGGTTCAACGGCCGACAAGGTTTCCGTCACCTGGAGCGGAGACATTTCGACCACCGGCGACCACTCCAAGGGCATCCTGGCCCATTCCACCGGCGGTGGCGGCGGTACAGCAGGCACGTCAGTGTCGGCGAGCGTCATCTCCACGGGCGGCTCGATCAACGTGGGCATCGGCGGTGACGGCGGCGACGGCGGCACGGGCAACGATGTCACGGTGAAACAGAAGTCAGGGACCATCACCACCGCCGGTGCCAACTCGGCGGGCATTCTCGCCCACTCGATCGGCGGCGGCGGCGGCAACTCCGGCATCACCGTGTCGGGCACGCTCAACAGCGGCATGTCGCTGTCAACGTCGGTCGGCGGCAATGGTGGCAGCGGCAACGATGCCGGGACGGTTCAGGTCTCCGCCACCAATGTGACCACTTCGGGCCATGCGTCTGCGGCAGTCGAGGCGATCAGCACCGGCGGCGGTGGCGGTTCGGCACAGATGACCGCCGCGCTTACCGGTTCATCGAGCCAGTCCGTCAACGTCGCGGTCGGCGGCAAGGGTGGCGCAGGCGGAGACGGCAACACGGTTACGGTTTCGCTTGATGGCACGCTCAATACGGCTGGCGACGAGTCCGACGGTATCCGCGCGATCAGCGCCGGTGGCGGTGGTGGCGCAGGCAGCCTGACGATGACCGGACAGATCAGCGGCGGCATACCGATCGGGGTCGGCGTCGGCGGTAATGGCGGCGTCGGCGGCGCGGGCGGTGACGTCAACGTGTCGACCTCTGCCGACAGCACCATCTACACCACAGGCGTGCTTTCAGAAGGCATTCTCGCCATGAGCGTGGGCGGCTCGGGCGGTTCCTCCGGCTTCGTCGCGTCGGCCAATCTGTTCGCCGGCGCCGATGCCAATGTCGACATCAACGGCCACGGCGGCAATGGCGGCAATGCCGGAACCGTTACCGTCAACAACCAGGGCAGCATCATCACCGAAGGCATGGCCTCCAGCGGCATCGAAGCCTCGTCCATCGGCGGTGGCGGTGGCAATGCCAAGGGTGTCGTCAACGCTTCGGCCCTGTCGATGGGCACGGCGGCGGTCTCGGTCGGCGGCAGCGGCGGCGACGGCGGCAAGGGCGGTAATGTCAACGTGACGAGCACCGGCTCCATCGAGACCTACGAAGTCTTTTCAATGGGCATCCTGGCCCAATCCATCGGCGGCGGCGGCGGCCATGGCAGCTTCATCGCGCAGGCGAGCGCCACCGGCGGCGAGTATTCCGGTGAAGTCGGGGTGTCGATCGGCGGATCGGGCGGCAATGGCAGAACCGGCGGTGGCGTGACCGTCACCACCGGCGGGAGCATCTCCACCTACGACTTCGGTGGTATCGGCATTCTGGCCCAGTCCATCGGCGGCAACGGCGGCACGGGTGGCAGCGTGTACTCGGGCACGATCTCGGCATCGAGCCAGGGATCCCTGACGGCCAACATCGACCTCGGCGGCGGTGGCGGCGACGGCGCAAAGGGCGGTCCGGTTTCGGTGTCCAACGCTGCCACCATCGAGACCGAAGGCTTCTATTCCGACGGCATTCTGGCCCAGTCCATCGGCGGCAACGGCGGAAAGGCCGGCTCGGCCTACTCCGTCCTGGTCACGGGGCAGAAGGGCAATGCCTTCAACATCGATGTCAATCTTGGCGGCGAAGGTGGCAAAGGCGCCGACGCCGGTACGGTAACGGTCAGTTCCACCGGCGACATCACCACCAATCTTGGTGGATCGGACGGCATCGCTGCCATGAGCATCGGCGGCGGCGGCGGCAAGGGCGGGAAGGCCGCAAACATCAACGTCTCCCCCCCTGCCCGGGGACTCGGACGACTCGGGCGACAACACCACCCAGTTTAACGTCACCGCAAATGTCGACGTCGGCGGTAAGGGCGGCAGCGGCGGCAACGGCAACACGGTGAAGGTGACAAACAACGCCCTCATTACCACGCTCGATGCCTATTCGCGCGGCATCTATGCGGCCAGCATCGGCGGCGGCGGAGGTGACGGCGGTTCCACGTCGTCGGCATCCTTCTCCTTCAACGGCATCTGCCAGATGGTCTCCGACAATACGGGCTACGAGTGCAAGCCGTCGCAAGGCTCGTCCGAGAACAAGACCACCAAGGTCAGCCTGTCGCTGACGGCCTCGGTAGGCGGCAACGGCGGCGCGGCCGGCGATGGTGGGGACGTCTCAGTCGAGCATGATGCCGTAATACTCACCTACGGCGACCTCAGCCATGGCATAGCCGCGCGCTCCATCGGGGGCGGCGGCGGCGACGGCGGCAACGGCGCTCTCGGCATCTCGGCCTGGACCAACAACGACGCGGCGAACACGTTCGCCGGCCTGCCTGGCGCCTTCACCTTCACACCGAACTTCAACAACGTCACGGTGAACATCGGCGGCTCTGAAGGCGCGAGCGGCCATGGTGGCAGCGTGTCAATCAGCGGGACCGGCTCGATCATTACCGTCGGTAAGCAGGCCTACGGCATACACGCCCAGTCAATCGGTGGCGGCGGCGGCACAGGCGGCGCCGGGGCCGGCGGCGTGTGGGCGGCCGTCACCGTGGGCGGTTTCGGCAGCGGCGGCGGCGACGGCGGAGACGTTACGGTCGACCTCTCCGGCGGTATCGAGACTTACGGCAAGGGCGCCGTGGGCGTCTTCGCCCAGTCGGTCGGCGGTGGCGGCGGCGCCGCCGGCGATGTCGAGACGGGCTGGTCTCAGAAATGGGAGAACCTCAACATCGGCGCCGGCCTGGTCGTCCAGAACTCGGCTGGCGACGGCGGCAACGGCGGCAAGGTCACCATCCAGACAGGCTCCATCACGACAACCGGACAGGATGCGCATGGCATACTGGCCCAGTCGACGGGCGGCTCAGGCGGCATTGTCAGCGTTTCCGGCAGCATCGCGCACCCCGGCAGCATGTTTGTCGCCGGTAGCGCCGGCGATCTCGGCAACGGCGGCGATATCTCAATCACCAACAATGGGGCGATCAAGGTGTCCGGCAGCGGCGCACACGGCGTCATCGCCCAGAGCACGGCGGGCAGCACGAAGATTCCGACGGAGAACAGCATCGCCGCTCAGTCGGCAGGCGATACTACCGATCAGAAGAACACGGCCGGGAACATCTCCATCAACGTGAACGCCGACATCATCGCTTCGGGCGAGAACGGCCGCGCCATCCTCGCCCAGAGCCAAGGCGCCACCAATGGCACGATATCCATCACCGTGGCCGAAGGCGCGACGGTGTCGACCAGCGCGGCCGGAGCCGAGACCGTCGCCCTGTTCGACGGCACCAACAATACCCTCAACAACAATGGCACCATCCGCAACGAGGGCACCGATCCAACCGACTATGTCATCCGCACAAACGGTTCCAGCCTGACGGTGAACAACTACGGCGTCATCGAAGGGTCCGTACTGTCAAAGGCGAATGACCAGAACGGCGTAAGCGGCCCGATCGAAATCATCAATATCGAGTCGGGCACCTTCGGACTGGGCGCGACCATGAATCTCGGCGAGCGCGGCAGCCTGACCAACCTCGGCACAATGTCCGCCGGCACGGTCGGCACCATCGGCTCAACCGCGTTCACCGGATTACTCGCCCAGACAAATCTGGGAACGCTCGTCGTCGACTACGTACCTGGCGGCGCCAATGACCTGATCACAGTCACCAGCGGTTCGAACAATCCCGGACTAGGGGGCACCGTGCTGCCAGCCAGCCAGGGAACTGTCAGCAGCAAGTCTGGCACCATCACGATCCTAAACTCTGAGGTACCATTCAACTTCAATCAGTTATCGGTTTCGAGTACCGCGACGGTGGCGTATTCCCTGTCCCAGGTCAGCCAGTCGGGAGGCGGTGAGGCGATCACCCTCTCCTACTCCATCGATTACGCACCTTGGGCGAACGATCCGGACCGGATTCCGGGGACGGTCGCGGCGAACATCACGCAAAACCATACCAACTTCGGCGCGCATCTCGACGATCTGCTGCGCTTCCGCCAGAACAACGCGGGCGACGAATACAGCTTCATCGATAACCTGCTCCATACGATCCATGGCATCGAGGACTTCGATGAGTTGCTGGAGTTCTATGCCGGCTTCGCTCCCGCCGAACTGTTTGCCCCGGCAGAGGCGACGGTCCAGGCGGCCCTGCGCTTCTCCGGCGGGTTGCAGGACTGCCCCGGCTTTGAACTGGGCGGCCTGCGCGTCAGCAGCCCGGATTATTGCGGCTAGTTCCAGATCAACGGCGCCCACAACAAGCGCGACTCCGGCCGCTACAATCTCGGCTACACGGCCAACGACGTCGGCATGTTCGGCGGTGTCAAGGTCGAGGTCGCCCAGGACTGGTTCGCGAGCGTCGCGCTCGGCCTGGAGGCGTCGGACGTCGATGCGCGCAAGTTCTCGGCCAACGGGCCGCGCTTCCATGCCGGCTTGGGGCTGAAGCGTGAAATCGGGGCCACATCCGTCGGCGCCACGGTTTCGGCCGGGTTCGGCAGCTTCGATATCGAGCGACTGGTCACCACGCCCGAGGGTGAGGTGGTTCATACGGGCGACCCCAACCTCAGCTGGTTCTCGGCCATGGCACATCTGTCGCACACCTTTGCGCTGGGCGAGAGGGCCTATGTGAGGCCACAGCTCGATGCGGGCATCCTCTACCTGCACCAGTCAGGCTATCGCGAGCAGCAGGGCGATCTCTATGGACTGACGGTGGGGCCGATCAACCACACGGTCGGCGTCATCAACCCGTCCATCGAGTTCGGCTCGTCGTTCACGACCGGTGGCATGCCGGTCGAGGGTTCGATCAAGGCCGGCCTGCTGGCCTTCGTGGGAGAGAAGGACTGGTCGTCGACACTGCGGCTCAATGGTCTGCCGGAGGACGGGCCGAGCTACACCATTACCGACAAGCGGCAGCGCGTGTTCGGGACGCTGGGCGCTTCGCTCAAGGTGGGGTTGACGGAGAACGCTTCCTTCGAACTCGGCGGCTCGGCTCTCTTCAACGGAGACCAGCAGCAGTTCTCTGGCGGCGCCCGCCTGTCGGTCCGGTTCTGAGCAGGAGGCAAGGCCGTGGCGGGTGTGAACGGTGTGTTCACCGGAGCCTGGTTGCACGTTCTGCTCTGCGCGGGCATGTTTTCCCCGACAAGCGGGAGAGAGTCGGCCCGCCGACCGCCGAAGGAGCAACCGCCCCGGAAACTCTCAGGCAACCGGACCGCTTGATGGACAACACTCTGAAAAGCGGAGCGGCAGCTCCCGCCCAAGGTGTAAGCTGATACTGCCTGACGCAGATCGGCGATGCTCTCAGGCCAATGACAGAGGGGGCTCCAACGCCATCGCCTGGCGTGCCCTTTATGGAGCCTGACTTGAGCCCGAAGCACACCCACGCGCCGTAACGCGCTGAAACCGACTCCCTTCGACAGATCCGGCCGCCTGCCTCCTCAGCGGAAGCTTCGGGGCGGGCCGCCATCGACGCGCCCCTGCACAGGGGGCGCGCGTGTTGCCAATTGACAGGACGTTTCATGACCACATCGCGCCCCATCGACCGACGACTGTTTCTCAGCGGTTTCGCAAGCGCCGCCGGACTGGCCCTATCGGGCTGCACCACTTCCCTTCCGCGTTCGGAAGAAATCGTACCCGAACCAGCTCCTCCCGCATTCTCCGCAGAAGCCATGCTGATGTACCGGGCGATGGCCGAGGAGCGTTTCCCGATCCCGGCGGTCGACTTGAGCCAGCTCGATCCCGTGTTTGTCCGGGCGGTCGTCGATTACCCCACCCCGGAGAGGCCCGGAACGGTCATTGTCGATACGCTCAATCGATACCTCTATCATGTCCGCGACAACGGAACTGCCACTCGCTACGGCGTGGGAGTCGGCCGAGCGGGGTTTGAGTGGTCCGGACGGGGGCACATCGCCTATGGACGCGAGTGGCCCGTGTGGACCCCTCCGGCCGACATGATTGCGCGCCAGCCGTCCCTGGAGAAGTGGCGGCACGGTCAGCCGCCGGGGCCCGACAATGCACTTGGCGCACGAGCCCTCTACATCCATCAAGGCAACCGGGACACGCTTTACCGTCTGCACGGAACCGGTGAGGCTCACACGATAGGCAAGGCCATCTCGTCAGGCTGCGTGCGGCTTCTGAACCAGGACATCATTCACCTCTACCGGGAGGTGAAATGGGGTTCTCCGATTGTCGTTCTGGTGTAGGGCCGGCGGCGGTCCCGAGCGGCCGGCTCAGAGGTGTCAGCGCCAGTCCCGGTTTGCAATTTCCGGGTATGAGAAATGCCACAGGACCAGCCTCTGCTCTCTGCCCCGGAGCTACCATCGCCGGGTCTCCTCACCCTTCCAGATCGAGCGCATAGCCTGCGCCGCGGACGGTGCGGATCGGGTTGGGGCCGCCGGGCAGGCTCAGCGCCTTGCGCAGGCGGCCGACGGCCACGTCCACTGCGCGGAAGTCGATATCCGCATCCTGTCCCCAGACCCGGTCGAGCAGCTGCTCGCGGCTCCAGACACGACCCGGCCGCTCCATGAAAACCGTCAGCAGGCGATATTCGATCGGACCTAGATGCAGCGGATGGCCGGCGCGCTCCACCCGGTGGCGTTCCGGATCCAGGATGATATCGCCATAGTGCAGGATCTCGCCCGCCGAGGCGGGGCTCGTGCGGCGCAGGAGCGCGCGCATCCGCGCGAGCAGCTCGGTGACGGAATAGGGTTTCACCACGTAGTCATCCGCGCCGGTATCGAGGCCGCGCACGAGATCGTCCTCCTCGCCGCGGGCCGTCAGCATCAGGACCGGGATCGCCCTGGTGGCAGGATCAGCCCGCAGCCTGCGGCAGATCTCGATGCCGGAAAGGGACGGCAGCATCCAGTCGAGCACGATCAGCACGGGCTCGCTCTCCCGGGCGACCAGAAGCCCCTCCTCGCCGTCCACGGCGCGCAGCACGGCAAAGCCTGCCTTTTCAAGGTTGTAGGCCAGCATCTCCATCTGCGCCGGCTCGTCCTCGACAACGAGCACCTTCGGCTTCAGGTCCCCCGTCATCCCTGCTTTTCGTCCTCCCGGCCCGGCGCGGTGAAGCTGGTGGCGTCCGCTTTCGGGCGGTCAGCTCCGGGCATTTCACCAGTAAGCATATAGGCCACCTGCTCGGCGATGGCCGTGGCATGGTCGCCGATGCGCTCTACATTCTTGGCGACGAACAGCATGTGCATGCAGGGCGTGATGTTGCGCGGGTCCTCGATCATGTAAGTGAGCAGCTCGCGGAAGAGCGCGTTGTGCATGTGGTCCACCTCCTGGTCGCGGCGGCGAACCTCCTCCGCCAGCGGCAGGTCGCGCCGGAGATAGGCGTCCAGCACATCATGCACCATGTCGCGCGCCAGCGCGCTCATCCGGCGGATGGAACGGGAGGCCGGCTGCAGGACCTCCGAACGGGCGATGATCGTATTACGCTTGCCGATATTCTTGGCGTAGTCGCCTATGCGCTCCAGGGCGGCAGCGATCTTCAACGCGCTCACGGCAAAGCGCAGGTCTTCCGCGAGCGGCTGGCGCAGGGCGAGCAGGCGCACGACCTCCTCGTCGATGCGGGCGTTGAGCGTGTCGACATGGCGGTCCCGATCGCGCACCGAGTCGCCAAGCTCGACATCTCGGCGCACGAGCGCCTCTGCCGCATCCTCGATCTGCGTCTCGACCAGCCCGCCCATCTCCAGAATGAGGGACTCGATCCGGTGCAGTTCCTCGTCGAATGCGCTGACAATGTGCTGGCGGTCCTGCATTCCTTGCTCCTTATCCGATCCTGCCGGTGATGTAGCTTTCGGTCCGCTCGTCCTTCGGATTGGTGAAGATTTCGCGCGTATCGCCCTCTTCGACAATCCTGCCCATGTGAAAGAAGGCCGTGCGTTGCGACACGCGCGCAGCCTGCTGCATGGAGTGGGT
>Ga0207867_1002248_pt1 | contig 10973 bp, 9 predicted proteins | sample HigsolmetaAR206D_FD_184838 | JGI IMG/M metagenome (GOLD analysis project Ga0207867, IMG submission 184838) | Ionic liquid and high solid enriched microbial communities from the Joint BioEnergy Institute, USA - AR20-6-D (SPAdes) (version 2) ...
GTTCCCCAAGTGTATGTTCCGATCAAGACCCCATCATATTGATTTAAGTCGGAGGCATGGGCATCATACGCGATGATTTGATCGACCTGATAACCATTCTGTTTTATTCCTTCGGCGATAGCTTTAGCCATCGCTTCCGTATTACCAGTAATGCTTGCATAAACAATAACGAAGTGTGCCATATTTTTTACCCCCATGGATTCATTATCCTAATCTCATTATAAATGGTTATAGGCTAGAAACGGTAATGATAATCATTATCAATTTATGAATTTCTTGTGAAGCCTTTTGTAAATTAATGAGTCAATATATGTATTGACAAAAATATTAAAATATGATAACATATATTTTTTTATATTTGACAATAAAATTTGTTTTGTGGTAATTAATATTTACTAAACTGCTAGATTGAAAAGGGAGTGTGTATTGGATGAAAGTGGCAAACGGTGTGGAATGCATAGAATTGAAAATGGAAACGCCGTTCGGCGAGATGACCATTAACCCGACGCTTATATGGGATGAGAATCAGGCTGTTCTGGTCGATACCGGCATGCCAGGACAATGGCCGATCATACGTCGCCTCATTGAAGAAGCGGGTGTTGCGCTTTCGAAATTACAAGCCGTCATTTTAACCCATCAGGATATTGACCATATCGGTAGCATTCAAGACATCCTTCGTGAATTCCCGGATATTAAGGTGTTTGCTCATGAAGCCGACCAACCTTACATCGAAGGCCAACAACATCTTATCAAAGCCGATCCCAATAAAATGAGTAAAGAGCGATGGGAGACTCTTCCAGAAGAGATGCGCGCCATTTATGAAAATCCTCCGAAAGCGACTGTAACGGATCCTTTAATCGGCGGCGAAAAACTTGAATACGGAGGCGGCATCACGGTCATCCATACACCCGGACATACACCTGGGCATCTCAGCCTTTATTTGGAACAGAGCAAAACGCTGATCACGGCGGATGCCTTAACTGCGAGTAACGGAATCCTTCAGGGGCCTGTTCCACGCAACACGCCTGATATGAAGGAAGCCATCCGCTCGCTGGAAAAACTTCTTGATTATGATATCGCCCAAGCGATTTGTTATCACGGCGGGCTTGTAAAGGGCGATCTTCATGCAGCGATTCGCGGCATTATTGAATAGGCTAACCAAGCATGATCGTGCTGTATGCAGGATGATAGGAGAAACTCAATTTATGGAAATTAGAAAACCAAACGAATCGGAATATAAAAAGGTTTTATCACTCTCACCACAAGCATTATTCGAAGGTACATTAGGCGAAGCAAAACTGTCTGATGAAAAAGTCAAACAACTTATTGAACCATTAATGCAGAAAGGAAGCTATTATTTGATAGCTACTGAGGGCGATAATCTAATGGGTTGGATTCTTATAGGAACAAGGAAAGACCAATTTACTGAAAAGCTATATGGATTTATTTATGAATTGTTTGTGTTAGAGGAATTTAGGGGAAATGGAATTGCAAAACAATTGATGGAAACTGGTATCGAACATCTTAAACAAGATGGATGTTCAGAGGTCCGCTTAAGAGTATATGCAGGAAATCAAGCAATTAAACTGTACGAAAAATTAGGATTCAAAAATAGAACGATTACAATGAGTATGCACATATAAAATAAACATCTTTATTGAATATCTAACAGATATTGAGAATTGGGGAACCAAAAGGTGGTTCCCTAACATTTTATTGAAAAATAAACATTAAACATCAACAGAACCTTAAATGAAGAAGTCTGGTGGATAGTTAGGTTGTTTGACCCGACCATAACATCATTAAGGCTTATTCGTAAAAAGGTCTTTGTATATTTTAAACTTTGATCTCATTGGACTATTCTCCTATTTAAAACACTGTTTTAATGTTCACTTTATAATGATTTCTCCTTCCATATCTTGTTTATCAAATTGTCTGTATCGCCAAATGAACTTAAAAGTTATATCTTTGATGTCATCAGGTAATCGGGGGCTAATGACAAATTGTAGGTCAGCATGTTGATCTATACCCGACCCGCCTAAAAAATAGCAATCATAATTCGGACCTATATATAAGTCCCATTCAGTTGGTGTTTGATGATGTTGTTCCCTGTACTCCACACTGGCATCAATATGAAGGTTTAGTACACTCGCATTATCATATTGTTGTATATGTGTTATATAATAAAACCTTGTTCCTTCATTATAAAATTTCATGACAGGCTTTGTATGGCGAAATCCGGTAGGCTCAACTTTTGGTTGGAACACTTTTTCATTGCCCAAGGCTCGAAAGATGTAACGTAAGTGGTCTTCGTAGAAGCCAAACTCTTCGGCCCATTCTTTGATTTGTTGATTTGGTGGAAAACCTTGGTTATAATTTGAAATTGATTTTCTCTTAGCTATCAGTTCGCAAAGCTGTTTATCAAGAGTGCGAATCTTTTCATTGTAATACTTTGCTGAATGATCTTTTTGATAGCTGTCCAAAAGGAATCACTCCATTCCATGTTAATTAGGGAATAGAAATAGAGCCTTGTCCGAGTTTTAAAAAATATTCTAGTACATCAACATTATACCAATTTGATTGTTGTCGGCAAAATTTTCCTTATATTTGCTATACTTTGATTTGAATTCATTTATAGTAAAGCTCCACAAATGCCCCTGTAAAATGGTGTGAAAATCAAAAAAACAAAGGGTTCTATCGCAGATGATAGAACCCTTTTTATAAGTGAAGGGAGTCAAGCTTTTGGAACGTTTCGGTTAGTATCTGCCGGAGACACCCTCTTTTGAAGGTATTTGTTCTTGGCTGAAGCTAATTAAGCCCAACGGAACCATCTCCTTAAACCGATTGTCCAAAAATCTTTTGTATCCCTTCGAAAATTATATTGCCCGATTTTTGATGACCTATGCAAAGTTTTTTCGAGCTTCTGCATTCCAAAATGTGGATTAATTTTTAGAACGTGGTGTAAGAATAAGGCAAAAACAGGAACTTTTATGTTCCTAAAAATCGAGGGCAATGGGAGCGGAGTGAAAGAGGAGGTCATTTTCGTTAATTAGGGAATGGCCGATCGCATGTTAAGAGCTGAACACAAAATGATCGTTTCGCTTGGAAATGGACGGCTGATGGAAAATGAGATACGATAAATAATGGATTTTAGAGGGGGGAGAGACGATTGGCCATTTTGGTTACAGGTGGTGCCGGTTTTATCGGCAGCCATACATGTGTCGAATTGCTGGATGCGGGTTATGAGATCGTGGTCTTAGACAACCTAAAAAACAGTCACGAAACGGCAATCAACCGTATTAAAGAAATTACCGGTAAAGATTTCTCGTTTTACCCAGTGGATTTGCTGAATCGGGAAGCGGTCGAGGCCGTTTTTGCTGAAAACACCATCGACGCAGTGATACATTTTGCCGGTCTAAAAGCGGTCGGTGAGTCGGTCAGCCAACCGCTTCGGTATTATTATAACAATATTACAGGTACCCTTATACTTTGCGAGGTAATGCAAAAGTTTGGGGTCAAGAAAATGGTTTTTAGTTCTTCCGCAACGGTTTACGGAATGTCCAACCAAGTGCCGTTTACGGAGGACATGCCGCTTTCGGCGACGAACCCATATGGCTGGACAAAGGTCATGATTGAACAAATCTTACGTGATGTCTATGCCGCAGACAATGAGTGGGCGATCAGCATGTTGCGCTATTTTAATCCTGTTGGCGCACACCCCAGTGGGAAAATTGGGGAAGATCCAAACGGCATCCCTAATAATTTAATGCCATTTATCACACAGGTGGCAGTAGGAAAACTCAAAGAACTGCGCGTGTTCGGTAACGATTATCCCACAAAAGACGGCACAGGTGTCCGGGACTACATTCATGTAGTGGACTTAGCCAAAGGACACATTAAGGCATTGGAAAAAATCCTCAAAGGCCAAGGCGTGTCGGCTTATAACCTTGGCACCGGCACCGGCTATAGTGTTTTGGACATGGTCAACGCCTTTGAAAAAGCGACAGGACAAGCCGTTCCATATAAAATTGTCGACCGTCGCCCCGGCGATATCGCGGCAAGTTTTGCTGACCCGTCCAAAGCAGAAAAAGAACTCAACTGGAAAGCGGAAAAAACGCTGGAAGACATGTGCCGGGATGCTTGGCGTTGGCAATCGCAAAATCCAAATGGATATAATAAGTAAACCATTTTTCTATAGAGAAGGTTGACACACTAAACAGAAATCCTTCATCGCGTTAAGGATATCGTCGGTGTGTCGACCTTTTTTTCTTGACACTCGAAATTTTCTATTTTTAAAATGTGATTGAAAATTGGAAATATACGAGATTTATTTATTTTGTCATTCGGGGGCGGAAAAATGAGGCTGAGCAGCATTTTTATTGATGAACAAGCAGAAGCTGCGCTTTCACTAGACAACGGTTTTTTGCCGATTAAAACAGTGAACAAAATCTTTAACAAAAACTGGCCTGTCGACTTATTTGATTTAATCGCTAACCAAAAGTTGGAGGAAATCAGAGCTTGGCTTAATGATATTGGCGGTGTTGATACTCTAGAACAAAAGGGAGGTGTCATTCCAAAAGATAAAATCAACTATGGCCCGTTATATCGTCATCCGCGAAAGATATGGGGAATCGGTTTAAATTATGCGGAGCATGCGGCTGATCTCAAAGAAGTCGCTCCCAATACAGAACCGGCGAGTTTTATGAAACCCGATACGACGATTATCGGGCCAAACGACTGCATTTTTATCCCAAAACAATCCCATCGGACCACAGCTGAAGCTGAACTTGGCATCATCATCGGCCAAAAATGCAAGGATGTCTCCGAATCGGAAGCCCCATCAGTGATTGCTGGTTTTACAACCATTTTGGACATGACGGCTGAAGACATCCTCGAGAGAAATCCGCGCTATTTGACCCGCGCCAAAAGCTTTGATACATTTTTCAGCTTCGGGCCTGAGCTTGTGACGCCCGATGAAATAGACAACCTCAGTGAGCTGACCGTTGCAACAGTGATCAATGGGAAGGTGCATCGGAAAAATACGGTAGCCAATATGATGTTTTCTCCTTGGCACTTGGTTTCTTTTCATTCCAAAGTCATGACCCTTTTACCCGGGGATATCATTTCCACGGGGACACCCGGTGCTTGCGTCATTCAGGATGGGGATACGGTGGCGTGTGTCATTGATGGGTTTGAACCTTTAATCAATCGGGTCACGGATCTTAAAAAAAGGGATCGATTACCTTAAAGCTTTTATTATATTCCTTTAGAAAGGCGGAGAAAGTATGGATTTAGGTTTAAAAGATAAAACGGTGATTGTGACGGCGGCGAGTAAAGGTTTAGGCAAGGCGACGGCACTAGAATTTGCTGCCGAAGGAGCGAAGGTGATCATCTCAAGCCGTCATGCTTCTGAACTTGAAAAAGCAAAAGCTGACATCATTTCAAAAACAAACAACTCAAATGTTCAGGCGGTCGTCTGCGATATGACCAAAGCCGAGGATATTAAAAAACTTGTCCAACAAACGATCGACCTTCACGGAACGGTGGATGTTCTCATTAACAATACCGGCGGTCCACCTGCTGGGCGTTTTGATCAATTTTCCGATCAGGATTGGTATGTGGCATTCGAGCTCAATTTGCTCAGCTTTATCCGCACCATTCGCGAAGTGCTGCCATTTATGCGCAAACAGCAATTTGGCCGGATCGTTAATTTTGCCTCGTCGGCTGTGAAACAAACCTTGGATGACCTCATTTTATCGAATACCTTAAGAGCTGGCATTGTAGGCCTAGCCAAAAGCCTTTCACAAGAATTAGGCAAAGACAATATTCTCATTAACACCCTTGGCCCTGGCCGTATTGCAACGGAGCGCGTCGCTCAACTCGACGAAGGGAGAGCCCGCAAGTTAAATATTTGTGCAGAGGAAGTGCGCGCGAGGATGGAACAATCCATTCCTCTTGGACGCTACGGTGAACCTGAGGAATTTGCCCGTGTGGCCGTCTTCCTTGGTTCTTCCGCCAATACCTATGTGACAGGTCAGACGTTTGTCGTTGACGGGGGGATGGTAAAAGCGTATTAGGCAATAGTTAAAAAGCCCTATTATACAAAATAGTCGGAAAAGTGGTTGCGTTCTGATATTTAGCTTGCTATACTTGTACTGGACCAGACACTGGGCGGCTTATAAAGAATGGAGTTAAAACAATGGCCTTTGTACCTGTGGAAAAGAAACGTATTTACCATGTGATTATTGAACAAATTAAGGGAGCCATCGATAGAGGTGAGTTAAAACCGGGCGATCGGTTGCCTTCCGAGCGAAAACTCGCAGAGTCCTTATCCGTTTCACGCTCTACGATAAAAGAGGCCATCAGCGTTTTGGAATCAGCGGGGATTGTGGACATTCGGCCGGGCGTGGGGGTTTTTTTAAGGCAAAATAGTCTTGAACATATTATTCTGGATATCAACATGATTTTAGGTAAGAAAACCAATATGGTTGAACTTTTGGAATTTCGCCAGGCCCTCGAAAGTAATGCTGCTTATTATGCGGCTTTGCGCGCCACGGCCGAAGACCATGCCCGCATCAAAAAAGCATTTGAGAAGTTGGAACAAGCGGTGCTCGACAATCGCATTGCCGCTTTAGAAGACTTTGCCTTTCACATGGAAGTCTGCCTTGCTTCAAAAAATATGTTATTTAAAAAGGTTTTGGACAGCATCTCAGATGTCTTTTTGGATGGACTAAAAGAGAGCCGCTCCATTTCACAGAAAATGGGCAGGTCGAAAATCATCCTTGAGGAACATCGGAAAATTTATGAAGCCATACTTAGTGGGGATGCCTCGCTTTCGCGCAAGGAAATGTGGGATCATATCCAAAAAGTTAAAGAACGTTTTATACCAGTTCCATCCGGCACTAAAGATTCGTTTGATTTAAAACGTTGAAAATCATTTTTTGGGTTTATTTGAAAGCGCATACACATCCGGTGGTGATGAAAACTTGTACGATTTTTTAATCGTTGGTGCTGGCATAGTTGGTTTGTCAGTGGGCATGCACTTATTAAAAGAAGTCCCTCATGCAAAGTTAGCGATCGTGGAAAAGGAGCCGGAAATTTGCCGCCACCAGACAGGCCATAACAGCGGTGTCATTCATTCGGGCATTTATTATACACCGGGAAGTTTTAAAGCCCGCTTCGCAAGAATTGGCAGCGAAAGGCTGATCGCTTTTTGTAAGGAGAATGATATTCCTTATGAACAATGCGGAAAACTGATCGTTGCCGTTGATGAAAAAGAATTGCCTTGGCTTGAGAACCTTTATCAAAGGGGGCTTACCAACGGGTTGAAAATTCGTATGGTGGACGCCGATGAAATCCACGAAATTGAGCCGTTTGTTCAAGGGATTTCCGGTATATATGTTCCTGAAACAGGCATCGTGGATTTTAAACGAGTGGCCGCCGTCTATGCAGAAGAAATCACGGCCAAGAATGGTGAAATATTAACCGCTACGCAAGTGCAAAACGTACATACGACAAAAGACTTTATAGAATTGGAAACCAACCGGGGAATGTACCGAGCGAAATACATGATAAATTGTGCCGGTCTTTTTAGTGACAAGATCGCAAAATTAACCGGGTTAAAAACGGACATGATCATTGTGCCGTTTCGCGGTGAGTATTATGAGCTGAAAGAAGAAAAGCGATATTTGGTCAAAAATCTCGTTTACCCGGTGCCTAATCCGGAATTACCTTTTTTAGGTGTGCATTTTACACGAATGATCGATGGACATGTGCACATCGGTCCAAATGCGGTCCTTGGATTTCGCCGTGAAGCTTATAAGAAAACCGATATCAATATAAAGGAATTGGCAGAAACTTTGAGTTTTAAAGGCTTTTGGAAGATGGCGCAAACATATATGGGTAAAGGGGTTAAGGAAATGGTTCGTTCATTTTCCAGAAAAGCTTTTTTAAAAAACGTCCAAAAATATTTTCCGCAAATTGAAGCATCTGATTTGACACCAAGCTCAGCCGGGGTGCGCGCACAAGCTTTAACGAAAGAAGGCCAGTTGTTTGACGACTTTTATATTCTTGAAGCAGAACGGTCGTTTCACATCGGTAATGCGCCATCTCCGGCGGCAACCGCCTCGTTGGAAATTGGCAGCTACATTGCCCATTTAGTAAAAAATAAAATTCATACGATCGGAAAGGAGGACGTTCATGTTTAGAAAGAAAAAGGAGACCGCCAATGCGCTTGTTGGCGTGGAAGGTGCTGAAAGGTTAAGAGAATATACGGGGCCAATGGTGCGGGTCATCAGTTTTTTCTCAATCATTTGGGCGCTTTTTCAAATCTTTGAATCTAGTTACGGGGTCATGGAAGCCATCAAATTTCGAGCTTGGTACTTTGGCTTTTTAACCATTGCGATTTTTTTGCTTATGCCTGCAAGAAAAAATGAATCTCCCAAAAGAAGCCTTCCATCCATTTGGGATTGTATCTGCATCGTCAGTGCGCTCATTTCGGTGGGTTATTTTATATTAACCTATGACATCTATGTGTTGGACCGCGGGGGTATGCATGTCACATTAGATTACTGGTTTGGGGCGCTTGGGATTCTTGTCGCTTTCGAAGCGGCAAGAAGAGCTGCCGGAACAGTCATGACGGTGCTTTCAGCCATTTTCTTGCTATACAATTTTTTGGGCGCTTATATTCCAGGAGTTTTCGGGCACACCAATTTTACTTTAGATCGCGTTATTGATGTGATGTGGTGGGGAACCGAAGGCATCTTCGGAACCGTTATTGATGTTGCAAGCACCTATATCTTTTTGTTTATTCTATTTGGTGCATTTTTAAGGAAAAGTGGATTCATTGATTTTGCCAATAATCTGGCTTTAACGATTGCTGGGCGTACATCTGGGGGGCCTGCAAAAGTAGCCGTCATCGGAAGTGGATTGATGGGGATGATTAACGGAAGCGGTGTGGCAAATGCGTCAACGGTTGGTACAGTGACCATCCCTCTGATGAAAAGAGCAGGATATAAGGGACATTTTGCTGCAGGGGTCGAAGCGGTCGCCGGAACCGGGGGTGTCATCGCTCCGCCTGTAATGGGGGCTGCCAGTTTCGTGATGGCGGAATTTTTAGGTATCAACTACAGTGTAATCATGCTGGCTGCACTGATTCCTGCTATCCTTTATTTCTTGACTTGTTTTATGTCGGTGCATTTTGAAGCCAAAAAACTTGGATTAAAAGGTCTGCCGAAGGAAGAGATCCCTAAAATTAAAGATGTTCTCAAGCAAGGTGGTCATCTCGTCATACCGGTTATTATTTTAGTCGCTTTAATCGTTGAAGGGACAACCCCGTTGTTTGCCGCGGTCTGGTCGATGCTGGCAACGGTTGTGGTGAGTTGGTTGAGAAAAGAGACGCGCATGGGTTTAAAAGACATATTGGAAGCATTGCAAGAAGGGGCGAAGGGGTCGCTTACTGTCGGAGCTGCTTGTACGATTGTCGGTGTGATTGTCGGTACGATTTCCCTAACGAGTTTGGGACTAACATTAGGAAACAATATTCTTGCCTTGGCAGGAAATCATCTGTTTTTAGTCGCTCTGTTAACCATGTTGATTAGCACGCTTCTAGGTATGGGCGTGCCTGTCACGGCTTCTTATATTATTACGGCAACGATTTCAGCGCCGTTATTGGTGAAAATGGGTGTACCGATACTCGTCGCTCATATGTTTGCCTTTTTCTATGCGGCCCTTTCCGATATTACGCCGCCTGTTGCCCTTGCGGCGATGGCTGCGGCAGGTATAGCGAAAGAACCGACGTTAAAGGTGGCTATGACGGCTGTGCGATTAGGTATTACCGGTTTCATCATTCCGTACTTTTTCCTGTACAATCCGTTGCTATTGTTTCAAGGAGAAAGTCCGTTATACAGCATTTTTGCAGGATTAACCGCCGCGATTGGGGTAGTGGCACTGGCCGCTGCTTTATCGAACTGGTTTGCAGCACGTTTATCGCTATTGCAGCGTGTGCTCCTTTTGATCGGTGCCTTCTGTATGATCTGGCCGGAATTTTATTCAGATATCGCAGGAATCATTATCATTCCGTCCATCTATCTCTGGCAGAAGATCAGTCTTTCAAAAGTGAAAAAGCTTTCGGACTCACTTGGTGTTTAACTGCCTTTTAATATGAAATCCATAGAAAGGGGCGGGATGATGAGAGAATGATCACTCCATGGGCGTTTTTTAGCAAAGATTCCGTTGAAAAAGAGTGAGGAGGGAATGTGATGAAAAAGACGTGGTTGATTATGGTTGTTGGGTTATTATTTCTTTTTACATTAGTGGGTTGCAACAATAGCTCGTCATCTGGCGGACAATCGTCGGGGAAATCGAGCTCAAATGAGAGGCAAGATATTAACATTGGGACTGGAACGACGACAGGGGTCTATTATCCTTTAGGCGCTGCATTTGCAAAAGTATGGCAGAATGCATTGGATGGTGTGAAAGTTTCCTCTCAGGCAACCGATGGGAGCGTACAAAATATAAACCTCATGCAACAGGGTAAAATCAATGTTGGGTTTACAACGATCGATGTCCTTTATGATGCCTATCATGGTAAGGGACAATTTAAGAGCCACCCTTATAAGGATTTCCGCATCCTTGCGGCTCTTTATCCAAATGTTGGTCAAATGTTGACAACAAAAGGCAGCGGGATTAAATCCATTGAAGATTTTAAAGGGAAAAAATTTGTACCAGGTGCGCCGGGTAGTTCAACGCGCATTTTAGCAGAACAAATTTTCGAAGCTTATGGGCTAACTCTTAAAGATGTTAACGCACAATATGTCGGCTTTACCGAAGCCACGAATTTGATGAGGAACCATCAAGTAGACGGAACCATTGTCATGGCAGGTGTACCAACATCGGCTGTTGTTGAAATATTGTCGTCTGCTGATGGGCAATTAGTGGGCATTGATGAGGAACACATCAAAAAATTGGAAAAG
>Ga0207867_1002250_pt1 | contig 10955 bp, 15 predicted proteins | sample HigsolmetaAR206D_FD_184838 | JGI IMG/M metagenome (GOLD analysis project Ga0207867, IMG submission 184838) | Ionic liquid and high solid enriched microbial communities from the Joint BioEnergy Institute, USA - AR20-6-D (SPAdes) (version 2) ...
GCCCTACCGTTACTCGCATGCCGGTAGAGTAGCATTCTAGAATTTTCGCCACAAGCGTGACACGTCGAATATTTGTGCGATAATGGAGGTGGAAGGGCTGAACAGCCCACCGTATCGCTGACCGCGCCTACAGCGCGGGTGTGGACCCAACCTCCCCTAATGGAGGCCCCTGGGCCCGCCGTCAAGGGAGGCTCCGCGTGGGGCCTCCCCTTCATTTCCGGGGGCTTTTACGGCCACACGACGATGCCGTCGCTGCGTGAGCTCGATTTGGGCGTTGCTGCCGCGTGGGCACGTCGAACATTTGTGCTATAATGAAGGTGGAAGAACTGAACAGCCCACCGTACCGGGTTTGGGGTGCGGCACCCGTTAGCAGCGGCGAGTCTCCCTGTTAGAGAGGGTTCTTCAAGCGTGCCAGCGGCCTGGACCCTTAGCCCGTCGAAAGCCTTGCACTGGCACGCGCCAGGACCGCTACGCCTGGCATATCGGATCGGTGTGTGTTTGCGGAGCTTGTCCAAGCCGGAGCCCGAGCAAGCACGGGAGATGCGGCCTCCAGCGTGATGGTTGCGCTGGGGAAGATCCGCCCCGTATTCCGCCACCGAGCGCCCGCCCCGGCCCCACGGGGGGCAAGAGTGCCGCGAGCAGGCGGGGGTGGAGCTGTGGGCGGTGAGGGCTGCTGGGTCAAGGGTTGCCGGGTGTGAGCCTTGCCTGGGTTAGCCGCTCCGCTGGGATTTTCTCGGGGTTCCCCCTTTCCCCCTTCGGGGGTGACTCGAAGAGGGAGGGGGGTGGTTGGTTACCGGGTTGATCGCACTTTGGGGTGTCGGGGCACTTCGATTCTCCGGTTGTTTTCTCGCCCGATGAGTTTGTGGTCGTGGATTTCCCAGTGCATGTTTAGGGCGTCTGGGATGTTGATGGTTCCGTTTTCTACGGCTTCCATGACTGCTGGGTGTATGGTTGGGTCTTTTTCTGCTGGGTATCTGTTTGCTACTCCGGCGTCTTTTCGCATTTTGTCTCTGGTGGGGTCGTCTGCGTAGATTGGGTCGGCATCGAGGGTTTTGGTTTTCCCGCACCTGAGACAGATGATTGTTGGTTCATACGTAAACACGTTGGTCCTCCGCCCTGGGAAGGGGGAGGACCATTTGTGTGGCCAGATGCAGCTCTTGAGCATTTGTTGTCCTGTGGCGGGTCGTGTTGCAACCTGCCTCGATGGTATCAATGGCGGGGGTTTCAGGGGGTGTGGTTGTCGTCGCTGCTGGTGTGGCCGTGGTTGAGGCGTTGGGCTGCGTCTTCGCAGGCGGTGAACGCCTCCTTGTCGGTCTGGTAGTACCCGATTCGGGTCCAGTCGGGGCCGCCTAGTTGCCGGTAGCTGGCGCACCAGCCCATTGGCCCGGCGCAGACGGAGTACTCGAATTCTCCGATGGTGGCGTAGTAGAGGTTGTGCCCGTGCTGGTACCAGGGTTCTTGCGTCATTTGTGCTCCTGTTCGCGTTTGCGGAAGAGTTCTTGTGCTTCGATCAGCTCGGGTTCATCGCTGCTGTCGAGGATCAGGTCTGTGATCTTGAAGTGGCCTTCCTCCCCTCCCCACCCTTTGCCGGGTATCCATCTGGCGGCATCGTTTGAGCGGTAGTCGCCGAACAGTGCGTAGAGGGTTGTTAGCTGAATGTCGTCGTCTGGGAATGAGTCGATCTCGAACATGGGCCTGGCGTAGCAGGACCAGTTACCTTCCCGTAGCTGCCAATCGACGAGCTCATCTATCGCGTCTTTGGCCACTTGTTGGCGTTTTCTGGTCATGGATTGCGGTGATTCGCTAGACCCACTTTTCTGCTTCTTCGCGGGTGATGAAGAAGTGGATGCCGGAGGCGCACTCGTGCCACGGGTTGGGGTCGAACGGTTTGGCCGGCTCAACCCACTCCCCCACCCGGTAGGTGAAGTCGGTGTCCCAGATGCTTGTCGCAGTCACGTCGTTGGCGGGGTTGCCGTGGCGGTCGTAGATGGCCAGCACCTTCGCCTTGCTCGCGCGGCACTTCCGCCTGCCGCTCATGTGGCACCGTTCAGCGTCCTCGGGGATGAGTAGCTTGATGATGTAGTCGTCCCGCGCCTTCTTCCACGCGATGAGCCTGCCCTCGGGGAGGATGTTGGTTTGGGCGAGTGCCTGCTCCACGCCGGACGCGGATTCCAGGTTGGCCAGGTGCAGGTAGGTTCCGGTGAGCGTCGCCCCGTCCATGTGCGAGTGCGACAGATCTGCCTCGGAGAGGGTCGCGTGGGACAGGTTTGCGAGCTCCAGGTTGGCTTCGCGTAGATCCGCTCCGGACATGAACGCGTCGATCAGGTTGGCTTCGGCAAGGTAGGCGCGCCGAAGCAAGGCTCTTTCCAGGGTTGCACCGATCATCATCGACCGGTGGAAAGCCGCCTCATCGAAGATGCCCCTGTCGAGCTTGGCGGACGTGAGCATCGCCCCATCGAAGATGGCCTTCTCGGCGTTGGAGTTGTCCAGCTTCGTTTTGTGCATGATGGCATCGTTGAAGAGGGCCGATGTCAGCCTGGCTCGGCGCAGGTTCGCGTAGGCCAGGTTCGCGAAGTTGAGCTTGGCGTTGGTCAGGTTCGCGTCCTTGAGGTTGGCGGAGGCCAGGTGCGCGTAAACCAGGTTCGCCCCTCTGAGGTCGGCGTTCGCGAGCTGGGCCCCGTCCAGGTGCGCGCCTGACAGGTTGGCAGACTGAAGGCTGACGCCGCAGGCGACGGCCTTCTCGACCGCAAGGGTGAAGTTCTTCGCTGTTGTTTCCCAGATGATATCGCCGTCGACGTTCTTGATTTGATACGTCTGCTCGAACATGCACCTACTCCGTTGCGCGTAGCTTGGTCATCGCCCGGTGGAACAGACCTAGAACCGGGTAGTTGCTGATGCAGTGGTCGTTGAAGGACGCAAGGCACCGGATCTTGTTGATGTACACCGACTCGGCGGTGTCGGGGGTGAATGGCTCCGCCTTGTAGCGGTTAGCCAGCTCGCCGTAGAGCGTGTCGATCCCGATCTTCAACCCTGCCGGAACGTCGCTGACGGCGGTCTCGGCGGGGTTCGCGGGCAGGCTGCTCGCGACGTACATCGCCCCCACCAGGCAGTAGTGCTTGCGGTTGTGGTTGACGACAAACTCCCAGGCCCACGGCACCCAGGCGTGAGCCACGAGCTCGCGCGCATGTTCAAGGACTGAAAGCGCCTCAGCCGTCGCGGTTTCCACCCCCCTGGTCGCCACCTTGGTGTTCTCCCTTCTCGTCGCTTCCGACACCCCGAGGCTAGGACAGGGACGCCTGGTGTGCAAGGGATTTCCAGAACAAGGTTCTAGCAGCATCTGCCCCACTCGTACCGGCGCGGTGGGGCATTTGCCCCACTAGGGGCGGGGCAGATTATAGCCGAAGAATTTCTGCCCGGCGTGTAATTAGCGCATCTAATGGTATGCTGAAAATGAGGGAAATGGGCGACGAAGGATTCACTATCCGCATTCTTCACGCCAGGCTTGAGCAGGAAAAGGCCAGGCGAGCCCGTGACAGGTCCCGGGAGCGGTATTGGACCGACGAGGTCAACCGCCTCCTTGACGAGTTCATCGAGGAAACAAAGAAAACAGATGGCTGTTCTTAACTGGCGCACCTGGATTGAGTCTCTGTGGGCACAGCTCCCGAAGAACCCGATGTGGAAGCACGTCCGCAGCGGCGACTACAACGAGGACGGCACCCCGAAGTCGATCTATGACGAGAAGCCGAACACCGGCCCGGCGACCCCGGAGCTGGGTGATGTGCTGAACGAGCACCGTCTGCGGGTTCCGCCGGTCGCTAAGCCGGATAAGCACTACTGCTCGTCTGACGGCGAGGTCGATGATTTCGGCGCTCACCGGATTGAGGAGATCCGCAAGCTGGTGGAGCCGTCGGAGGAGTAATCGGAGGAGGGCTTTTGCAGGCCCCTGACGATCTCAAGGTTCGAGGCACACAATTCTGGGACGAGGTGACGGAGGCGTACGACCTGGACGCCTCCGCACTCGTCATGCTCGCCGAAGTCTGCCGCATCCTGGATCGCCTTGACCGCATCTCCGCCGCACTCAACGGCCACGGGCGCGACTGGCTGAAGATCGCGGACGAGGTCGAGGACATGGTCACCCGGGACGGCCACCGCAAGGTCAGCATCAAGATCGCCGTCGATGGCCTGCTGTCTGAGGCTCGTCAGCAGCAGATGGCCCTTAAGCAGCTTCTGGCGCAGATGAAGCTGGGTGAGGCGAAGAAGAAGTCCGGCGAGCAGGAGAAGTCGGCTCTGATGAAGTGGCTGGAGGCGAATGCCTAACGCTACGGACAAGCGTCGCTTGGACAACGGCGAGAAGCGCACCCGACGGCCGATGCAGCCCGTCAAGATGCGGGAGTTCCGCCTTGAGGGCAAGCGCATCGGGAATCAGGTCCCGACTGTCTGCCATATCCCCGAGCACGATGACACCAGCCGTGGCGACAAGGCCATCGAGTTCCTGCGACTGATCAACATCAACCTAGACGAGTGGCAGGAGTTCGTCCTGCGGAATTCGCTCGCGATGGACACCAGCCGGGATCGGTGGGCCGCGACGGAGGTGGGGCTGATCGTGCCCCGCCAGCAGGGCAAGACGGTGATCGTTGAGGCGCGAGAACTGGTTGGGCTGTTCTTGTTTGGCGAGCAGACGATCATCCACACCGCCCAGCTGTTCAGCACAGCCAAGGAGTCGTTCCTCCGCCAGTGGGCCCGCATCCGCGAGGTGCCCGATCTGATGGAGATGGTGCACAAGTTCCGCACCGGCAACGACAACGTATCCATCGAGTTGCGGAACGGCTCGCGACTGCTGTACCAGGCCCGGGGCAGCGACCCGACCCGAGGCTATTCGGCTGACCTGGTGGTCTACGACGAGGCCTATGGGCTCGACCCGGAGGTTATTGCGGCATCGATGATGACGTTGTCCGCTCGCCCCAACCCACAGGTGTGGTACGCGTCCAGCACAGGCATGGAGGACAGCGAGTTCCTGCTGCGGGTGCGCGAACGCGGCCTGAATAAGGCCGCCAGGCTGGCGTTCTTCGAGTGGTCCGCCGACCCGGGCTGCGACCCGAAGGACCGGGAACAGTGGTATAAGGCCAACCCGGCTTTGGGGATTCGCCTCACCGAGGACTTCATCGAATCCGAGGGCGAGGCGCTTGAGTGGGGCAAGCAGTTCAAGCGTGAGCGACTGGGTTTGTGGGCCGACAACTCGCTGCGGGACGTGATCGACCTGGACCGGTGGCGGGCCTGCCAGAACCGGCACTCCCAGATCACTGGCACCGACATCATCGCGGCGGTGGACGTTTCCCCGAACCGGTCGTCGGCGACGATTGCGGTGTGCGGGATTGCTGAAGATGGCCGCCGCCAGCTTGAGGCGATCCAGTCTGGCCGCGGCGTGGACTGGATTGTGGACTTCGTTGGCAAGTTCCTCATGTCGTCCAATCCGCCGGTGCGTATCGCGATCCAGTCGAGCGGTTCCGCCGCCTCGATCATCAATAAGCTGGAGGAGCTGGGTTGCGAGCTGTACCTGTTGAGCACGAGTGACATTGCCCGGGCGACCGGCGAGTTCGTTGACGCCATCAACGCAGGGCACATCGTCCATCTCGGTGACCCGCTGATCGAGCGGGCGATCCAGAACGCAACCCGCTACAGCATCGGGTCTAAGGCCGGTGAGGAGGAGTCGCCCACCTGGGGGTTCGCCCGCAAGAACCCGTCCGGCGACGACATCACACCGATTGTCGCGTGCTGCTACGCCCACTACGGGATGAGCAAGTTTATGGTTGAGGAAGCCAAGGAGGAGACTCCGCACTTCGTGGGGTCGCCCCGAGGCGGGAGGATTTGGTAGCTAGATGCCCGACATTCTTGAGCCGCCGCCTTTTGCGTCAGACAAGCTCCGTGACAGCAATTTCGGCGTCGAGGAGCCGACCACCGAGTCCGGCACGAAGCTGGCCGAATACATCGCTGACGTGGTGCATCCGCGCTTCGAGCAGGAGCGTGACCGGCTGAGCGAGATCGACTGCTGGACCGTCGGCAAGCAGCCGCTGTGCCAGACGGTGCGCCAGGGTGATGTCGAGAAGCGGGCACTGCTGGAACTGTCCCGGTCGCCGTGGCTCGGGCTGGCGGTCAGCATCTACGCCCAGGCGATGTACGTAGACGGTTACCGCAACCCGAACACCGGCGAAGAGGGCGCGGCCTGGAAGTACTGGGTTGCCAACAACTTCCAGTCACGGCAGATCCCGATCCACCGGGCGATGATCACCTACGGCTACTCGTTCGCGCGGTCGCTGCCGCCGGACGAGGAGGATGTGATCCTCATGCCCGGCGCGAAGCCGGCACCGGTGATGCGAGGGGTGTCGCCGAAGCGGCTCTACGCCCTCTACAACGATCCGCTGGTGGACGAGTTCCCCCGCTACGCACTGGAACTCATGCCAGACAACCGAACCTGGCGGTGGTACGACGCCTACGTCTACCACGAGTACGAGAACCCCGACAACAGCGGGAAGTTCATCTACAAGCGGACCGTAGAGCACGGCGTCGGCGTATGCCCGGTGGTGCGGTTCATCAACTGCATGGACCTGGATGGCCGGTGCTACGGCGATGTCGAGCCGTTCATCTCGGTCGCGGCCCGCATCGACAAAACCGACTACGACCGCCTCCTCGTCCAGCACTTCAACAGCTGGAAGATCCGCTGGGCAACCGGTCTTGAGCAGGCAGAGACCGATGAGGAGATCGAAGCCGACAAGAGGAAGCTCGCCCAGGACGACATTCTGGTGTCGAGCGACCCGAATGTCGAGTTCGGCACCCTGGACGAAACGAACATGAGCCCCTTCATCGAGGCCCACGAATCCGATGTCGAGTCCCTGGCCTCGATGGAGCAGCTCCCTTCGCACCTGTTTACCGGCAAGGTGATCAACGTCAGCGCCGAGGCGTTGGCGGCCTCTCGCGCCCAGACGACCCAGAAGCTGCTTGAGAAGCAGACTTCGGCAGCTGTCAGCCATGCCCTGCTACTGCGGCTGACGGCTGCGGTGGCCGGTGACTTGGAGGCCGCCTCGGACTTCGAGTCCCGTATCGCCTGGAAGGATGTCGAGGTCCGTTCGCTGGCTCAGGCCGCCGACGCCTACGGCAAGGTGGCCCAGCAGCTCGGTGTGCCGAAGCAGTTCTTGTGGCGGTTCATCCCCGGCTTCGACGCCGCCGACGTGAAGGAGATGGAGCAGCTGGCGCTGGCCGACGACGAGCTGAGCCGGTATCTGCGCGAGGAGTTCCCGATGATGCAGAACGGCGGCGGCAGGAACTTTGTCGCGAACGCCGAGATGGCGAACCGGTCGGGCCGCCCGATGTTCGACTCCGTGAATCCGCCGACGCAGTGAGGTTCCGATGATGGGAGGTGAGCATGTCGTGGCAGCAGGCTCTAGTGGACAACTACCACGCAGACCAACGCGCCATTGCGAGGCGCGTTGTGTCGGAGCTCGCTCCGTTGTGGAACCTCCTGGACCCGCACGACTTGAAGGGCACGACCGCACAGTGGCTGAAGGCTGTGCGGCCTGTGATCGAGCGGGGGATTCTGCTCAGCCAGTATGTTGCCGGGGAGTTCTATCAGCGGTACCGGACGGCCCACCATCCCGAGGCTGAACCGCTTGGCATCGACTTCCCGGACCCGTTGGGGGTGTTCACCGATCAGGTGATCCCGGACCGGGACACCCGGCTGAGGATCATGGTGGCCCAGAAGGTCACCGGCCCTGTGTGGGTGGCGAAGCACAGCTTGCCCGACATGACCCCGGATGACATCAACGAGCTGATGTACAAGGGGTTTTCGAAGTCAACTGGTTCGGCGATCCGCATGGTGATGAACTCGGCCCGGCATACGATGGCCCTGCTGGTGGAGTCCGATCCCCTGGCGAAGGGGTATGCCCGTATCGCCGGGCAGACGGCCTGCGGGGACTGCAAGGCCAAGGAGGGTGTGTACCTGAAGACCGATTCGGATCGCAAGTTCGACTGGGGATCGGTCGGGCACGACTTTTGCCGGTGTGTAATTGTACCGATTTTCGGAGAAATTTCTACCGAATCGGATAATTAGCCGATCTATCGGTTATCCTTATAAGTGAGAGAGCACGCCAACTGAATTGGCGGGATTAAGGCTAACGCGCTGCCTTTCTGTAAATGCGTGGGAGTGATTTCCTCAATGCCACGAGAAAATACCGACGACATCAATACTGCTGAGAATCCTGCTGAGGACGACGACGTTCTGGTGATGGATCGGGACGAGGAACCCGACACCCAGGGCGAGGAGCCGGAGCAGGAGGCGCCCGACAAGGACAAGGCGCAGTCCGAGCGGGTCTTCACCCAGGACGATCTCGACCGGGTCGTCAAGGAGCGGTTGAAGCGCCAGGAGCGGCAGATCCGAAAGCAGTACGCGGACTACGAAGAGCTGAAGGAGCTCGCCGAGAAGTACCGCGAGATTGAGAACGAGAAGCTGTCGGAGGCCGAACGCTGGGAGCGGGAGCGTGCGTCCCTGATCTCCCGGGCCGATGAGCTTGAACAGAAGCTCAAGAAGGTCGAGCGTGAGCGGCTGATTGCCGACCTGGCTACCGAGGCCGGTCTGCCGAAGAGCCTTTGGGGCCGCGTCCAGGGTGACGACGAGGACGAGATCGCCGAGGACATCCAGGCGCTGGTGAAGGATCTTGGTCTCACCAAGGACAAGCAGCAGGCTCAGGACGGCAAGTCTCGGTCGGGCGGCAGTAAGCGGATGTACGGCGGTGGCGGTGATCACGAAGAGCCCGATCCCGATGTGGATGCCATCGTGGCCCGCATTCCTCGTGGTGCCCAGATTCGGATTGATAAATCGTCACGCATTGTTCGATAAGGACTGACTTACAACCATGGCTCACGTGTTCCTTAAGCCAACGGTTGTGGTGGACACTGCAATTCGGCTGCTGCAGCGTGAGATTGTCCTGCCGCAACTGGTTTGGCTGAATGGCATCGGGGACTTCCGGGGCAAGTACCAGGACACCATCACGATCCGCGTGCCTGCCCGTACCCGCGCCCACCGTATGGCGTTCCGTGGTGTTGGTGCCGCTCGGACTATCAAGACCGAGGACCTGACCGAGAACGCCATCCCGGTGACGCTCGACCATCGCGCCTACCATGCCGTCGCCCTCACCGACGAGGAGCTGACGATGGACATCACCGATTTTGCGGCGCAGGTGTTGAACCGCCAGATCCGCGCTGTCGCTGAGGATCTGGAGAACGGCCTGGTCGAGTGCATCGAGGGTGCGCCGTACGATCAGAACGACATGCAGGTGGTCGCCAATCCCGACGAGATGTGGGATGCGGTGGTGGATGCCCGCCGGAAGCTGAACGATGCCCTGATCGACCGTGCCGGTCGCGTGCTGGTCTGTGGTTCTGCGGTCGAGGCGGCGTTCCTGAAGGACGATACTTTTGTCCGGTACGACAGCACCGGTGATTCGCCGAACACCGCGCTGCGGGATGCGACCATCGGTCAGGTGGCTGGCCTGAATGTTGTTGTGTCGGATGCGCTTAAGGCGGCTGAGGCTTATATGTTCCATCCGACCGCGTTCGTGATGGCTACCCGTCCCCCGGCTGCCCCGCGTGGCGCGACCTTCACCGCTGCGGCCTCGGCTGCTGGTCTTGCGGTCCGCTGGCTGATGGACTACGACTACGCGTCCACGACCGACCGCAGCCTGATCGACACCTTCGTCGGCTACCAGTCTGTGGTCGATCCCGAGGACGGCTTTGTCCGCGCGGTGAAGATCCGGCTGAAGACCGACAATGTTGAGATCAAGGGCGACAATGCGGTCAAGGTTGGTCACACTGTCCAGCTTCGCCTGCTCACCGAGTGGGGCGAGGATGTGACCAACGAGGCCACCTGGACCTCGACCGATCCCACCAAGGCCTCGGTCGGCAACACCGCCACCGAGTACGGCCCGCCGGAGGTTGAGGGCAACAAGGGCCTGGTGACCGGTGTGGCCGCTGGCTCGCCGAAGATCAAGGCCTCCTGGAACGGCCTGGAGGCTGAGGTCACTGTCACCGTCAGCAACTAAGTCTCTCTTGAGGTAGATGGCACTCCCAGAGCCCCTGGCCTCCGTCGAGGATTTCGAGCGATTCCTTCGGACCACGTTTTCCGCCGAGGAGCGTGAGCAGGCCGACTTCACCTTGCGGGTGGTGTCGACCTGGGCCAGGACTCTGGGAGGCCGGGACTGGAATACAACCGACAATCTGCCCCCGTACGACGTTGTGGCGGTTGTGTTGTCGGCGGCTCGCCGCGACTGGCTCAACCCGCAGCGTTTGATCACCGAAAGCATGGGGCCTATTTCGGTGACCAGGGCGAGGCCGCCGGAGGGTTTCTTCGACCCTGGCGAGGTGCAGATCTTGAAGAAGAAGTCCCGGGGGTCGTTGTACACGATCAACACCTACCGGGAGGATAGGCCCCGCCTGGGTGTGGCTTTCAGCCACATGTCGCCGGACATGGGTGACGAGCCATATCCCGACTTGAACGAAGGCGAACCCGGCTACGAGGACGGCCTACACCTGTGATGATCAAGGGCGGTCATACCGTTGAGGTGTACCGGCATTCTGCCCGAGATCGCTACGGGGACAGGCTGGACAGCGAGTTGGTCGGGACTATCCCGAACTGTGTGGTGCAGTGGGGCACATCGACCAGCCGGGGTGTCGGGCTCAGCCAAGTCGAGGACTTCCCCGGCGAGCATGCCGGGGTCACGGCGATCCTGTATGCCCCTCGCAACGCCACGGTGAGGATAAGGGCTAGGGATCGCCTGAAGTTCCTCGGCAAGACGTGGCAGGTGGTCGGCGATCCGGTCTGGGATGAGAACCACCCGGTGAGCGGCTACAACTTCGGCTACTACTTGGTGCAGATCGAGGCGATGGTGTGACATGGCGCAGGACCAGCTAGC
>Ga0207867_1002252_pt1 | contig 10947 bp, 19 predicted proteins | sample HigsolmetaAR206D_FD_184838 | JGI IMG/M metagenome (GOLD analysis project Ga0207867, IMG submission 184838) | Ionic liquid and high solid enriched microbial communities from the Joint BioEnergy Institute, USA - AR20-6-D (SPAdes) (version 2) ...
CCGACGCCCTTCGCTCGCCCGTCGGCTCCCCTCCCATCTCCACCCCCTACGGGTGGTCCGAGGACGTGACCGCAGCGCAGCACCGGCTCGAGGAGGAGCTTCGTGGCTGACTGCGTGTGCGACCTCTACGGCGGCTGCTGCGACGACGCCCGCCAACGCGAGTACGCCAGGACGTTCGGCCCGTCCGTCTCCACCGCCTCGGCTAACGGGGTGGACGACCGGCCCCTGCGTGGGGTTGGGGCGGACCTCCCCACCCCCGTCCCCTCCTCGTCTGGGTACGCAGCGGGGGTGGGGACACCCTTCGACGACCTGGAGGTCGACTGTGGCTAGGTGCTCCATCTGCCGCCACGCCGAGGATTTCGGATCGTGGCCCACCGATCATCGTGGCACCCATTGCCGGGTCTGTCACCGCTCCTGGGCCTCGCTGAAAGAGTCCCATTGCATGGTTTGTCATCAGCACTTCTCGGCTGATTCGGTGGCCGATCTGCATGAGCCGTTCTGCACATCCGACACGGCAGCGACCGCAGAGGCGATGCAGAACTCTGTACGGAAGAACGGGACGCCGATCTTCGATACCAGGGACCGGCAGCACGGTTCCGTGTGGATCAGGTGGTCCCCTGACACCTCCACCTCCCATCGGGAGCACGCAAGGTCTGGCCTGTCCGTCTCCCCCGTTCCGGCTAACGGAGCGGAGTACCGGCCCCACCTAGGGAGGGTCGGGGCGGACAGGCCGGACGCCTCAGCCCCGCCACCCAAAGGATCGGACCTGGAAGCCGCCGATGCGTGAACCGTTCCTCGACGACATCAACCGGGAGCTGACCAAGCTCCGCGAGCGGCAGATCATCCAGCCCGCTCGGCCTCGCCGCCCGTCGTGGTTCTGGCCGGCGCTCCTCGGCTCCGCCCTGTGCGTCGGGTTCGGGGCCGGCGAGACCTTCATGGCCTTCCGGGGCAAGGGCTCGATCCTGACTGGCCTGGGCCTGCTCCTCGTCGGCCTGTTCGGCTTCTCGTGGTGCTGGCCGTGGATGTGGGAGGAACCGTGAGCGGCCGCAAGCGCAACGCCATCAGTTGGGCCTTCGCCGAGGCCATCAACGAGCTCTATCTCGCCGTCAGGAGAGCCTCCGACGAGGAACGCCAAGCGCTCCGAGCCCACATCGACTCGCTCACTATGACCAACTGCTGGTGGGCTGAGTACGAGGCCGCACCGGTCATCCGCAACGCCTTGGACGGCAAGCACTGGTGGGCTGAGTACGAGGCCGCACCGGTCATCCGCAACGCCTTGGACCCTTTCGAGGTCCGAAACAACAGCGGGGCCGCCGCAACCGGCCCCGCCGAACACCCCACGCCAGACCACTGACGAAAGGAGCTGACGCTCATGGTAACGGACCGCTGCACGCATGACCACCCGCTGGTGCTGGTGGTGGACGAGATGGGCCGCCAGATCGCCGTCCGCGAGTGCCAGGCCTGGAGGTGGGCGGAGTGAGCGTCGTATTCATCGACTGCGAAACGACCGGCCTGGACCCGGACCGGCACGAGATCTGGGAGTTGGCGCTGATTGTCGACGGCGAGGAGCACGTCTGGGCGATGGGCGTCGATCTGTCGAAGGCCGACCCGGGTGCTCTGCGGGTGAGCCGGTACTACGAGCGGCTCTGGGAACGTGAGCGGAGGGACCCCATAGCGCCAGAGATCGCCGCCAAGGTGTGCTACCTGACGTCCAACCGGACTCTGGTCGGGATCAACCCGGCGTTCGACGCCGCGTTCCTGACCAGGTTCCTCCGCCGCCACGACTACGTGCCCGCGTGGCACTACCACGTCATCGACGTGAAGGCGCTCGCCGCGGGCTGGCTTAGGGGCCGTCATCCGAAGGTGCCGGGGATGAACCCGCCGTGGAGCACCGACGATCTCGCCCGCGGCCTCCATCTCAGTCCCGAGGGCTTCGACCGGCACACGGCGCTCGATGACGCCCGGCTCGCCGAGGCGATGTACGAGGCGGTGATGGCGTCATGACCTGCCGCGCCTGCCGTCACGCGCCCGCCGACCACAGCCTCCTCTCCCCCTGGCCCTGCACGGTGTGCGACTGCGGAGGGTGGAAATGAGTGAACAACGGATCGTGGAGGTCCCCCGGTGAGTGACGAATGGATCACCGCCGAACAGGTTGTGGCTGAGGCTGTGGCCCCGTTCGTGGAGACGGTCGGGGACGCCGCGGAAGCGGCGACGGCAGTGTTGGAGGCTCTCCGTGAGGCGGGCTTCGACGTGTACCGCCCCGACTGGTGGCCCCGCCGATTCGATCTGGGTTGAGACACCGAAGGAGAACGAATGAGGCCGCCGATGCGTGACATCGACCATCTCCTCGCCAAAGCCCAGGACCTCATCGACCAAGCCTGGCGCACAGCGCAGACCAAGCGCGAGGTCATCGCCCTAGTCGACGCGTACCACGACGTGCGCCGGGCCCGGGCGAACCTCCGCCTCGCCCTCACACCGCAGCCGGTCAAGTACCGGCCGCCAAGCCGCTCCAGGCTGACGCCCGAGCAGGTGCGCGAGATCCGTGTCCGCTGGGAGGCCGGAGGCGTCACCCAGGCGCAGCTCGCCGAGGAATACGGCGTCCACCTCAAGCACATGCAGCACATCGTCCGCGGGCGCGTCTGGAAGGGGGCGGCATGACGAACGTCGTCCCCCTCCACAACCAGCTCGGCCAGCCAGCCGAGGACGTGGCCAAGGAAGCACCCGACGACCTCGTCCTCTGGTCCGTCACCACGATCATCGGCGTCCTCGACAAGCCCGCGCTGCTCTATTGGGCCGCGGAGGAGACCGCCCGGGCGGCGATCGCCTCGGTGCGCTCCATCCCCGCCCGCATCGAGGAGGAGGGCGAGGAGGTCGTCGTCAAGTGGCTGCGCGACGCCCGCTTCCGCCGCCCCAAGGACCGGCTCTCGTCCGCGGACCTGGGCACCGTCTTCCACGAGGCGGCGAACCGCTACGCCCTGACCGGCGAGCGGCCCGGGCGGGAGGAGATCGAGGCCCTCGTCCGCCAGAAGGGCGGCCCCGGCTTCGAGGGTGTCGACCACGAGGCGAACACGGTGGGCCTCATGCTGGACCGCTTCGACGAGTGGCTCCAGCGCTTCACCCCGTCGTACCAGGCCGCCGAGGTGGCCGTCTACCACCCGCGGTACGGCTACGCCGGCCAGGCCGACGCCTTCCTCACCGTCCAGGGCTTCCGGGCGATCGTCGACTACAAGACCTCTCGGGAGCCCTACGACTCCCGCGGCAACCCGAAGACGCCCTATCCCGAGCAGGTGGCGCTCCAGCTCGCCGCCTACCGCCACGCCGAGTACGCAGCGGTGTGGCGACCCCGGCGGACCGAGAAATGGAGGCGTCGTTATTACCTCCTCTCGCCGCTCGAGCAGGAGATGGCCGTCCCGGTGCCCGAGGTCGACGGTGGCCTGGCGTTCATGGTGACGCCCGAGTCCTGCGAGGCGCACCCGATCCGCTGCGACGAGCAGGTGTTCCGCTACTTCCTGCACGCCCTCGAGTGCTTCCGATGGGTCCAGCACGACTCGAAGGAGGCCATGGCCCCACCCCTGGAGGTGCCCTGAAATGTCGATCCTCACCATCCAGCGCCGCCTCATGGAGGCCGGCCGCATCCGCATCGGGGAGAAGGACCCCGAGCGCGGCTACCCCAAGAAACTGACCACCTTCCGCCTCACGTCCCGGGACCGGTCCAAGATCGACCAGGCCGCCGGCCTGTGGGGCGGCACCGTCGAGCCGTGGGACTCCCCGGCGGGGCCTCAGTGGCAGGTCACGACCGACGCCTCGGCACTAGATGTTGTGGTGCCCCCGTCCGAGATGGCCTTCTCGCAGTTCTACGAGCTGTGGTCCGCGGGCGGCTGCCAGCGCCGCTGCGACGGCGTGACCGAGCAGATCACCGAGGGGCCGTGCGTGTGCGACCCCGACGACCGGGAGTGCTCGATCCACACCCGCCTCTCGGTGATGCTCCGCGACCTCCGGGGCCTCGGCCTGTGGCGGATAGACACGTCCGGCTACTACGCCGCTGTGGAGCTCGCTGGGGCGGTGGAGATCATCGCCGCCGCCGCAGGGGCCGGGGCGCTCCTTCCGGCCCGCCTGCGCCTCGAGCAGCGGCAGGTGAAGCGGACCGGGCGGGAAGGCAAGCCGCAGACCTTCAACTTCGTGGTGCCGGTGCTCGACATCGACGTGTCGCCAGGGCAGCTGATCGGAGAGGCGATCACGAAGGGCGCGGTGGTGGCCGGGAGCACATTCAAGCCCCTCGACGCCGGCATGGCCGAGAGGGAGCCGAAGCTCCTCGAGCCGGTGCCGCAGTCGATGGAGCAGACGCCGGTCCCCTCGGTCGCCGAGCAGGCCACCACCTTCCCCGAGCGCAAGAAGCGCTCGAACGCCGCCCAGCCGATCCCCGACACCGGCGTCGAACCGCGGACCGTCGACCAGGTGAACGATCCCGAACCGCCGACGGTGGAACCGGCGGGCGAGGACGCCATCGCCGAGCTGCTCGCCATCCTCGGCCCGGACCCGAAGCCGTCGGCGAACATGGCCGACCTCGAAGCCGGGTTGCGGAAGCTGTACCGGCTCATGGAGCAGGCCGGTATCCCGAAATGGGAAACCGACGCCGAAGGGGTCGACGCCCTCCACCGAGCGCTAAAGGTGCGCGCCGGTGCCTCCCACGTCGGGGATCTCAAGAAGGCCGAATTGGTCACGTTCTGCCAGCAGTCCTGGGAAGCGGCCCGGGCCGCGGTCAAAGCCCACCTTGAGCGGCCATTCGACGACGAAGAGGAGTACCAGTGAAACGCTGCGCTCGTTGCCGGATCGACAAACCGGCCACCGACTTCCCCGTTAAGAAGGCAAGCCCCGACGGGCGGCGAGCCATCTGTCGGAAATGCGCCCTCGCCTACGGCAACGCCTGGCGCGCCCAGCGTCGGCTCAATGCATGGCGGCAACGGGCCACGGTGATCGCCACCACCGAAGCCGAAGTGCTGGCGGCGCTCGCCCAGCCGCGTCCGTTCTACGCGGAGCTGACGCAATGAGCCAGACCGTTCGGCTCGACTTCTTCGTCCCAGGCGAGCCCGCCCCGCAGGGATCGAAGCGGTATCTCGGGGATGGCCGAATGGTCGAGTCGTCCAAGCGGGTCGCGCCGTGGCGTGCCGACATTCGGTCGGTGGCGGAGGCGGTGATGAAACCCCGCCATGAGGCGCTGTGGGCGGCACCCGTCTACGTCCAGCTCGACTTCTATCTGTCCCGCCCCAAGAGCCACTACGGGACGGGACGCAACGCCCAGAAGATCAAAGAGTCGGCACCGCAGTGGCCGGGCCGCCCCGACGTGGACAAGCTCGCCCGGGCGGTTCTCGACGCGTTGACCGGGCTGGTGATCGCCGACGACTCCACCGTCGTCGAACTCCAGGCGTCGAAGTCGTACGGGCGGCGTCCCGGCGTCGCCGTTCTCGTCGAGGAGATGTGGTAGTGGACGGCTGGACCGTATGCGGAACGTGCGGAGGGAGCGGCAAGGTTGCTTCGTCCTGTTCCGACCAGTGCGATTACGAGGTCGCTTGCCCTGATTGTGTGGATGGCCGAGTGCCACCCGACGGGATGGTCGAAGCGGCAGCCCGTTGGGCGCACGCCGAGATGGGTCGCCGCTCCGGTGTGGGTCTGACGTGGGAGGTCGCTTATCCGGAGGAGCAGGCGGATTACATGCGGATCGCCAGGTCGATGCTGGTTGCTGCTGCCAGATGGGAGCCCCCCGGTGAGTGACCTGACCGACTCGACCCTGTTCAAAGCCCTCGACGGGCTCAGGCCGGTGCACGGCGGCGACGGCCGCTACCCCGGTGTGGGCCGGTGGACGGAACACCTCGACCCCGCCCGGCTGCAACCGTGCGTGTACGGCTACCACCTGACCCGAGGCCCACAAGTCCTTGGTTGGTTGGGGCCGACGCTGTATGTGGCTGAGGCGTGCCCGGACCATCCGCCTGTTGACGACGGTCACAAGTTGGTGACGTGCCGTGTCCGTCTCGTCCGCCGTCTGGATCGGTGGGACGAGACGACGGCCCGGTTGTTCGCAGCCGACTGCGCCGAAGCAGCGCTGCTGGGGGAGCGGATGTCTGGTAGGGAGCCTGATGAGCGGTCCTGGGCTGCTGTGGACGCGGCTCGACGGTTCGCCCGTGGGGAGATCTCCCGAGCCGAAGCCGACGCGGCATCGAAGGCGGCCACCGCCGCGAAGGACGCCTTGGCCGCCTGGGACGCCGCCAAAGCCGCCAGGGGCGCCGCCAGGTACGCCGCGGCTGCCGCCTGGGCCGCCGCCTGGGCCGCCGCCTGGGCCGCCGCTGAGGCCGCCAGGGCCGCCGCCGCCGCTGACGCCGCCGTCCGGGCCGCCGCCGCTGACGCCTGGGCCGCCGCCTGGGACGCCGCTCAGGACGCTCAGTACCGGCGGCTCTGCGCCTACCTCGAAGGCGCCGAACTCCCCCCAGTGGCAGCCCTATACGGAGAGGGAGGCCCCCGGTGAGTGAGCAGCCGTCCGTGAAGCTGGTCGTCCACATCCCCTGCCCCCACGGCTACCTCGACCGCCACCGCACCTGCGACCCCGAGAAGCTGCACTCGATACGGGACTCGTGCTGGTGCCCGGGCGCCCGCTACCGGGAGATCGACCCCGACGAGGTGCTGCCGTTCAGGGCGCCGGTCGGGAGGTACCGGGTCACCGGGGCGGACGTGCTGGAGGCCGTGATAAGGCTGGAGGGGTTCGAGGCGTGAGCGCAAGCGATCGCCCCACCGTCCCCAACGACGCCTGCGCTCACAAGCAGGCGTCACACTGGCACGGCACCCACGCCTGCTACGTCCACGACCGGTGCCGCTGCGAAGATTGCCGGGCGGCCAACACCCGATACGAGAAGTCGAGGGCCAAGTGGCTGGCGGGTGTCGTGGAGCAGCCGTACGTCGACGCCGACCAGGCCCGCAAGCTCATCGAGGAGCTCCAGAACAAGGGCCTGGGCCTAAAGAGGATCGCCGCGGTGTCGGGCGTCTCCCACGGGGCCCTCTGGAAGCTCGTCTACGGCAGGAACGGCCGCCCCTCGAAGCGATGCCGGCAGGAGACCGTCGAGAAGCTCGAGCAGGCCCTGGAAGCCGTCCTGTGGGAGGAGGCGTCCGTAGCCGGCGGCGCCAAGGTCGACGCCACGGAGGCCAAGCTGATCGTCAAGGAGCTCGTCGCCCGCGGATGGACCCGAACGGCGATCGCCAGCCGCATCGCGGGCGAACCACGCGCCTCCCTCCAGGCGGTCACCAAGGCAACTGCCCAGGTGCAGGCGAAGACCCTCCGGGTGCTCCGGGAGCTCATGTGCGAGCCGGTCCCGATGCGGGTCCACTCGCCCACCGGGAAGCTGTACCAGCCGAAACCGAACCGCAAACCGCGTGCCGTCCCCCGCCTGGTGGACGGGGTCGGCGGGCCGATCTTCCGAGAGCCCATGACGACCAAAGACCGAATCGTCGACCTCCTCGACCTCGAGGGGTGGATGACGTACGCGGAGATCGCCCACCGCCTCGGCATCAGCAAGAGGGCCGTCAGCGCCGTGATAGCGAGGCTCGGCGACCGGGTCGTGAAGCGGACCGTCGACGTGGACGGGCAACGCAACTACGTCGAAGTGAGGCTCGCATGACCTCCCCCCTCTACCCCGACGAGCTGCCCACCTGGCGCGACGACGCCGCCTGCCTCGGCATGGACCCCGACCTGTTCTTCCCACCGCCCGGCTGGTACGGCGCCGAAGAAGCCAAAGCCATCTGCCATGGCTGCCCTGTCCGCGCCGAGTGCCTCGACTACGCCGTCACCACCGTCCAGAAATACGGCATCTGGGGCGGCACCAACGAACAGGAACGCCGACAAATCCGCAAGCAAAGAGGGCTCATCGTCAGAACAGAACCCGCCTGCGGAACGATCGCCGGATACCGCCACCACCAAAACCGCAACCAACCCACCTGCACCGAATGCAAAGCCGCCATGGCCCGATACCAGGCAAAACGGCAGCAGAACCCCGAGCGGAGAGCGGCCACGGCATGAGGACAAAACCCCTCACCGCAGGCGACCTTGCCGCCCAGCAAACCATCCCAGGATGCAAGGACACATTGGAGCTAATGACCCGCCTGCAACGCATGCACAAACACGACCCGCACACCGCAAGGATGCTGTATTTCAAGTGGAAAACCATCGAGAAGTCGATCGAGGAGCAGCCCGCAATATGGCTCGCGTGATGTCCGTATCCCTCACCGTGCCAGCCGTCGTGGACCGGCGCAAGACCGTCACCCGCCGCCTCGGTTGGAAGTTCCTCCGCCCCGGTGACCGGTTGACGCTGTGCCGCAAGGTGATGGGCCGCAAACCGGATGAGCCGCTAGACCGCCTGGCCGAGGTCGAAGTCGTCTCTGTCGTCCGGGAGCCGCTCCTGTGGATCAAGCTCCGACCCGGTGACGTCGCCCGCGAGGGACTCGCCCCGATGACCCCCGAGGACTTCATCGACTTCTTCTGCACCCACATGGGCTGCCGACCGACCGACGAGGTCACCCGGATCGAGTGGCGCTACCTCGACGAGGAGGACGATTGACCGACCTCACCGTCGAGCAGCTCCCCAAGGGCTGGCGCTACCGCACCGAGGACATGGCTAACTGGGTTAGCCGGCATGGAGTCAGCGATTGACCTGGGAACCGATCGACCTCGGCCCGATCTGGGACGGGCTCACTGAGGGCACCGTCGAGCGCCCACGGCCGACCATCGGTGTGCGGACGGATGGCCACGGCCTCTTCTACCCGGGCCGCGTCAACGCCATATTCGGCCGATACGGGTCCGCCAAGTCCTACATCGCCGGCGTGACCGCAATCCAGGAGATCGGGCTCGGGATGAAGGTCTGGTGGATCGACCTGGAGGACAACCCGTACGGAATGGTGGAGCGCCTGATCGACTTTGGCGTCGAAAAGGCCGTCGCCCTCAAGTGCCTCCGATACGTCAATCCATCCTCGAAGCTCACGCCTAAAAGCGCCAGGGAGTTCTACGACGCCGTGGCCGAAGACGAGCCTTCGTTGATCGTGGTGGACTCGGCCGGCGAGTGGGGCGGCCTCCAAGGCGTGAAGGCCAACATAGACGAGGAAATCGCCCAATTCGGCAAGGCTTACATCGCCCCCTTGGCCCGCACCGGCGCGGCGGTGGTGACGATCGACCACGTCGGCCACGAGCAGAAGGACCCACTGAGGGCCGCCGGCAGCTTCCGCAAGATGGCCGCCATCAACGGCGCCGCCTACCTGGTCGAGATGGTCCGGGAGATGGGGCGCGGACGGTCGGGCATGACGAAGCTCACCTGCGCCAAGGACCGCGGCGGCCACTACGCCCGCGGCCAAGTCGTGGCCGAGCTAACCATCGACGCCACCACCTCGCCCTACATCTGGACGCTCACGCCACCCGTCGACACTCAGCACGGCCCACTCGCGGACGAACCGCCCTATGTCCGTCGCACCCTGTCCGCCCTCGAGGCCCTCGCCCCACCTGTCAAGGTGCGCGAGGTGGGCGATTACCTGGCCCACGACGGCGAGGGCAAGCCACTCAAGGCCCGCACCATCCAGAAGGCTCTCGAGCGCCTGGAGGAACTCGGGTACGCCGTGAATGTCGGCGGATCGGCCGCCCTGGGGTACGAGTGGGCGCTGAGTGCGAACAGTGCGAACGAACCCGATACGCACCAGGAAGGACCCGATCCGATATGACGACGGCACGCATACGCACTCGACCCGCTAATGGCGGCCTGACCTGGGGAAACAGTGCGTATACGCACCTCATTTCGCACAGTGGATCTCTGGTCCCGCTAGGGGCGAGGGGCGTAAGCCCCCTCGCCCTGGTTATAGACCAGAGGAGTACGCACTCCAGTTCGCACTCAGCCGGAGGGTCGGAGTGAGCGGGTCGAAGGCAGAGCGCGTGCGGCGCAAGAAGGAGCAGCGCAAGGCCGCCCAGGTGGGCCGGCCCGCGTACACCTCGCAGGGGAAGAAGAAGCAGAACGACCAGCACGTCGCCGCCCTCCAAGCGGAGATCCAGAGACTCACCGCCCAGACGCCCTACGGGCTCAGGAGGATCAAGGCGAGCTTCCCGGAGGTCGCAGAGCTCCTCGACTACTGCTGGTGGCTGATCGACATGGTGGACCCGACCGCTGGTAGGAGCATGGGGCCGATAGCCCGCGGCGTGATGAAGGCCGAAGATCCCGACGACGCCGCGCGGCGGGTGGCGTGGTACACCAGCCACCGGCGCTGGCTCAAGACCGAGCTCGAGGGGATCGTCCGCCAGCTCCGCGACAGGCTCGACCCCACGGAGTACGACCGCTACCGCTTGCCGAAGCCTCGCTGCTGGCGTCGGGGATGCCCCCGCTACGCTCACCATCAGCCCTACGACGCAGATGTCTGCCAGGGGTGCGGCAAGCCATTCGGGGGCCGCAAGTGACGAAAAGGGCGCAGTGGCAGCAGTGGCAAACAGCACAAGGCTTTGCGTCTGTTTTCGCGACCTCTATAGTGTCCTCAACGTCAGAGTGAGGACGTGTGACTCTGACAAGCTCCGCAACCGGCGTCCTCGGTCCCGGTAGGTGATCCTGATGGCGAAGCCCTGGCACCGCTGGCCACCGCCGCTTCGCTCCCCTGATGGGCCGCTCCGGCTCCGGATCTACGCCCGCTATGGGAACCGCTGCGGCGTCGGCCTCCCCGGCTGCAAAGTGAAACCCACGCACCTCGACCACATTGTCCCGCCGCCGGAGGGCGGCGCCTGGTTCGACGAGCACAACCTCCGGCCGGCTTGTGCGTGGTGCAACTCGAAGCGGTCGAACCCGAAGGCGAGGTCTCGAGCTGCGGAGCATCGGCCTCCGTCCCAGGAGTGGTGACCGAGGGGGTGGGGGGGTCGAGAAACCTGGAGGAGGGGCACCCCAGGAC
>Ga0207867_1002257_pt1 | contig 10908 bp, 18 predicted proteins | sample HigsolmetaAR206D_FD_184838 | JGI IMG/M metagenome (GOLD analysis project Ga0207867, IMG submission 184838) | Ionic liquid and high solid enriched microbial communities from the Joint BioEnergy Institute, USA - AR20-6-D (SPAdes) (version 2) ...
GCTCGCCGCCATCCCGGACGACGAGCCGTTCTGACCCGCCCCAACCCCGGCCACCCCGACCGACCAGAAAGGACAGCAACCGCCAGATGAACACCACCACCACTGTTGCCGCCCGGCCCGTCACCACCGACGTGTTCGACGAGATCACCGGCGAGCACATCGTCTCCGTGGAGCGCGAGCTGCACTACGGCGACATGGCCGGTGGCGGTGTCGTCGTGCACGTCAGCTGCCGCACCCCGTCCCGCTGGACCGCCACCGTTCGCCGCATCTGACCGGCCCGGCCGGGCCCGGTGATATCGGGGCCGGCCCTCTCTATCGACCACGCCCCTCACCACCGACACCAGGAGTACTGACGTCATGACCTATTCGAGTCGGCGGCAGCGGCTGCACGAGCAGCACGACGGCAACCCCGGAAAGGGGGCCGAGCTTACGGCACGCCATGTGCGCACCCGGTGCTCGCCGCTGCTGGACGAGGTGGAGGTCGGCTGGTGATCGACGGGCGGCGTTGACCAGCGGCTTCCGTCCAGGGTGGACCCCTACACGTTTACCGCCGCCAACCGCTACGGGACACTGATCGCCATGAGCGACACCGCCACCGAGCCCGTGCCGATCGACTGGACAGCTGACGGGTCCAAGCCGCAGCGTGAGGGCGAGCGGTGCTCGGGGTGCGGTCAGGTACTGATGCTCACCCGTCCCGGCCGCAGCTACTGCGCGTACTGCGACGTCACGGCCGGGCGGGACCCGTTCGCCACCGACCAGGCCGAGCCACCGGCCAATTGACCTATCGACGCCACCCCTTCGACGACACCCGCAGGAGGACTCTCATCGTGCCATTGCAGCCGTTGCCGGTCGTGTACGCCGGTATCCGGTTTCCGTCTCGCACCGTGGCCCGCTGGGCCATTTTCCTCGACCACCTGAAGATCGAGTGGGAGTACGAGCCGGACGCGTACGACACCGACGAGGGGCCGTACGTGCCGACGTTCAAAGTCAAGATCGATCAGGTGAAGAACAGTTCCAGCTACCACCAGTTCTTCACCGTCGAACAGCCCGGCTCGCCGCACGGTGCCCGGCATGTTGCGTTCGCGAAAGCGACCGGGTTGCCGTTGATCGTGGCTCGTCAGATGCCGCGCAGTTACGCCGACCAGTTCCCGCGGGGCGGACGGCTGCTCGCGTACAACCTGATGGTCGACAACAGCGACAACTGGCCGGTGCAGTGTTCGTTCGTCAACGTCGACCAGCCGGCCTTGAGGCAGTGGTGCGCGTTGGGGGACAACCGCCACTGGTGCCAGGAGGATTTCGGGTTCAGCATGGCGAGTCGGACTCATCTCGCGGTGGAATGCCCGGGGTCGTACTCGCCGCCGGCGGAGTCGCCGGTGGTGGATGAGGCGTTCGTGGAGGCTCGGTCGGCGCGGTTCGTGTGGTCGGATGGTGGCGACGTCACCCCGTGACCACTGTCCATAGTGGACGGTGCGTTGCAACACAAGGTGCTCCACAGAGCAATCACCTCGCCACTCGGAGTAGCCAGCGAGCCGACGAGCAGACGATCACCATCCGTCGATCCGAGCCATGACCAGCACAGATAGACCCGGTTGAATCACCCTGTGCCGCAAGCCACACGTCTCGATCCCGTGGTCACGCTGCTCATGGCCGCCCTGTCCAGACACCGCTCAATCACCCTCGTGATGAGCGACGACCTCGGAGAACACGAAGACGGCACACCAAAGAACGTGCTCGTCGACCACGCCACCGCCACGCTGTTCGTCCGCCGCGGCGCCAGCCTCGACCAGCAACGCGAAGCCACCATCAAAGACCTGCTGACGCTGATCTACCCAACGCTGCGCGGCCGTGCACTCACCACGGCCGCACAGCGTGTTCTCACCCTCAGACCGGCCACACCAGCAGCGATCCTCACCGCGATCAGCGACGATGCGCCACCGTCTCCGCGGCAGCAGCCGGTGCCCATCCCGACCCAGCGCTTCAGCTCGCCCATGCTGGTCTGAGCTGAAACCGCGACGGCCCCACAGCCCGAGAACCGGGCCACGGGGCCGTTCGTGGCCGGTCCCCTGGGTATGCAAGAGACCGGCAGTAATACCCAACCAAGTCGGTCCACAACCCGAAAGCGGTGAACCACCACCCGTTCTAGTCGTGCCGACCGATCAAACGAGCCGCTCGACGTAGCCGGTCACCGCCGACCCCACCAGCACCCGAGCCACGATCGGCCACAACCGCGGCATGCGTCGACGAGCGACCGCCACCCCGGCCGCCACCCAGATCGACAAACACCACTCGCACGACGCCAGATCAGCCCAGCGGGTGTCCCCCGCCCACCGCTCGAACCGCTCCCGCAGCTCCCGCACCGGCCACACCTCGTCGTGCTGCAGCAGCCGCGTCAACCGGGCCACGGCGAGCGCATCCACCAGGGTCTCGGTGGCGGTCACGGCCGCAGCACCTCGAAATCGCGGTAGAACTCCTCGGCTGCGACCACCACCGCACCAGCGGGGCCGCGCACCACCCAGTCACCGGGATCAGCGAAGTCGTAGCTGTCGCCGTCCTCGCGCGGCACCGCCACCCGGCCACACCCGATCTGCTGCACGAACGCGCCGGTGCCGGCCCATTCGGCCACCTGCTGTTGGTTGGTGGACGTCACCAGCACCGCGGTCATCTCAACCCGAGGCCGCACGGGCACCGCGTCCAGGATCACGACGCCGCCGCCCCGGTCGCGCCCGACTGCTGGCCGGACTGCAGCACCACACCCAGCAGGTACAGCGCTTCCTGCTGGGTGAACCCGGCCGCCTGCCACGCCGTGTACAGCTCGTGCATCTGCGCGGCGGCCTCGGCCAGCGGGGTGAGGTTGGGCCGCCCGCTCTGGTCATGGTTGCTCACCAAGACCTCCGGAGGAGGCCCCGGCCTTCAGGCCGGGGAGGAATCCGGACCCCGGAAGGGGTGGCCCGGCGAAGCCGGGACAGCCCAAAGCGCGAAGCGCTCATGACCTTCTCCTTTCGCTTACCGATCAGGCAAAGGCAGTCGACGCTCCAGCTCGGCCATCCCCCGGCAGCGGTGCGGAGCCTTGGGGTCCTCACCGTGCAGCGTCCCCCACGGCACCATCAGCATGTCGTCCACGGCGCGCGGCACGACGTGCAGATGCAGGTGGAACACGCTCTGGCTAGCAGCCTCGCCGGCGCTGGTGATGATGTTGAACTGCGAGTAGTGGTCCCGCGCGTATTGGGCGGCGTCCAGCATGGTGTCCGCCGACACCCGTGGATCCGTGGCGGCGTCGGCCACGTGCTGCCGCGGGATCACCAGCACGTGCCCGTCAGTGACCGGCGCAAGCGGCACGATCACCACGCTCGCCGGGGTCTCCCTCTTGATCGTGGCCGGCGCCCGACCTGCGACGATCTCGCAGAACGCGCACCCGGCCATGGGTGCCCCACCTCCTGCGGTCCGCTCTCGGCTGCGCCAGCGGCGCCACGGCGGCGTGTGCAGCCCGCACGAGCCCGTCAAGACACCACCGCCACCGACCGCGCCCACGACGGCCCCGCCCAGCGCCCCAGCGACCCGCACCGGCACGAGCCGCCGGCGGTGACCACCACCAGCCGGCCGTCGGCCAGGTGCACCTCGAACCCGGCCCGCGCCGCTCGCTCGCTCCGGGGTGGGCGGGTGGCGCCCCAGTTGACCGCGGCGTGCAGCTGCACGTCGTCCGGCCGCTGATACACCCACAGCCCATCCTCGGGCCCACCCTTGGCGAGCAGCACATACCGCTTGCGCCACACCTGCCCGTCCAGCACCACCTGCGCCGGGTACCAGCGCCCCACGACCGGCGTCACTACCACCACCGTCCTCGGTCTTCCTGCTCCGCCCGCAGCCACTCGTATGTGGCGGCGCCGCAGCCCGCGCACGCCACCACCGCCGCGATCGCCCCTGGTAGGTCCGGGTGGCCGACGAACAGGCCGACGAAGATCGCCGCGACCAGCCAGGACACGATCGCCACCGTGCGGTACTCGTCCGGGGTCACGTCGGGTTCACCGCCGGTCGTAGCTGCCGGAACCGGTCCACCTGCTCGGCGAGCTGATCCATCAGCACCGACGCGGCAGCCCAGTCCTGCTCCGACAGCAGCTCAGGCAGCACGCGCATGTCGAACTCCCGCAGCATGCGGGCACCACCGAGCGCGTCCCGCCACGCCTTCAACCGGCGCGCCCGCAGCTGCTCTTCGTCCGGCTCGATGTGCTGGTCGATCACCTGCGCCACCTGCCGGTAGGCGCGGTCGACCGGGGTGCCGGCCTCGACGTCGGCGAGCGCTCGCCGAGCGGCGGCACGGACGGGCTCAGGGGCGGGGAACCGTTGGTCGCCGACCCGGATGACCCCCTCGGCAGCGGTGCGGATGCTGGTGATCTTCGCGAGGGTGGTGGCGGAGTAGCCGGTGCCGGCGGCGGCGATCTTGCGGGTTTCCATCGACGACCGCGACGGCACCCGCGGCGCCTGTTCCGGCAGCTGCGGCTGTGGCTGCTGATCCGCCAACTTGGCGCCACCTGAGCCAGCCGCAGCTCGAGCGGCCTGCGTGGCTCGGCCACGCGACAACGCCTCGTTCCGGCGCCGGATGGCGTCCTCGACCAGCAGATTCGCGCGCCGCACCTGCGCCCGCTCCGCCTCGACCGGCGTGAGCGGCTTGCGGCACGTGTTCTCGTCCCACTCCGCCTGCAGCACGTCCCGGGCGGTGTGGATGTCCACGATCGTGACCGGCACCTCAGTCCAGCCGAGCACATCCCTCGCCGCCGCCAAACGTCGACCGCCGGCGACCAGCTGCCAGTCACCGGTGATCACGATCGGGTGCAGCATGCCGACCTTGCGGATCGACTCCGCCAGCTCGCGCAGGTCACCCAGGTCGGCGCGGTCCCGCTCCCCGATCTTGATCTCCGAGATCGGGGTCATCATGCGCACGGGGACGGTGTGGCTCATGCGGTGCGCCGCTCCTTCACTTCCGTGCCCGACGTGGGCGCGAGCCGCACGGGGTGGCCTGGTTCGACCCGGCCGAGCGCACCGGACCAGTCGGCGCGGGACACCACGCGGGTACGGGGCCGTACGAACTTGCTGGATACGGGGTCGGGGCGTGGCGGCAGCCCCATCGCGACCCGCTGCGCCATCACCCGCTGCACCACCTGCGTGCGCTCCGGGTATCGCAGCCCCTTCGGGGAGATCCATTTCCCGTCGGTGGTCATCAGCCACTCGGTGGCGTCATACACGTCGCAGCGGCGCCGCGACCGTGCCGCCGGCCGGTGCCGGCGGTGCTGCACCGCCGACGGGTCGTCGTAGATGTGGCCGCGCCAGCTGCAGTAGGCCGCGACCTGCGCTTCGGTGAAGGCGCGCCGAATCGTGGCGGTCACCTCGCCCGGCGTGGACGCCGCAGCGGCCCATCCGGGTGCTTGGGGCATGGTGAACTTCCACCGCCCGCCGGGCAACTGCTCCACGGTGATCGTGATCTGCCGCACCTGGTGCGGCACCTGCGCCGGGCCTTGCAGGTCACCGACGCTCCGCGGACGGGTCATCGACGTGTCGACCTCCCGATTCGTGGCACTGCTGCTGCGCGCGCACGGGCGCGACCACCACTGGCCGTGCCGCGGCCGGTGGAAGTGGTGGGGATGCGCTCGTCGGCGCGGCCGAGAGTGGCCACGCCGGCGGTGCCGGTGAGCAGGGCGGCGAGGTGGACCATGGCGTCGACGCGGTCCGGGGAGTCCTGCCCCTCTTGCCACGTGGACGCCTGGTGCTCCAGCACCTTGTGCCGGCCGACCATCACCATCCGGCCGGTCTCCCACGCCGGCGCGACCAGCAGCATGCGGGCCTGCTTGCTGCCGCGCGCGATCAGCTCTTTCAGCCGGGGCCCGGTCTCGCCGAACCCCAGAACGTCGTCGACGTGCGGCTCGACCTCGGAAAGTTCGCCGCGTAAACGGTCGGCGACCTCGGGCGGATCGTCCGGGCGGGACAGCCGCGCTAGCGCGGCGTCGGGGTCACCGCCGGCGCGGTGCAGCGCGACCGCCTGCTGGTGCAGGGTGGCCCACGCTTCCCGGAGCCGGGTGTGCAGCTGCGACAGGGACTTCTCGTACGCCAGCGTCGGCGCCCCGTACCGCACGCACGTCAGCAGGGCGAGCCGCGCCCACCGGCCGACCGTCATGGCGCCGGACAGATCGTCGATCAGGTACCCCTTGCCGGTTCCGGGGTGGCGGCAGCCGACCACGATGCCGGCCTCGTCACCGCTGCCGGGGTTGTCGGCGGGGTCGACCACCACGACCGGGGGTAGGCAGCCGGGCGGCGGTTCGTCGACGCGCCACAGATCGAACCAGGCCGACTTGAAAACGCCACCTTCCAGCGGCGCGGGCCGCCCCTGGTACAGCGCGGCGAAAGTGCGTTCCCCCACCGCGGCGCGCTTGGCTTCCCAGTCGGCGACCGTGCGGCCCCGCGCGGACACCAGCCAGGTGCCGGGCCGGCGGCCGAGCGCGTCGGGGGTGTGGCCGTCCGCCAGGGCGGGGACGTTGACCGTGGGCCAGCCCTCGGCCTCGAGACGGCCGGCGAGGTCGTCGGGGTGCCACCTCGTTTGGATGACGATGACCGGGGCGCCCGGGGCGAGACGGGTCAACGCCACCGCGGACCACCACTCGTGCAGCGCGGTGCGGATGGTGTCGCTGTCAGCGGCCTGCTGGTCTTTGATCGGGTCGTCCACGAAAAGCGCGTCGGCTGGCATACCAGTCAGGCCAGATCCCACGCCGACCGCGCGCATTCCGCCGAGGTGGCCAGCCAGCTGCCAGTCCGACGCATCGGCGTGGGACTGGTCGACCGTGAGCCCGATCTGCGGCCCATACGTTTCGACCAGCGACCGCACAACACGGCCCGAGGTGCGCGCCAGACTGGCCGCGTAGGAAGCCCACGCGATCCGCCGGTCCGGGTTGTCCGCGAGCAGCCACAGCACCGCCCAGCGCAGCAGGGTGGACTTCCCCTCCTGAGGCGGGATGGACAGCACCAGCCGCCCGTCCCGCGTGGTGGCGGTCTCCACGACCCGCCGCGACACCAACTCCAGCGCGTCGGTGCGCACCATGCGGTGGTCGAAATGGCACGCCAAGTCGAGCGGCGTCGGATAGTCGTTCACGATCCGCAACCGCGCCGCCTGCGCCCGGATCCGCGTCACCAGCTCGGCCACCTGCTCCGGCGGCAGGCTGGCGGCGTACTTACGGGCGAGCGTGTCGATCCTCGGCGGCACCCGCTACTCCTGCGGCACCGGCGAGCCGTCGCGGGCAGCGCGCCGACGGATCTGCTCTTCCAGCTCCCGCAACGCGGTGTCAAGATCCGTCTCCCCCGGCGTGATCTCGATCTTCTCCGGCCGGTTCGCGCCGTGCAGCTTCGCCTGTGCCTCCAGGATGCGCGACACCCGGTCGACAGCGAGCAACTTCCCGCGCAGCACATCCGGCCACAGCGCCCGGATCATGGCGTCGTAGCGGTCGGAGATGATGTTCCGCCACGTTTCGACGTCCTCGCGCGGGTACTCCTTCATGACAGCCTGGAAGGCGCGGTAGGCGTTGCCGCGGTTTGCGTAGCCCAGCTGGTCGGCGATGGCCTGCCAGGTGGCTCCGGCCTTGCGGAGCTCCACGCACTTGAGGTCGCGCTCCCAGCGTTCGATCGCGGCGGGGCTGGTCTGATCGGTGGCGCCCCTATTCGCTTTACGCCGCGGCTTCGGCGCACCGTCGGCCGCGGTCACTCGGCGGCCTCGGTGAAGTCGTGGGGCTGGCCGTCCCGCGTGGGCAGCTGGCCGGTGTGTTCCTGGTAGCGGCGGCAGATGACGTCGGCATACTTCGGGTCGATCTCGATGACGGCTGCTCGCCGGCCAGCGTCGTGCGCGGCGATCAGGGTTGACCCGGACCCGCCGAACGGGTCGACGACGAGCTGGTTGCGGTCCGTGGAGTTCGTGATGTGGCGGGCGATCAGCGCGACCGGCTTCATCGTGGGGTGTTCCTTCGACCGCTTCGGCCGTGGGTATTCATGCACGGTGTCCTGGGTGCGGTCGAGGACGGCATGGTGAGCGGCCCCGGGGACCCAGCCGTAGAACACGAGTTCGTGGCGGTAGTGGTAGTCGGATCGCCCCATCACGAACTGGTCCTTCACCCAGATCAGCGTCTGCCGGAGCACCTCCAGCTCGACGAGAACACCGCCGAACACCAGGGACAGCTCGCCGGCTGGGCTCGCCACGTACCAGCAGCCGCCGGGTCGGGTGTGCGTTGATGCCAGACCGAGGGCGGCGCGGAGGAAGTCACGGAGGCTGTCGGCGTCGAGGGAGTCGTTCTCGATGGTCAACGCGTCCGCGGTCTTCCCGACGTAGCTCACCCCGTAGGGCGGGTCGGTCCACACCATGTCGGCCTTGTCGCCGTTGAGCAGGAGGTCCCACACGCCGGGGTCGGTGGAGTCGCCGACGGCCAGCCGGTGTGATCCCAGCACCCACAGGTCGCCGGTCTTGCAGTACGGCTCGGCAGGCGTGTCGGGGGAGTCATCGGGGTCGTTGAGGGGGACCTCGTCCTGGGCTTCGACGTCGGCGTCGAGGAGCGCTTCGAGCGCGTCGAGGTCGCCGGGGTCGTAGCCGGTGCCGTCGAGGTTGGGGAGGTCGGTGAGGAGTTCGAGGAGGAGCCGGTTGTCGTAGCTGCCGAGGTCGCTGGTGCGGTTGTCGGCGGCGACGATGCGGGCGGCTTGGTCGTCGTCGACGTCGACGGTGACGGCGGCCAGGGTTTCCCAGCCGAGGTCTCGCGCGGCTTTGAGGGTGTGGTTGCCGGCGAGGACTTCGTTGGGTCGGCCGGTGTGGGTGCCGCGGTTGACGACGACGGGTTTGTATTGGCCGTTGACGGTGAGGGATTCGGCGATGCGGCTGGTGTTGCCGACGCGTGGGTTGCGGTGGTAGAGGCGCAGGTCGGCGGTTGGGTAGTAGGTGACCTGCAGGTTGTTGGGGTTGGTCATGCGGCCACCGCCTTGGTTCGGTGGGCGCGGCGTAGGTGTGCGCCGCCGCAGTGGGGGCAGGGGTAGGCCTCGACGGGGTGGCGGGGGCTGCCGGAGAGGACGGCGCGGGCGCGGCGGGCGACGGCGGCGGTTTTCGCGGCGTCGAGGGTGGGGAACCGTTCGGCGGGGCAGCGGTGGTGGGTCACGGGGTCGTAGGGGCACCTCGCAGACGTGGTCGGCGTGGTGGTGGTGGTGGGCATTCCGGGGTGTGGTTCCTCCGGGGGTGTGGCGGCGTGGTGGGGAGCGGCCGCGCGGGTTGCTTGTTTCTCGCGAGAGACTAGCGAATCTTGGCGTGCGGGTGGTATCGGCCGCTCCCTGTTGGTGTGGGGGTGGCCCCGGCGTGGGGGTGTGGTTGGTCGCCGATGCGGGCGTAGTGGGGCAGCCAGGGTAGGTAGACGGATCCGGTTTGGCCTTGCCGCTGTTTGGCGATGATGATCTCGATTTCGTAGCGGCGGTTTTCGTCGTCGGGTGTGCGGTGGAGCAGCCACACGTTGTCGGCGTCTTGTTCGATGGCGCCGGATTCGCGCAGGTCGGCGAGGCTGGGGCGGCGGTCGGTGCGTTGTTCGGGGTTGCGGTTGAGTTGGTGGAGGGCGACGACGGGTACGTGGAGTTCTTTGGCGAGGAGTTTGAGGCCGCGGCTGATGGCGGCGACTTGTTCTTGGCGGGTGGTGTTGCGGGTTTCGGCGGGTTTGATCAGTCCGAGGTAGTCGATCACGAGTAGGCCGAGGCCGAGGGGGTTGCGGGCGTGGTCGCGGGCGTGGGCGCGGATTTGGGCGACGCTGAGGTAGGGGTCGTCGCATACGGCGAGGGGGAGTTCGCGGAGGTGGTTGGCGGCGCGGTGGACGGCGTCCCAGTCGTGGTGGTTGAGGCGGCGGCGGAGGAGTCGGGTGAGTTCGACGCCGGCGAGGTTGGCGAGGATGCGGTCGGTGAGTTCGGCTTGGGTCATTTCGAGGCTGACCATGAGTGCGTGGTGGCCGGCGAGGGCGGCGGCGAGTAGGAGGTTGCAGGCGACGACGCTTTTGCCGGTGGCGGGGCGGGCGCCGACGATGGTGACGGTGCCGGGGCGGAGGCCGCCGGTCATCATGCGGTCGAGTTCGGGCCAGCCGGTTGGTAGGGCGGGTTCTTCGTCGCTGGCGTAGCGCTGTAGGGCGAGGTCGGCGAGTTGGATGGCGTCGAGGGCGGTGTTGCCGGTGCGGGCGTGTTGGGCGACTTCGTCGAGGGTTTGGCGGGCGCGTTCGACGATGTCGGCGGGGTCGCTGTCGGGGTCGGTGTAGGCGAGTTGTTGGGTGCGTTGGCCGGCGGCGAGGAGGCGGCGGCGGATGGCTTTGTCGGCGACGATTTCGGCGTAGTAGCCGGCGTTGGCGGCGACGGGGGTGTTGTGGAGGAGGTCGGCGAGCCATGCGGCGCCGGTGAGGCCGTTGTGGCCGAGTTTGGGGAGGCGGTCGCCGAGGTGGTGGGCGACGGTGACGGGGTCGACTTCGGTGCCGTTGTCGCGCATGCGGAGCATGGCGGCGTAGAGCTCGGCGTGGGCGGGTCGGTAGAAGTCGTCGGGGTTGAGGTGTTCGGCGGCGGTGTCGAGGGCGGTGGGGCTGGCGAGGCAGGCGCCGAGGAGGGCTTCTTCGGCGGTGAGGTCGTGGGGTGGTTGGAGTTGGTTGGGGTGTGGGGTGGCGGTCACCGGGTGGCTCCGTTTCGGCTCTGATTCGCTCTGTGACGGCCGCTTCGGTGGGGGTAGCGCCATTCACCCGCGGGTGACGGGTTGGGCGCGTCTACGGCGAAGCTAGGCTGGTTTTTGGGGGGTGCTTGGGTGGGGCGCCTCTCGCCGCTCGCGAGCGACGGGCAACGCGGCGGCGGGGCCGCCCCACCCGAAAGGGGCCGACCCCCGGGGGG
>Ga0207867_1002260_pt1 | contig 10890 bp, 8 predicted proteins | sample HigsolmetaAR206D_FD_184838 | JGI IMG/M metagenome (GOLD analysis project Ga0207867, IMG submission 184838) | Ionic liquid and high solid enriched microbial communities from the Joint BioEnergy Institute, USA - AR20-6-D (SPAdes) (version 2) ...
TGTGACATTTCGCGCGATAGCGCGAAATGTCACACAACAAAAAGAGACAAGTTCCACTCTGCCGAAGGCCAAATAGAATGAAGCAAGCGAATTTGGTATCACTGCTCTGGCGGCTTGGTCTTTACCCCAACCAAGGCTGCAAGCGCGTCCGCCTTCGGCTACCAAGGGTCTGTCCACCACCCGAGGTCGTATCTGCCTCGCTGGCGAAACCGCCCCCCACAACACAAACAGATGTGGTATGAACAGGGTTTTGGAGTACAAACGGATTTCGCGCTCTGCGAAATCCGTTTGTACCGTTATGGTTTCGGGCGGGATGCTGATAGCCGAAGGCGGACGCGCTTAGGACCTTCTTTGGGCTAGAGACGATTCCGCCAAAGTGTTAAGCGATTTGGGAAGGTCGCGCTCTAGGCGTTGGCCTTCTTGAACTCGTAGTTGCCGTTGGCATCGAGGTCGACCAAGATCGTATCGCCCTCTTTGAACTGGTTCTGCAAGAGCGCCATCGCCAAGGGGTTTTGCAGACGCTGCTGCAAGACACGCTTGAGCGGACGAGCGCCGTAGACCGGATCGTAGCCTTGATCGGCCAGCTTGTTGCGAGCGGCTGGCGTCAGCTCCAACGAGAGCTTGCGGTCGGCGAGCAGCTTGCGCAAGCGGTTCAGTTGGATCTCAACGATCTCGCCGATCTGCTCGCGGCTGAGCGGCTTGAAGACGATCACATCGTCGATACGGTTCAGGAACTCGGGGCGCAACTCGTCGCGCAGCTCTTCTAGAACACTCTCGCGAATGGTCTCGTTATCGGCACCCGCGCTAGTCAGGCTTTGAATGACCGGACTACCGATATTGCTGGTCATAATGACCACCACGTTCTTGAAGTTGACCACGCGGCCTTGGCCATCGGTCAAACGGCCATCATCAAGCACCTGCAAAAGCACGTTGAAGATGTCGGGGTGGGCTTTTTCGATCTCATCGAACAGCACCACGCTGTAGGGCTTGCGACGCACGGCTTCGGTAAGCTGACCGCCCTCGTCATAGCCGACATAACCGGGAGGCGCACCGATCAAACGGGCCACGGTGTGCTTCTCTTGGTATTCCGACATATCGATACGGACCATAGCCGTCTCGTCGTCGAAAAGGAACTCGGCGAGGGCGCGGGCTAGCTCGGTTTTACCGACACCGGTCGGGCCAAGAAAGAGGAATGAACCAAGCGGGCGGTTCGGGTCTTGCAAACCAGCACGCGAACGGCGCACAGCGTTGGCAACCGCCGCTACAGCCTCGTCTTGACCGACCACACGCCCGTGCAAGCGCTCTTCCATCTTGATCAGTTTCTCGACTTCGCCCTCCAAGAGCTTGCTGGCGGGCACACCGGTCCACTTCTCGATCACCTCGGCGATATCTTGGGCATTGACCTCTTGGCGCAACAAGGTGTTGTTGCTGGCAGCGGCCTCAGCCATACCAAGTTCGCGCTCTAGGCGAGCTAGATCGTCGTATTGCAGCTTAGCGGCACGGTTGTAGTCGTACTCGCGCTGCGCTTGTTCGATCGCGAAACGGGTCTCTTCGATCTGTTGGCGCAACTGCTGGATCTTTTCGAGCACAGCGCTTTCGCTTTGGCGTTGAGCCTCAAGCGCGCTACGCTGTTCGTGTAGATTAGCAAGCTCTTGCTCGATCTTCTCGAGGCGATCTTTGCTGCCGCTGTCGCGCTCTTGCTTGAGCATTTCGCGCTCGGTCTCGCGCTGAGTGATCAAACGGTTCAGGTCGTCGATCACTTGGGGTGAACTGGTATTCTCCATACGGCGGCGAGCCGCAGCCTCATCGATCAGGTCGATCGCTTTGTCGGGCAAGAAGCGATCGGAGATATAGCGATCTGAGAGCACGGCGGCTGCGACGATAGCGCTATCGGTAATGGCAACACCGTGGTGGGCTTCGTAGCGCTGTTTCAAACCGCGCAAAATCGAGATCGTATCATCAACATTGGGTTGATCGACAACAACCGGTTGAAAACGACGCTCTAGAGCGGCGTCTTTTTCGATATACTTGCGATATTCGTCCAAGGTGGTTGCGCCAACTAGGTGCAGCTCACCACGGGCCAACATCGGTTTGAGCATATTGCCAGCGTCCATAGAGCCTTCGGCTGCGCCAGCACCGACCATGGTGTGAAGCTCGTCGATGAAGAGAATGATGTCGTCGCTCTCTTGGATCTCTTTGAGAACTGCTTTGAGGCGCTCTTCGAATTCACCACGATACTTAGCACCAGCTACCAGTGAGCCCAAATCGAGCGCAATAACTTTATTGTCTTTGAGCGACTCGGGCACATCGCCTTTGTAGATACGCTGGGCCAGACCTTCTACAATAGCTGTTTTACCAACACCGGGGTCACCGATCAAAACTGGGTTGTTCTTGGTGCGGCGCGACAAGATTTGAATAACACGGCGGATCTCTTCGTCGCGACCGATCACAGGGTCGAGTTTGCCGCGTCTTGCCAGATCGGTCAGGTTACGACCGTACTGCTCGAGCGCTGCATAGGTTCCTTCGGGATTTTGGCTGGTAACACGCTGGGTACCGCGCACCTCGCGCAAAGCTACCAGCAGTTTATCGCGATTGAGTCCGATCGCTTTAAGAGAGCGCTCGGCCCCACCACCAGCGTGGTCTAAAATAGCGAGCAACAGGTGCTCGGTCGAAACGTATTCGTCGTTAAAAATCGCCAACTCGTCGTAGGCGCGCAACAGCACGGTGCGCAAACGGGGCGAAACCGAAACCTGCACATTACTGCCGCTTACACGCGGAAAACGGTTGATGTCGTTCGTCACCTGCTGAGCGAGCGCACCAGCGGCGACATTCAGCTTGCTTAAAACCTGCGGTACAACACCATCGCCTTGGTTCAGCAGCGCTAGCAACAAGTGCTCCGGCTCGATCTGACTATTTCCGTTACGCTCGGCGGTCGCTTGGGCTGCCTGAAGAGCCTCTTGCGATTTTTGCGTAAACCGATTGATATCAAAAGACATTTCTCTGCTCCTCCTCCAACAATTTCTAAAAGTAGGATAACACAGCCATATATACGCTGCATCAACTCTGCGTTAGTGTTGTATTAGATCGTTCGACAGAGCAGACGAACATATGGTAGCATTCTCATAAAATGGTCGGCAATCAGGAGATATCCTATGCAGGAAGAAGAGAAACGAGAACAATTCAGTCGTTTCATCGAGGAGAGTCTTCAACAGGGTCTTTCACGTCGGCTCTTCTTGCGGCGAGGCTTCCAACTCGGCCTCTCCTTGCCAAGTATTATGGCAGTTCTCAGCGCCTGCGGGCTTGCCAACAAACCGAATGCGTCTCTGTCTGGCCTACCGACCGCAAAAATAGCGCAGGAGCCGACTTCAGCCCTCTCCCCCGCACCCTTAGAATTAGCTCCGACCGTTCCAGCAGCACCCAGCCTTCCCAGCGCCAGCCACGAGCGTTATCTACCTACGATTGTCAAAGAGCCAAGCAGCGTGCGTTTCGCGGTGATCGGCGACTATGGTATGGCGGGCGAAGCGGAAGAGGCGGTAGCCCTGTTGGTGCGAAGCTGGGAGCCGGACTTTATTGTGACCACGGGCGATAACAACTATGTTGATGGCTTAGCAGAGACCATTGACGCCAATATCGGCCAGTATTACCATATGTTTATCGGGGACTATCGGGGCAGTTATGGGCCGGGTGCCAATCGCAAGCGCTTCTTCCCAACGCTGGGCAACCACGATTGGCAAGGAGGCAGCCTGCAGCCTTACTTGGATTACTTCCAGTTGCCGGGCCATGGACGCTATTACAGCTTCCAGCACGATATTTTGCAGTTCTTCATGTTGCATAGCACACCGGGCGAGCCAGACGGTGTCGATGCCGATAGCCTTCAGGCCCAATGGCTGAAAGAGGAGCTGGCGCGCTCGCATGCCCTTTGGAAGATCGTCGTTATGCACCATCCGCCCTATTCATCGGGTATTCATGGCTCTTCTACGTGGATGCGCTGGCCGTTTCGCGAATGGGGCGCGCAGCTTGTGTTAGCTGGTCACGATCACCACTACGAGCGCATAGAACACGATAACCTGATCTATATTGTGAACGGCTTAGGTGGAGCTGCGCGCTATGCTCCCGGCTGTTGTCTAGATGAGGGAAGTCTCCACTTCTTCAATAAGAATCACGGGGCGATGCTGTTCGAGTCCGATGGAAAACAGCTGGCTGCAGCCTTCATAACTCGCGACGGTGATCCTGTCGATTCGTTCGTGCTAGAGAGGCCAACTAGTTAATAGCCTCACATATTTTTACCAAATCTTTACTTAATTAAATAATTTTGTTCAAAGAGCACGCTTTGCGTTAAGTTTCTCAGCAAGTTGTGCTCTTTATTGCTGCTTGTAAACTGAAGATTTCTATTTTGGTTGGTTCGATATAGTAAAATATATACGATATATCTCATTTAAATTTTGTTAAGATCAATCAACAAGTTGTAACCATTTCATAACATTTGACAATGAAATCTATGCTATATTTGAAAATGTGGCTACTGGAGCTAACATCTGTAAGTTTTATTCTGATCTTGCACCCTGTATATGTGGTAGGGGGTATCCTCTACGATATCGCCAAGACCGTACGTGAGGATATAGCGTATTAGCAGATCAGTTTAAAGCTTAGTGGCTGAACTAGGCTCCAAAGGAGACGCACGATCATGGACGAACAGCCCGTTCAGATGGATATAGCCACCTTACAAACAGCATTACTTGCCGCGCAGCAACGTAACGCTCAACTCGAAGCGCTGCTACGACAGCATGCTATTGAAGTTCCTATACCAGAAGACAAAGAAGTCGAACCAGCCGTTTCAGACCACACCGCTTTAGATCCAGCAAAGCGACTTCATCTCTTCGAAACACTCCTCAGCAACGCACTCGATGGTGTGGTTGTTTTGAACAAAGATGGGGTGATCACCTACGCGAATGAGGCTTTTAAAACCCTTACTGGTTTCGGTGAGAGGGCGATCGGGCTCCATATTGGCGAATGTTATGCGCCTGAAGACCTACAAAAAGTCATCGAAGAAGTTTTGCCGATGGTCCAAGAGTTCGGGGGATATCAAGGCCATCTACGCTATAGGCGAGCAGACGGCAGCTTCTTTATCGGCCAAGTAAGTGGTTTTACGCTTCCCAATGGTGATCCGCTTCTGTTCGATCAAGCAGTATTCGTTCGGGATGTAACAAGCCAAGTTCGAGCGGACGAGGAGCGCGCAAACCTTCAACTCGAAGTGATTAACGCGCAACAGAATCTGCTCAGGCAACTGTCGACACCGCTTATGCCGATTGCGGACGGTGTTGTTGTGATGCCGATTGTGGGCGAGATCGACACGGGGCGCGCGCATCAAATAATGGAGACTCTGCTGGTCGGTATTTCTGAACAACAAGCAGAAATCGCCATTATCGATATTACGGGTGTGAAATTCGTAGATACACAGATCGCGAGCACTTTATTACAAATGGCTCGGGCAGCACAGTTATTGGGTACGCAGGTAGTAGTTTCGGGGATCGGTGCCGATATGGCCCAAACCTTTGTAATGCTCGATTCTGATCTTCAAGAACTAATCACCCACCGCTCGCTCCAGAGTGCCATTGCTTACGCCCTAGATTATGTATAGAAAGGCCTAGCTATGACAGTCCAAGAGCCAATCAAACCACAAATCGCGCGTGTGTATGACTATGTCCTTGGAGGAACGCAGAATTTCGAGGAAGATCGCAAAGTGGCAGCAGCGATGATGGATGTCATTCCCTCGTATCCCACTTGGGCGAGACTCAATCGACGTTTCTTAACACTTGTGGCAAAAAGATGGTTGGCTGAAGGACAAACAGCAGTCTTGGATCTCGGTTCGGGTTTGCCGACTCAAGGGCACTTCCATACCATTATGCCAGACGCCAAGATTCTCTATTCCGACTACGACACATTTTGTGTCTCGCATGGCGGCGAACTGATTGCGCACCTGCCCAATATCAAGTACGTTCATGGTGACCTGCGTAACCCGCAACCGCTGCTCCAAGCGGCAAGCGAGTTCTTTAAAGATCGGCGCAAAGTTGCGATTGGTTTTATCGGAGTACCGTACTTCTTGACCGAAGACGTTATCGCCCAAACGGCGCAACTCTTCTACGATTGGGCAGCGCCTGGCACGGTTATGGCGCTTAGCTTCTTATCTCTGGAAGACACCGAAGAGGGACGGGCATTCGATCTAGGGCTTCAAGAGAGTATGAAGCCGATGAACATGCGCATTTATTTCCGCCCGACTGAAAAGATGGTGGAATTGATGAAGCCGTGGCGCATGGTTGACAGCAAACGGCTTGAAATTTGGCTCAATGATCCAGAGGCGATCACCCAAGAGAACAGTGTTAACAACGCGCTCTCTATGCACGGTATGCTGCTTGTTCACGATTAGCTGGTAGCTAGTTGTTCTCGTTTTGGCTTCGTCGTAGAGAGTACACGCTTTCGATAATTACTCTTGGTCCGCAATGCGAGAGGATGTTGTGCGTTTGCATAACATCCTCTCGCATGTTTTTACCCCGAAAACGAAGCTATGATGCTAGCTTCGGTTACTTGATACCAAATCCGGTTGATTACTTTCTATTTGGCCTTCGGCAGAGTGGAACTTGACTATATTTTGTTGTGTGAAATTTCACACAACTCTTTCCCGGATTTTGATTTTCTGCGTTATAAAAGCGCAAGTCTTTAAACGGATTTGGTATGATTGCTTTTTTAGCCTTCAGCAGAGCAGAACGTGGCTCTTTTTTGCCGCTTTCCTGTGTTCTCTGGAAGCATAGGAAGCCCGTTTGTATGATTGGGTTTGGAGGAGCGCTGGGCACGCACAGAGCCGATGTCAGGTTGCGGGCGGGATGTTGGTAGCCGTAGGCGGACGCGGTCGAAGACCTTCTTTGGGGGATAGGCCAGACCGCCAAAGTGCTAAGCTCAACAAGCGGGGTTGGCATCATACCTTCAATGGTGAATAGGAAATACGTTTCACCATGTGGCAAGCAGTTTGGCGTATAATACAGCTACTCACGTTCTTGCCTAAACGAGAGTGTTTGCTGTTTTGAAAGGGTCATGCCACAATGTTTACGCTTAGCAATGACTGGCTAGCGGTCAGTATCCTTGATCCGATCGCCGACCAAGAACGATTCGGTGTACGTTATTGTACTGGTGGATACATCTTTCAAGTTGAAGATCATAAGCATGGGCCACTCTTGACCGGGCCGACCTATCCCGATAGCTTCAACTGGTTCGATGGGCAAGGTATTCCCGATGCCTTTAACCTGTCGCCGCTGCGCAAGCCGGGCGAACAAGGCCCCAACGCTTTGGTGATTGGCATTGGCGAGTGCGATCTGGAAGCGCGCAAGGTGTTGTCCTTCTGCACATGGGATATTCAGCAAGAGGGCACTTCGATCACGATGCGCACCAGCCATAGCTATGGCCCTTACGCGCTCGACTTGGAACGAACCGTCAGCCTCAATCAGCGCACCGTGCGTTCGTATACGAAGCTGACAAACACGGGCGAGATGTTTATTCAGATGCGCTGGTTCCCGCACCCGTTCTATCCTCAAACCGCCACTGATGAACTCTTCCGGGTCAACTTCCCGGTCAGCTTGCCAAACGCGACGGCCTATACGCTGCTCGATAGCGGTTATATCGGACGAGTAGGCTGGCCCTGGACCGATATCAAGGGCAACTTCCAGGTTTTGGCGCACCAAGCCCAGACCAATTTGATCATTCAGCAGCGTCACCCGATTGTGAATATGGTTTCGGCCACCTGTAGCTATGTGCCCGACTTCTTCCCCGTTTGGGGCAACCCCAACACCTTCTCGTGGGAGCCATACATCGAGCAGACGATCGGGATCGGACAGTCATACGATTGGTGGATTGACTACGACTTCTAAAACCAGTAAGGTATAAAGCGGTAACAGGAAGTACAGAGAGCGAGCTGCTCCCTCTTTGTGCTTCCTGTATTTATAATCCATTGTTAGGCAGGCACATCAGAAGGGCATATGTGGCTTCAGAAAAACAAAAGATGTTATTAGGCACGTACAACGCTTAGACAGTCGCCTAATGAGTAAGGATAGGGCATGAAAGCTTTCAAAACCGTTTTAGACCTTTTGATGGGAGCGGTCATTCCCATCGTTGTGCTAAACCAACTTTCGAGCGACGACAGGCTGGGGGCGATCCCCGCCTATATTGTATCTGCGATGATCCCAGTCGCTTGGGTGCTAATTGATCTCTTTTTCCTCACCAAGCGCTTCAATTTTATTACAAGCTATGTTGGTCTCTCATCGATTCTAAGCGGAGTGTTAGCCTTTTGGTTCGTTGATGGTGTGTTATTTGCTGTTAAAGATACAATCGGCTTTGTCTTTCGAGCAGTTCTCTTCGCTGGTTCATGGTACTTAGGCGAACCGCTTATTAAAGCCTTCTTGGTTCAAGCCCTCAGCCCAGACACGCCCGAACGTGAGCGATCGCTCCAAGAGCTGCTGGCGGAGGCGGGCATCGTTCGGTCGTTTCGAATCGCCACTTGGATCCTCGTCATCGAAACTGTACTTGCAGGGATCGCAAATTTCTGCTTGAATCTCTTTATCGTCGTTGCACCCTTCGGAACAGAAACCTTTAACCAGCAGGTAGCCCAAGTCAACGCAATTACACGTGTTGCTCTTACAATCCCAACTGCAATCGCATTTGCAATCGCAATGTGGTTGATGTACCGTGCAATTTACCAAGAATTGCCCACAGAGGAAGGAAAATCTCAACTCGATAGTGAATTTTGGGATCTTGTACAATTGCGCGAAGAGGCAAAACAAACGGATCTGGTTGGAACTAAAACGGTGTTAGGGGTATAATTCTAAATAACAAAACATTCTACCAATAACGTACTCTTGCCGACCTATGCTCCAGCGGTAATGACCTAACGTCAGCAATCGTTTCTCGTTTTTCAGGTTTATTGTTCTCGTATCTCAACAGTGTAGGATTGCGCACATAGCATTGTGTCTCTATCACAATGACGCGCGAATTCTTGTATTCTGAACCGTTGTATTACATGTGACTCGTTTCCTTATTTGTAGCGTTCTAACTGCGTTTTTCGCTGTGCTGATGGACTGCTGCAGCATAGAACTGTCACATGTGCTACAATATGTGCATTGTAATCCGATGAGCAGAACTCATACTCAGTTCTGAACCGTCGAACTCCACACTGTTGCCTTGCTATATTGAGGAAGCTATGTCTCAAACAGACAGTGACACGTCACGCCCCCAAACTATGTCACCGGAACTGGCACAACTGATGCAGCAGGGGCGACAGCGAGGCTTCGTCACATTCGAAGATATCCAGGCAACGGTGCCCAACTCAGACGATGCCGTAGATATCTTCGACGCTATGTACGCCGCGCTGACAGAAGCGGGTATTCCTGTGCGCGATGCGAGCGACGAAGTCGCGGCTGAGGAAGAGTCAACAGCATCAAGCGCTGGCCTCCTCGATGAAGGCATGTCCGATGCCCTCTTGAGCGATAGTGTACGAATGTACCTACGCGAAATCGGCCAAGTACCCCTGTTAACGACCGAACAGGAGCGCCGTCTAGCCACTCGCATCAACGACGGGCAAGAGGCGCTCAAAGAGCTGAGCAGCATTGACGAAGAGCTTGCTAACCTTGTCGCCGATGCACCCGATTCGCCCAATACGTTTGTCAATCTCAGCGCGAGCCGTTCGGCCGAGCAAGAGGAAGCTTTGAATCGAGCGCTCGATCAGCTTCCTGAAGACAAGCGCAAAGTGGCTCTCGAACTAATTCGGCGTATCTCCGATGGGCGAGAGGCCCGCCAGCAGATGGCGGCTGCAAACCTGCGCTTGGTGGTGAGCATTGCAAAGCGCTATCGTGACCGTGGCTTGCCGCTGCTTGATCTGATTCAGGAAGGCAGCTTGGGTCTCCTACGGGCTATCGAAAAATTCGATTATCGCAAAGGCTTCAAGTTCTCGACCTACGCAACCTGGTGGATCAAACAGGCTCTTTCGCGCGCTTTGGCCGACCAATCGCGCCTGGTTCGCCTGCCGGTTCACTTGGGCGAAACGCTCAACCGCGTTCAAGCGGCTCGTCGCCAACTGACCCAGATGTTGGGTCGCGATCCGCTCGATAGCGAGCTGGCCCAAAGCCTCGGTATGACCGAAGAGAAACTGCGCGAATTGCGCCGCACGGCTCAAGATCCGGTCTCTTTGGCGACGCCAGTAGGTGAAGAAGCTGACAGCACACTTGCCGACTTTATTCCTGACCCCCACGCTCTCGACGCCGACGATGCTGCCGCAAGCGGTATGCTGCGCGTACAGATCGGGCAAGCGCTCGATCAGCTTACCGAGCGCGAGCGACGGGTTTTGGAGCTGCGCTACGGCCTATCTGATGGACAACCGCGCACCTTGGAAGAGGTTGGACGCGCCTTCGGTGTGACACGCGAGCGTGTGCGCCAAATCGAGGTCAAGGCGCTGCGCAAGCTGCGCCACCCGCGTTTGGGCAAGTTGCTGAAAGACTATCTCGATCAGATTTAGTCTTATGTCAATACCTAAAAGACCTTGCGGCCTGTAGCAGCTGCAAGGTCTTTTTTTGCCTTCAACAAGACTGTAAGCGCATAGTGCTCTGGCGGCGAGGTCGCTAGCTTCCATTCAGTTCTCACCGCGTCCGCCTACGGCTACAAAATGGGCTAACCAGCCCTCTCCCCCGCCCCCTCTCCCGCAAAGCGGGCGAGGGGAGAAATGGGAAGCAGGAAAAGGGAGACGGGCTTCTCCCCCGACCCTTCCACCAAAAAGCCGTACCCTTCGACAGGCTCAGGGTACGGCTTAATCATCACAACGCTTTAGCACTCAGTTCCAAACTCTTTAAGAAGACT
>Ga0207867_1002265_pt1 | contig 10865 bp, 9 predicted proteins | sample HigsolmetaAR206D_FD_184838 | JGI IMG/M metagenome (GOLD analysis project Ga0207867, IMG submission 184838) | Ionic liquid and high solid enriched microbial communities from the Joint BioEnergy Institute, USA - AR20-6-D (SPAdes) (version 2) ...
GCGCCGCCGCCGCTCCCTCTCCCGCTCGATCTCATCCGGATACGGCGACGCCTTCGCCGCGAGGCTCCACCAGCCGATGGCGACGGCCGAGCCGAGCACGAGAATCAGGATGATGACGATGAGTGCGGCGGTCCAGTCCATGGCCAGAGACGTTAGCCCTTGTTCATCGAAAATCGCGGAAGTTGGAAGGCGGGTCCGATGAACATTGACACGCCCCGAACTTTGCTGTAGTTTGGAATACGATAGGCATGGCACAAGCCTCTTCCATCGAGTGGACGGACGCGACTTGGAACCCGGTGGCCGGCTGCACGCCGGTTTCGCCCGGGTGCCTGAACTGCTACGCAGCCCGGATGGCGCTCCGCCTGGAACAGGTGGGCGGGCCGACCGCCAGGAAATACGGGGGCACGGCCAAGCGGGCGAGAAACGGCCGCCCCGTTTTTACGGGCAAGATCAACACCGACGAGGCTGCCTTAGAGATCCCGCGCCGCTGGCGCAAGCCCCGCCGCATCTTCGTCAACTCCATGAGCGACCTCTTCCACGAGGATGTGGAGGAGAGCTTCATCGCCCGCGTCTTCGAGGTGATGCGGTCGTGTCCGTGGCACCAGTTCCAGGTGCTGACGAAGCGGCCCGAGCGGGCCGTCGAGATGGCCCGTCGCCTACCGTGGCCCACCAATGTGTGGATGGGGACAAGTGTCGAGAACGTCATGTATACTCACCGGGCGCGAACGTTGCGGAAAGTGCCCGCGCAGATCCGATTCCTCTCGCTGGAGCCGCTTCTGGGTCGGATCCCAAAGCTGCCGCTCGAGGGGATCGACTGGGTGATCGTCGGCGGGGAGAGCGGGCCGGGGGCGAGGCCGATGGAGGCGGAGTGGGTCACTGAGATCCGCGACCGATGCCTGACTCAAGGCGTCGCGTTCTTCTTCAAGCAATGGGGAGGGGTCCAGAAGTGTCGAAACGGGCGGGAGCTTGACGGCACTACCTGGAATCAGATGCCCGAGGACTCCGATGGCCCGAAGACAGTACGGACGAGAGGTATGGCAACGGCTGTGTGAGTTTGCAGCAACCGATCCGTCGCCATTGAGCTTTTCAGGGGGAGTGTGGACCGCGAGAAAGCTGTTTTTCCTGTGCCATTACCTGGAACAGACAACTCGGGCGATGGCTGGAAATCCCAAGTTCCCAAATGGCCTGTGTTACATCGACCTCTTCGCCAGCTCGGGAATCTGTGACGTCCGTTACGACTCGGGGACGATACGCCGGTATCCGGGCTCCGCTTTGATTGCCGCCGGCATGCCCCGGCCATTCTCCCGGTTGATCTTGGTTGATAAATCATCCGACAAGCTCGACGCATGTGTCGAACGAATTCGGCGCATTGGCTTCACCGGCCAAGTCGAAAGGATTGCCAGCGACGCCAATCGGGTGGTTGAGCGAATCACCAACTCCGTGCCTCACGGTTCGCTCAATGTGGCCTTTGTCGATCCGCTTTCACTGGATATCGACTACGCGACCATCGAGCGATTGGCGGCTGGGCGACCGCTCGATCTGATTATCCTCTTTGCAGACGCATACGACATAGTGCGGAATGTGGCAGAGTACTACTACCCACGGCGCAGCAATAACTTGGATAAGTTCCTTGGTGAGCACTCGCATTGGCGGAAGAGGTGGGACGTGCTCCACGACCGTTCTGGGCCAAATGTGCGACAGATGTTCGCCGAAGTCTATCTAGAGCAGTTGGCACGAATCGGCTACAAGCACTCGCGGTCATGGCCGATCGACGGGCCTAGTGGCCCTGTCTATCGCCTCGTCTTCGCCAGTAAGCATCCGCTCGGACTGAAATTCTGCGAAATCGCTCTGAATGAAGACTTCGAGGGAACGAAAGGGCTGTTCGGCGCTGGCTAAAGCTCCACCACCGCCATATCCGGCTCCTGCTCCATCGGCATCACCGGCATCGACACGTCCGTCACGAACACGCCCAGCGCCGCCGGCGCGAACTCCGACATCGTCTGGCGCATCGCCGCGGCGTTGAAGATCCGCGCCATCGCCCGCGACGGGTCGGCGCCCGGGTAGGTCCGCAGGTCCACATCCTCGCGCCCGCCGATGTCCAGGCTCTCCGGGCCCCCCTCGGAGCCGTCGCCCACGCCCCCCGGCGAGCCGGGGGAGATCTCCGCCTGCATCCCCCGCTGCGCCGCCGCGGCCAGTTCCAGCGCGATCTGCCCCTCCTGCTTGGCCCCCTCGATCACCGGGATCGCCTGCTCGAAGGCCTGCAGCATGTCCTTGGCGTTCTGGAACGTCCCGGCCTTCTCCACCCACGTCGCCCCCGGCAGCACGATGTCCGCGCGCTTCACCAGCCGGTTGTCGAGCGTGTCGATCAGCACCACGTACACCCCCTCCAGCGCCTGGACCAGCTCGTCGGTCACCCAGTCGCTCGGATAGTTCCCCGTCAGGATCACGCCGCCGATCTTCCCCGAGCGCAACTGGCTGACCAGCTCCTCGAAGCTCAGCACCGACCCGCGGCTCTTCTCCGCCAGCGCCCGCAGCACCCGCTGCACGCCCCGCCGGTTCGGGCACTTCTCCGCGTAGACGGTGTACCCGTTCTCGGAGTTCGGCGGGTACGTCCGGTCCTGCCCGTGCACCGGCACCGGCCCCAGCGCCAGCGCCGCCCCGGGGTCGATCGCCTGCGCCGCCTGCCCCAGCGCGAAGGCCTCCTCGCACGAGAGCATCGGGCTGACCATCACCGCCAGGCGCTTGCCGCCCTTCGGCGCCGCGCCGTTGCGGGCGCCGTCGCCGCCCCCGGCGCTCCCGGCGCCGATGGACCGCCGCAGCCCCTCGACCGCGTCGTGCAGCGCCCTCGCCCAGTCGCTCTCGACCTGGACGCCGAACTGCCGGCGCAGCGGCGTCCGCAGCCGCCGCTCGTCGTGCACGTGCTTCCACCCGTAGCGGACCTCGTCGCTGATCCACCACTTGTTCACCGCCATGTTCGTCCGCGGCTTCACGCGGTACACCCGCCCCTCGTTGTGGTGGATCATGATGTTGTCCCCGCTGGCGGTGATTCCGTCGATGCTCGGGGTCTCCTTCAGGAACCAGACGCGCTGCGCGAAGAGGAAGTCCTTCTCCAGCAGCGCCCCCACCGGGCACAGGTCCACCACGTTGACGCTCAGCTCGTTGTCCAGCGGCACGCCCGGGAAAACGTCGATCTCCTCCTTGTTCCCGCGCCCCTGCACCATCAGCTCGGCCGTCCCCGAGACCTCGCGGGTGAACCGCACGCACCGCGTGCACATGATGCACCGGTCCGCGTACAGGTAGACGTGCGGCCCCACGTCCTTCTTGGGGTTCTTGACCTTCGTCTCCTCGAAGCGGCTCACCCCGCGCCCGTACTGGTAGGAGTAGTCCTGCAGGAAGCACTCCCCGCTCTGGTCGCACACCGGGCAGTCCAGCGGGTGGTTGATCAGCAGGTACTCCATCACCGCCTTCTGGTTCTGCACCGCCTTGGGCGAGTCGGTGTAGACCACCATCCCGTCCTGGGCCGCGGTCTGACACGTCGGCACCAGCTTCCCGCCCATCCACGGCTCCACCGCGTTGTTGTTCCGCGGGTTGGGCATCCACACCTCCCCCAGGCAGATCCGGCACGAGGCGACGATGCTCAGGGCATCGTGGTAGCAGTACTGCGGGATCGCGATCCCGTTCTCGTTGGCCACCTGCAGGATGACCTGGCCGGACTTGAACTCGCAGACTTTCCCGTTGATCGTGATCTGGGGCATGGATCCGGAACCTCTCGCCGCCCGCGGGCGGCCGCCCGGGAGGGGGGTGTCAGTCGGGGACAAACTCGGGGGCCGTTCGGGCCCGCCGGCCCGCAGCGCACCCCGTGCGGACGCGATGATAGTCCCCGCCCCGCCCCTCTTGTCGCCAGGCCCGGATGTGCCCGCATCGCCGCGCTCGCTTGGAACCCGGTGCGTTTCCGAGCGTCCAATCCGTGCCGGCACGCCGCAGGGCGGCCGGCTCCCCGGCGCCGCGGTGGCCCCGGGCTTCACATCACGCAGGAGTCCCCCATGATGCTCCACATCCGGACGGCCGCCCCCGCGGCGGCCCTTGCTGTCGCTGCGCTCTCGCTTGCCGCTCCCAGCCACGCTCAGGAGGTCATCTACGACAGCCTCAGCCCGATACTCCGCGGCCTCTGGCTCATTCACGAGCACGGCGAGGAGCACAGCAGCGCCGAACTCCCCGGCGGCTTCGAGAACGAATCCCAGGCGGGCAACCGCGTCGTGTTCGGCGGGTCCGCGCGCCACCTGACGGAGGTCGCCATCCGCCTCCGCGGGCTCGGCGACCAATGGGACGACACCTCCCTCGACGTCACGCTCCGCCTCTGGCAAGCCGACGGCGAGACGCCCGGCGCGCTCCTCTGGAGCGGCACGCAGCGCGTGACGCTCCCCTGGGGCGCCCCCGCCGTCGCCGACGTCGTCTTCTCGCCGAACATCACCGTCCCCGACACGTTGGTCTGGACCTTCGCGTTCGACAACATCGTCGATCCGTTCGGCGTCCCGAATCTGTTCGGCGCCGGCGTGCACTCGGAGGATCCCGCGATCGGCTCCACTTCAGGGGCGGCCGTATGGCAGGACTCGACCACGCTCGCGTGGCACGTTGACGCCGGCCCCTTCCCCCAGAACCTCGAGGCCCGCTTCACCGCCATTCCGGCCCCATCCGCGGGCGCGCTGGGCATCGCCCTGGCGCTGGCCGCGGCCCGCCGCCGTCGTTGATGACTGCGCCGGCTGCGCCGCCTGCGCTCGCGCGATCTCCCCGACCCGCCGTCTCCCCCGCCCGTGGGCGCTCCCGCCTGCGCCGCCAGTGCCGTTCGTTCCCTCTCCGCGCCCGCCATGACCCCGCCCCGCGGCCGCGCACGCTGGCAGCCGCTCCCTCTGTACGCCACCGTTGAGGACCGTTCTGATCCCCCGAAAGAGGGGAGATATCGGTCCACGCAGAGGGAAGACCCGCCATGACCACCCGACGCCTCGCTCCCGCCATCGGCCTGCTGGCTCTCGCCTCCCTCGCCCCCGTCGCCGGCGCTGACATCGCCCACATCGCCGCGTACACCCCCGGCAGCACCGAGGGCCTCGGCTCCTTCACCGGCACGATCACCTACACCCCCACCGGTCCCACCACCGCCACCCTGGGCATCACGCTCACCAACGACTCCCCCTCCCCCGGCGGGAAACTCACCGGCTTCGTCCTCCGCCTCCCCAGCGCCGACCCCGCCGCTGCCATCACCCTGACCTCCACCTCCCACCCCGGCTTCCTCGACCTCGGGACCAGCGAGAACGCCCCACCCTTCGGCGCCTTTGACGGCGGCGCGGCCCTCGGCGGGTCCTGGGTCGGCGGGGGGAACCCCAACGGGGGCATTCTCGTCGGCCAGACCGGGACGTTCGAGTTCTCCCTGACCGCCTTCGATGCCGCGGAACTCAGCGCGGCCGCGTTCGCTTCCGAATCCGCCCCGTACAGCATCGTCGTCCGCTTCCGCGGCTTCGACAACGGCGGGTCGGACAAGGTCCCCGGCGTGCTCGTCCCCGCGCCCGGTGCGGCGGGGATGCTCGCCGCGGCGGGGCTGGCGATGGGGACCCGTCGGCGGCGGCGCGACTGAGAATCACCCCCAGATCCGGGGAGAAATCTTGCCCAGTTTCTCGACGCCCGGTCGCATGGTGACCTATCCTTCGGGCGAGAGATGAATCCGTGGGGTTCGGGAGCGCCGCTGATCCTCGCGGCGACAGCCCACCTCCCTCTCCCCCCTCGATCCCCGTTCCGTGAGCGGCTGAGGCGCCCATCGGGTTTCGCACGCTGTGCCTGCGCGCACCCAGCCTTGGCGGCCGCGTGACCCACCTGGTCAAGGAAGACCACCCATGAGCCCGAGATCTGTTCCGTCGATCGGCCTGTCCGCCCTCCTCCTCGCCGCCGCGGCCCCCGCCCTGGCGGACGTGGTCCATATCACGTCCTATGCCCCGGCGAGCACCGAGGGGCTGGGGGCCTTCACCGGGACGCTGAGTTACACCCCCACCGGCGAGACGACCGGCACGCTGACGATCTCGCTGACCAACACCAGCGAGCACGCCGGGGGACGGATCACGGGGTTCCTCTTTCAACTCCCCGACCCGGCCGCGACGGCGGTCCTCTCCGGCCCCAGCGGGACGCACCCGCTCTTCCTCGACACCGGCGCCGCCGACGCGCCCCCCTTCGGCTCCTTCGACGCCGGCGCTGCCCTGGGCGGCAACTGGCTCGGCGGCGGCTCCCCGGCCGGGGGGATCGCCATCGGCCAGACGGGCGTATTCGAGTTCACCGTCACCGACCCCGGCGCCGGCGGCCGCTCGACCTCCGCGTTCATCACCGAGGGCGAACCCTTCGGCTTCGTCGTCCGCTTCCGCGGGTTCGACAACGGCGGGTCCGACAAGGTTCCGGCGGTCGCCTTGACCATTCCCGGCCCGGGCGCGGCCGCGCTCCTCGGCCTGGCCGCGATCGCCGCCGCGGGCCGCCGCCGCGACTGACCCCCCTCGTGGCACGGGCGCTTCCAACCCGTGCCCTCCACCTCTCCCGTCCTCCGCGCCTCCTTCCTGCCCCATGCGCCGGCCTCTCCCGCGCGAGGAGACATGAAGGCTTGGAAGAGAAGGAGAGAGCACGCTGGAAGCCCGTGCCACGGCTGTCCTCTGCCGCGGCGTACCCTCCGGGCATGTCCAAGCCGACCTCGCCGAGCCCGAAGCACATCCTCCAACCCCCCACCGGCACGCGGGACTTCTACCCGGCCGAACTCAACCGCCTCCGCTACATCCAGAAGGCCTGGCGGGAGGTCTCCATCCGCCACGGCTTCGACGAGATCGACGGCCCGACCTTCGAGCACCTGGACCTCTACACGATCAAGAGCGGCGAGGGGATCGTCTCCGAACTGTTCAGTTTCCAGCGCGCCGGCGGCGAGAGGACCTACGCGCTGCGCCCCGAGTTCACCCCCACCCTGGCGCGGATGTACGCCGCGAAGGCGAGCACGCTGCCGAAGCCGACGAAGTGGTTCTGCATCCCCACGTTCTTCCGCGCCGAGCGCCCCCAGCGCGGCCGCCTCCGCGAGTTCGTGCAGTGGAACGTGGACCTGCTGGGGGACGACTCACCGGAAGCCGACGCCGAGGTCATCGCCGCGGCCGTCGGCGCGCTCAGCGCCCTGGGCCTGAAGTCCGCCGACGTCACCGTCGGCCTCTCCGACCGCACGCTCGTCGCCGACGAGATCCGCCGCGCCGGCGTCGCCGAGGACAAGGTCACCGACGCCTTTGTGCTGCTCGACAAGAAGGCCAAGATCCCTCCCGCGGAGTTCGCTGGCCAGGCCGCGGCCATCGGCCTCAGCGCCGAGGCCCTCACCTCCGCGCTCCAGGGGATCGAGTCCCGCGCCAACGAAGCCGTCGCGGCGGCCGGGGCCGGCGCTCCCGTCCCCGCCGACTTCGCCGCGGATTATCCGAAACTCGCCCGCCTCGTCGCGGCCCTTGCGGCGATGGACGTGCTGCCGTGGTGCCGGTTCGACTTCGGCATCGTCCGCGGCCTGGCGTACTACACCGGTGTCGTCTTCGAGGTCATCGCCGAAGGGGAGCGCGCCATCGCCGGCGGCGGCCGGTACGACAATCTCATCGAACTCTTCGGCGGCCCGCCGACCCCCGCCGTCGGCTTCGGCATGGGCGACGTCGTCCTGTCGCTGGTCCTCCAGGACAAGGGGCTGATGCCCCCGGACGAGGAGATCGCCGATCGACTCGGCCTGCGCCCGGACGTCTTCGTCATCTCCAGCGGCTCCGACGCCGCCGACGCCGCGGTGACGCCGCTGGTCGCCCGCCTGCGGCGCGAGGGGCTGCACGCCCGCCGCTCGTACAAGACGACGCGCAACATCGGCAAACTCCTGAAGGACGCCGCCTCCGCCCGCGCCCGCTTCGCGGCCATCATCGAGCAGGACGGCGCGACCGCGACGGTGAAGAACCTCGACTCCGGCGAGCAGGGGCAGCCGATCCCGCTCGAGCAGGTCGCCGGCGCGGTCCGGGGGTGACCCGTGGACGCCCGCTGGCTCCCCGCGATCACCTGGCTGACCTTCGCGATCACGGCCTACGTCCTGTGGCCGGTGGTGCACCGGCTGCGCTACGGCCGCTCGCCGATCGCCGAGCGGTTCCCGCCGCGGGACCTCTACGGGTGGATCGACTTCGCCCTGGGGGTCTGCCTGGTGGCGTACTCCGTGTGGATCGTCTTCGGCCCCCCGCCGCGGCCGGTGTCGATGACGGCGGGCGTGATCGTCTGGGCGGCGGGGTTCGCGCTGCGGATGTGGACGGTGCTGACGCTGGGGCCGAACTGGCGGATCGGCCAGGACGAGACGGACACGAGCGTCGAGTACGTCGCCACCGGCCCCTACCGCTTCCTGAAGCACCCGATCAACGCCGCGCTGATCGTCGTCGGCCTGGGGCAGATGCTCATGACCGGCGTGGACGCGCGGGCGGTCTTCCTGGTCGCCTTCGCGGCGGCGTACTACATCGCCCAGGCCCGTGCGGAGGAGCGCTTCTGGTCGGAACGAAGAGGTAGGCCCACCACAGAGTCACAGAGCCGCCGAGGGGACGCAGAGAGAAGAGAGGAAGAGGGGTAAAGAAGGGAGGGTGCGGTTCGCTCGGGCTCGAAGCGGGCTCGCTTCACTGCTGTCTGCTGGTGGCTCGTTCGCTTCTTCGATCCGCTCCGTCTTCCTCTGCGTCCCTCCGCTTCCTCCGCGACCTCTGCGTTCCTGCCCTTCTTCGCGCTCTTCGCGACCTTCGCGTTGAACCGTCTTTGCCTTCTCTGTGCCCCCTCTGGGCCCCGGCGCCTCTGTGGGTGAGTCTTCCTCTTCTCTTCCTCACCAGATGAACCGCAGCCGGCCGAAGTCCGGCACAGGGACCGACGTGTCGCGGTGCAGCGACGGGAAGTAGACGAAGAACGCCTTGCCGATCATCAACTCCCGCGGCACCACGCCCGCCTTGGGCTCCAGCCCCTTGTCCTTCCACATCTGCTTGGCGACCCACGGGTCCGGATCGTCCCACAGCCGCCCGTCCTGGCTCGCGGGGGAGTTGTCCCCCAGGGTGAAGTACTCCTCCGGGCTCAGCCGCGGCGTGCTGTCGGGGTGCGTCGCCAGCGCCGGGTCGTTCGCCCGCAGCCCGTGGTGGTACCTCGTCGGCTGGTAGTGCAGGTCGCGGTCGAGCCCGACGCGGTGCAGCCGCAGCGGCCCGCCGGAGAACTCCCACCGCACCGTCGGGCGCGTGTACAGCGTCGCGTCCTCGAAGACGTTGTCCATGTTCCGGCGCGTCAGCAGTTCGCCGATCTCGTGCCCGGTCGCGTAACGGATCCGCTCCGCCGGGGTCCAGTTGTACTCGGCGTACACCGCGCGCCGGCCGTCCACCCACACCTGCACGCTCTGGTCCACGTGCCAGAACTCGACGTCCGTCACCCGCCCCGCCGCCAGCGCGGACCCGGGGAGCGCGCCCGTTCCGAGTTCCGTCCACGCGCCGGCCTCCTCGGCCCCTTCACCGCCGGCGCCGGAGACCCGGCGCATCCGCAGCGTCACGCGCCCCGAGGCGCGGTCGAGTTCGGCCTGGAACTCGTGCCCGCGGCTGGCGACCGTCGCGGTCACCGCCAGGCCCTCTCCCCCCGGCTCGATCCCGGCACGCATCCGCACGTCGCTGACCGGGAAGCGGCGCGACCACCCCGGGTGCCCGTGCGGCGACTCGTTGTACGGGTAGCGGTCATCGATCTCCCACGTCTCGAGCGTCCGGTTCCACGGCGGGGCCGTCTCGATATACCGCGTGCGCGTCCGGTCCCACCGGAGGGTCGTCGGCCCGGCGCCGGTGTACTCGTAGATCCGCTTCCCGTCGATGGACCATCCGCTCGCCCCCCCCTCCCCCGGCTTGCCCGAGCCGGGGACCCAGGGCGTCTGGTACCACATCCGCCCGTCGCGCATCGGGTTCAGCGGCGCGTAGCGGCTGTCGAAGACCTCCTGCCACACCGCCCCCTGAACCCGCGTCGGCTTGCGGGCGATCGCCCACCCCGGCTGGGACCACAGGTCGGTCTGCGCCTCCGCCACCGCCGCGGCACGGGCCTCGGCGGTGCGGACGAAGACGTCCCCGTCCACCAGCGCGACCTCCTCGCCCGGCAGGCCGATCAGCCGCTTGATGAAGTTGGTCTGCGGGTTCGTCGGGTCCTTGAAGACCACCACGTCGAACCGTGACGGCCCGAAGATCCCGTAGAGGAACTTGAGCACGAGAATGCGGTCCCCCGCCCGGCGGCGAACGCCCGCCTGCTCGACGCGCTGCCCCGTCATCGGGTCGTGCACGACGATGGGGCTGCGCGAGTCCCCCTGGATCGGGAAGTACTCGTTCTGCCCCGACATGTACCACGGCCCCACCGGCCAGGAGTACCCGGACTCCGGCCCGCGGAAGCGCATGTGCGCCCCCATCAGCGTCGGGGCCATCGACCCCGTCGGGATCACGAACGCCTCGACCACGAACCCCCGGAAGACGAACGCCAGCACGAAGGCGATGATGATCGAGACGAACGTCTCCTTCACCGTCTCCTTGGTCGTCGCCGGCGCGGGCGCCGGCTTGGGGGCCTCCCCGCCCGCGGCCGTCGCGGCGGCGGGAGAAGTGGGGGGGGGAGGGGGAGTGGGGGGGTGAGACTCGGGGCCGTCAACCTGCATGCTGCTCCCTTTCCGGCGGGCGCCGCCGCGGCGGTCGCGCGACGCCGCCCCGCTGGGGGCCTGTCGCCCCGGTGGGGATCTGACGGTAGGTGCGCCGCCGCGCGACGGCAGCCGCTCGCGCCCGGCGCGAACCGGTCAGTTCTCGGACGGGGCCGGGCCG
>Ga0207867_1002272_pt1 | contig 10827 bp, 8 predicted proteins | sample HigsolmetaAR206D_FD_184838 | JGI IMG/M metagenome (GOLD analysis project Ga0207867, IMG submission 184838) | Ionic liquid and high solid enriched microbial communities from the Joint BioEnergy Institute, USA - AR20-6-D (SPAdes) (version 2) ...
AACATTGACTAGTTTATCTGTGATTTGAAACGTTACAACTTCTTTTCCAAACATCGGATAAACTTTCTTTGGGTTCCTTAACTCATTCTCAATATGTTGAATTTCTTCAACTACAGAATCGTGTGGCTCTGCAATCGCATAACTTGGAGATGTCGTATCGTGAACGATGACATTTCTTAACTTCGCAAATTTTTTAAGTTGTTTCTTATATCTTTTAAAAATTGGATTTATCTTTACTATTTCTTCTAAATCTTCAATAAAACCTTTATCATCATTTTTATTTAGTTTTTCTTTTATGAGTTTGTCTATTCTATTAAAAGTGGATAAAAATATTTCGGAATTTCTCAAAGAAATCACGTCCCTTAAACTTAAATAGTATCACTCACATTTGATTTTATTCGAAGGTGAGAGCTTTCAATTAAGAGAATCAATGACTTAAAGTCGCTAAGAAGGGGGAGCAAGTGGCTACAGAAAGGCATGGCGTTTTATACATTTAACTCTTGCCAAAATACAAGATTATGATTTATTAAATCTTGTTATAATCGAAAACAGACATAATATTATATCAAGTAAAGCAAATAATGTAATAAATAATAAAGCTAATTTTATTAGCAAAACCAAATCTTTCATTGAGAACCCTAAAAAAGATAACTGAAAATCTATTCCCTTTATCAAAATACATATTAAAAGCAAAAAAAAGGAAATAAAAATCGCTATCGTATCTTTCATTATCGATTTATAAAGATTTCTTAAATCATCCTCAATTTCTTTAATTATTGCGATATTTAAATTTTTATCAGGTAGATTAGCTCTTATTTTTTCTGTAGTTGTAAATAAAAATGTAATTACAGCAATTGATAACCCCATTAAAATACCTATTAGATTTAAAATATATCCATCCTCTATAATCTCTAGATCATCGATTTTAGAGTTGTATCTAACTAAAAGGTAAGAAAATAAGAAGGAAAGGAATATGAAAATGATTGGGATTAAAACTTTTATTAGTTTATTCACCTTTACCTTCTCCCAAAATATGATCTAGTTCTTCAATACCTTCAATAACTTTATCCTTCGAGCTATCATTATCATTAATATCAGCGGGTAAATCAATTGTTTTTATATTTTCCTTACTGCTGATTTTTTGTTGTTTTCCCTTATAGATAATATTTAATTCCCATTCACCGCCTCCACCGGTAATGTATTTAATAAAACCATCAATATTTTCTTTATCTACTTTTAGTCTCCCTTTTTCATTCTTAAATTTAATATCCGTACTTGTATTATTAAAAAGCACATTTATTTTTTTTAAAAGCTTTTCAGCATCAAGAAACCCACCAAATAAGTTTGGTGAATTCAATTTTAATTTTAATTCATATATCTTAGACGATTCATATATATAATTCCAAAACACATATTCGTCTGTAATTTCTTCCAAAAATATTCCATAATCGAAACTATTAATTTTATCAGTAATTAATTCTTCTATAATATTCTTTACAGTATTTACTTTTTTAAATAAAGTAGTTTTTTTCTGAAATAATATTATTTGTTTTTGGTAATCTATAATAAAATATATGTATGGGTAATCTAACTCTTCCAAGGTTTGTACATCTGTTTCCCCGTCTTGATGCAAAGTTCTAAGTGTTTCTCTTGCCAGTTTATACAAATGAATATTTTCGCTAATTTTACTAGAATAATATATAATATGCTTTCTGTTATTTGCAGTAAAAATATATTTCTGTTCTTTAATTTTCTCAAAAAAATCTATAACCAATTTATTCTTATTCTCTATTAATAATTGTTGCATAGTGATTTGATCTTCTTGTGGCACTACAAAGTACCTAAATGCAAAAAAAATCATATCCTTTTTCATAAACATTCTACCTTTTTATGGAATTTCTATTAAAAATATTTTAGAAAAATTATTACTAACACGAATGAATTCCAAATACGTTAAATACGATTTAAATATATTCACTTAAGTCTTGTTCTCCAAGTGGCGCCTCGTGACTACCAATTTAAATTAAATTTTTTCCTATATAGTTTTTCTGTTTTCCCCTTCCCGTGAGTATTTCATTAATTTTTTAATAAAAAAAAGAACTCAAAATACTGAAATTATGGATATTTTATAAGAAAGGAAATGAATATAATACTAAAAACTATTTTGTATCTATTGGTTAGATTTGTCAATAATATGTTTACAAAAGAAAATGTATAAATGGTAAACCACTTATGCAATCCCCTTAATAGTAACATTCTCTTATTTTTGATGATCAACTTCCAATAAGATTCAACTAAACGATTAACAAGATCCTTATTAAATCATAAGAAGTATTCCCTCCAATCTCTATAGTTATCTGAACATTTCGGAAATTGGGGGAAGTAGCTTATTTTTAAAGTTTTAATTTTTTTTAAATGAGGGCTTAGAATTATAAAATTAACTCACATATTACTATAATAGGAAATTTTCTCCAAAAATTTTTTTACAGACGGATATTTTTTGTCTTCTTCGTAAATTAAATTAGCTAAAGTTTTATTTCCTTGAATATTAAAGAACCCAGCCAGACCTTTTTTTACTTGCTCAGATGTCTTATTTGTACTTGTAAAATTAAGAACTTGTCCAGTATCTGGATTTGCATCATTCTTTTCATTCTCAATCATATGTAAGATTCCACGATTTTTATATGCTGGTTTAGTTATCTTTTTCGATATTTCATCTGCGTTTACTTGTTTTAAATTTTTCTTTTTTAATAAATGATTAACAAGGAAACAGAATACCTTCGGATAAATAAAATCTTCTATCTGCAGATCTGAATTAACATTTTCTAATTCTTTGTCTTCCGGGCGTTCCCCCAAAAAATTTGGGATAAGTTGAGGTTCAATATTTAAAAATTGTATTTTCCTTTCACTTTTAAGTTTTTTATTTTTTTATAAACCTCCCTTCCTTTATTATCATTATCCAATAAAATTAATATTGTTGGCTTTATATACTTTGAATCTAGATTTTTATAAAATGAATTATAAAAATCTAAATACTTTTCAATATTATCAGCACCATTAGCTGAAATAAATTTTGGAACTTTAAATTTAAAATAGGATAATAACTCTTCTAAATACTTTTTATCAGTTTCGCCTTCCACTATAATATTGTACCTATCCAATAGTTCGTAATCGTCATCTGTGATGCCCAAGTATTCCTTAATTTTTTTCCCCCCATCTTCATTGTCTATATTTACAATCTTTGTTTCTAAAATATTAAAGGTTTCTTTTTTCCTTTTAAAATATCGAGGTTTAATCTCTAAATCTAATAAAAAGACATTTTTCATACTGTAAGTATCAATAAAAATTGGAGAATGAGTAGTTACAAAAGTTTGAGCTTTATTTGTTATTGATTGGAGATCATAAAATAATTTTTTTTGAAGGCCTTGATGTAAATAAACATCTGGTTCATCAATTAATAGTATTACAGATTTGTTCTTTATTTTCTCTATTATTCTAAAATGCAGAAGAATATATGCTAACCTTTGTAAACCTGCTCCTTTTGCTTCAATACGTTTATTAGCCTGATCATTTATATAAAATTGAACATCATCAGTAATCAGATCTCTAAATTTCGTTATATCAGTCGGAACATCAAACCCTACACCCCAATCTTCATTATATTGTTGAAAGACGGGATTTATTTCATCAGCTAGCCTATTTAATATTTCTAAAAGCCCGTTGATGTAATTATCAAATGACTCTTTTAATTCTTTTTTTAAACCTCTAAATTGGCTCTTTTCATATTCTATATCGTATATATCGTCAATAACTGCATTAATTAATTTAGGTAAAGATATATTTACAGACTCTATGAAAAAGAAATTAATCCTTTTTAAAAAGGCCTGTATATCTTTTTCCTTCATATTTTCATTTTTATCCCTAAAACCGGGAACTTTAAGTTTTGTCCCTGTAATTTTACGAATCCCTTCATAGCTAAATTCTTTTTTAATTTGAATTTTATCTTTATCGTCAGTTTCAAATTCAATTGTTATTTCAGGAAACACTGAGCCCCCCCTAGATCCATGATATTTATGATTTGGTGAATCATTTTCTGCTATGTATTTTTCTGGGTTAAAAAATAAATCTATTGCCCTTAAGGTATTAGTTTTACCTGTATTATTTTCGCCACATATAGTTATGTAATTGTTAGAATCATCAATTTGCAAGACCATATCCATAATTGATCTATATCTTTTAATTATTACTTTTTTAATTCTTATCATAATTTACTCCCTCATTAAAATTAATGTTTTCTCCCAAATTGCTCACTTTGTCTAAAAATTTGATGTCATCTCATTTAAATCAATAAATAAACCCGTTTCACATGAATCTACCATCTATGTAACTCCAGATTTAATGAAATGGCGGGCATGATAGCCTGAATTTTACGAGCTTAAGTTTATCAATGTTAGCTCCTTTAGCATGGTATTCATGCCCGCAGAAATTCTACGTCAAGGCCTTGCTAAGTTTACTAAATATTAGCTATCTCCAGTTACAATCACATTATCATCACTCAGTTTCTTTCTTTGTAGGCGAGTTTTCATCCAGTATTTTTGACTGTTTGACTTGCATAAGATAATACTTTATTAATGTGTTAAAGATTGTTTTACCTTTTGGAGTATCTAGCCTCTAGACCAGCAATTGTCATATTTTCCTTTACATCATTATGTGGAATTAATAGATAGATCCATTCTTTACCACCATTTTGCATTTCATGTTCGGATGCATACTTACACCATTCAATCGCTGCTTTCTTTTTAGCTTCGACTTCTTTATCACTATCAATTTTATTTGCTGCTTTTAATTCTACAAGATATTTTTTTTCTTCCGTTTCAACTATAAAATCCGGATTGTATGATTGTTTCTGATTATAATAAATTTTTAGTTGATTTAGGGCTGGTTTAAACCATACTTTCACTTTTGGATCTAGTTCACAAATAACAGCGAATCTCCGCTCATTTTCAGCATCAAATTTTTGGATAGGATATAAGCAACGACTAAATCCGCCAAAACTCATTCCCTTTATGGATGAAGGGTTTTCTACAGGTATACGAAAATCTCTAACTTCCTCATCTATATCTACGGAGTATGTGTTTGTCTTTAATACCTCAAAATCGCTTCTTACTTGAACATCATATTCCATTTCTGACTCCACATAATGATCTAGCATTTGAGCATGAATATTATTTGCTAATAACTGTTGATTATATAACAAAACATTTCTAACATCATTATCGTCCTTTAGATACGATTTAAGATGAGCAATTAATTGATTTACTAATTTATAAAGTAAATCTGCATGTTCCTCATACGATATGTCATCAAAATCAATTAATCTAGAAATAATATAGTTTTCTAAAGGTTCATCTTCGTTTACTTCAACTTTAAAATGCAATGTATCTCTTTGTCTTGTTCTTAATTCCTGAAGTAGAATATCCTGAGTAACTGGTTGTAAATTAATATTTGAGACATCTAAATCAAAATCTTCAAAGTACCAAGAAATTTCACTCTTTGGTTGTAGTATTATTTTTGGAATATCTATTGTCTTTTCAACGATGTAATCTGTAACAGCTTCTACAATTTCTTCAACTACATTGGTTTCATTTTCAAAAACTAGTTCCAATTGGCCAAGAGGATATGATGCTTTTACCTCTTTAATAATTTGTTGTTTTATCTCTGGTTTTGTTAAGTGTTTATTAGTTTGGATATGATTTAAATTTTGTATTGTCTTGAAAGTTGTTTGTACAATATTTCTTTTTATTTCCACCCTCTTTTTTGCATTTTCATCTTCTCCATTTAAATCATCACCTACAATCTTTTGAAAAATACTTTGTTTCACATTGGACTCAACAGAAATAACCTTCTTTTGAGATTTTCCAACATCTTTACCAATATAAACACCTTTGCGAATAACAGAATTTGGATCATTTGCTTCATCAATAATCTCTTGGAAACGATCATGTGCTATTATTGTTAGTCTATCAACCGCTTTGACTCCAGTTCGTTTTCCATATGGTAAACGGAGTCCACGACCAATAGACTGTTCAACCAAAGTTTTAGAATTTGCTGCTCTTAATGGGATAATAGTATATAAATTCGTAACATCCCAACCTTCTTTTAGCTTGTTAACATGGATAACAATTTCAGTATTAGAGTTAGGGTCCTCTAATGCGAGTAATTCTTGAATGGTTTCGTCTTTTTCTTCACCCGTTTGTTTTGAATGAACAGTTATTACTTTATCTTTATATTTTCCTTCAAAGAAATCATCACTTTTAATTAAATTTAAAAGCTTCTCTGCATGTTCTGTATCTTGAGCAACAATCAGAATGAATGGTTTTACTACAGGCAGATTGTTCTCTCTGGCGTAGACTTCTAATTCAACTTTCGTTTCTTCATGTACTATTATCCCATCACTTATTTTTAATTGTTCCAATTCATCCTCAGAGTAATTTGAAGCATCAAAGTTTTCACGTGTTGCAACGGTTGGTTCTTTAACATATCCTTTTTCCATCGCCATATATAACGGAAAACTATAAATCACATTTTTAAAAGGAATTGTTTGTTGACCTTTTTCAACTTGTGGAGTTGCGGTAAGTTCTAATCCAAGTACCGGATTTAATTCATTTATTGCTTTAACTCCTGCTGAAGCTCGATACCGATGAGATTCATCCATTAATAAAACTAAATCAGGTAAAGAAGATAAATAATCAAAATAACTTTCACCTAAGTACTCACTTAGTCTTTTGATTCTTGGTGAATTCCCACCTCTTACCTCTGTATTAATTTTTGATATATTAAAAATATTAATTTTTACTGTATCAGGATCAAGCAGCCATATTGCACTTTCTTCATAGTTTTCACCTGTAATGATTAATGGTTCTTTTGTAGCAAATTGTGAAATCCCTTTAAAAACATATTTTTTAGTATTTGGAGTAAAGTCCTGAATTAATTTTTCATATATTGTCAAGTTTGGTGCTAAAACAAAATAGTTTTTTATTCCTTTTGCTATATATAGATATGATATAAACGCACCCATAAGCCTAGTCTTTCCAACACCAGTAGCAAGGGCAAAACAAATCGATGGAAACTCCCTTTCAAAGTCCTCAACATTTGGAAAAAGATTTTTAATAACGTTAAGCTTATGCTGAACCTGTTCACTAGATGTATTTTTTTCTAGGGAGATGTTATTTACTACTTCCGCTAATATTTCCAAAGATTCTCTTTGCGGGTCTCGCAGGCTAAGACGACTTGAGATTTGTTTAACAAAACGATTCATTCTACATCCCCCTCATCAAATAATTCTATCTGCTCAGGTTCTTTTTCCATCATAGGTAGGTTTTCAACATTTAAGCTATAATCGTCTCTTCCAAACTCGCATTTTTCCAACACAGATTGAGGAATTTTTTTAAATGTGATATTCGGAAAATCCTCTTGGTTTACATTAAATGCTTTACAGCACACTAATAATGATTCATCATTCTTCATTTGGTCAGCAATATCATCTGCTAACTGTTGATTCACAAATTGTGTAGTAATAAAGATATAATCATTTTCGGTTGATTGACCATGTTTCCAATAAACATTTTTATCAGGGTTATATTTAAATCCTTCAAGCTTACACATAGCTTCTGCTAACATTTCAGCATTATATTGTTTACTAATAACCCAATTACCATATTTATCTTTTTCCAGAAGACTTGGAGCCAATTTATAAAATCTAAACCCCCCGCCACCTCTCCAATTTTCAAGCTGGCTAACGCCAGTATCGTCATTTCCGACAATTACATTTTTAAGTCTAGGAATTATATGTGTGTAACAGTGATTTCTTAATTCAATCATGATCCATTTGCGTCCCATTTTATGAGCAACAGCGCCAGTTGTACCTGATCCAGCAAAAGAATCTAAAACCCAATCGCCTTTATTGCTAAAATGTTTCAGAACTGTGTGGAGCAATATTTCTGGCTTTTTTCCACTTTTAAAATCTACTCCTCCTTCATGTCTACAATTCCCAAAGTTTGACGCAAAATCATAAAAATTTAATATTGGTAAATAAGACTTATTATTTTCCGATAAATCTTGTCTATCAAGTGGTACACCCTGATAATATTTACCTCTAGTAGCATTTGCCCTTTTTGGTCCCGTAAAGTACCTATAACCTTTTCCATCATCACCAATATCGTATACCTTATATAAACATCCCAAACCGTCAATATCTTTTCTTCCAGACAAATAGTCTCTAAAAAATCTTCCTGAAGAATTACCATCTAATACTGAGCCGGATGCCCACACTTCTTTTAATCCATCAACACTCCCTTCTCCTTTTATTATCTCATAATCATCGCTCTTAAAGATTTCAACTCTTTTTCCACCTAATTCTGTCACTGTCCCCGGTTTTTTCTCTTTTATGTAATAACAAAATTTTTCATAATCATATTCTTTTTCCGATTTGTTAGGTTTTGCAGAAGGACTCTTACGGTAAATAAGAACTTGTTCAATCTGTTTATGGAAATCCATATCCTCTTTTAATGTTTTATCAGGGTATCTAACCTGTATATAAAACGTTGTTTGATAATTATTTCTTCCAAATATCTCATCCATTAATACCTTTAAATAAGCACCTTCTGACTCATCAATATGCACACAAATAAAACCATCATCGGATAATAATTTTTTTAATATTTGTAATCTTGATCTCATCATATTTAACCAAATGGAATGCTCTAAAGAGTCGTCATAATATTCAAACGCATTACCGGTATTATATGGTGGATCTATGTAAATACATTTTATTTTATTTGTAAATTCTTCCTCAAGTGCCTTTAATGCAAGGAGATTATCACCAAAAATTAATCTATTATCAAAAATATCATCTTCACTATACTTTTTTTCTGCGTGATATGAGTATTCAGGGTCTTCAATTAAAATTCTTGGTTCTAAATTTATTTTTTCATCTTTACCAATCCATGTTAGTTCAAGTCGCTTTTTTTTCAACTTGTTAACACCTCTCCTATATAATTCTCCATTTCAATGCAAACAAATGTTTATTAGTAACTTTTTGCTGGAGTTTAACTTCAATTTCTTCAAATACTGCTTCAACTTGATGTGGATTTAAATCCACGGTTGCATTTATTAATGATTGGTTAAGACGTCCAATTGAATAAGACGAGTTTTGCTTAGTTAATTCATATGCATAATATTGGCTATGAAAAAAAGTACTCATTTAAGTCACCCAAAGTAACCGTGTTCTTATATAATTTACAGGTCTATTTTACCATTTAAAAATATTTACCTCTACGTTTACTAGATGTTTGGAAAACAAAATATTTCACATATATCCAATAAAAAAGTGTAATTTATCCACATACATATAACCACCTCTTGGGTTTCGCCTTTTACAGTCACATTGACAATAGCTGATCGATAGACGGTCGGTGCTCCTTTTTAGAAACCCTCGGGGCTTCCCGCCCACATATTGCACAGAGGCAAATAGTTAAACAAAACACCGTTCCATGTATGCTCACTAAAAATAAATTAACAAATGAGTTGAACTAAAAAGGGAGTAGCTACATGGTCAAACTTTTCCATGCACCTTGGCCTCAAGTTTCAATTTTATAGTGAAACAAAAACAAAACACTTTTCCCCATACGGATTGCGCTTTCACAATCGGTAAAATGACGTTTCTTACCCTTGCCAACTTTTTATATAACGAGTGATTCCGAGTCGAGCAAAAACTTTTTGATGATTTCTAAACAATCAAGATCTGCCCAATGTAAATAATGATGGCTGTTCATCCCGTGCAACATTAAAGGTGAGTCAGAGGTTAAGTTCCGTTTTAATTTTTCGATGGCTTTAGCCGTCCTTTGGCTTTCCTTCTGATCATGGTTTGTGAAAGTTGCATAGATTAATAGGGTCGGCACGGTTAACTGTGCCAATAGACGAGGTAAGTTCAATCGATAATAACCGATCATCAACCGCAGACCTTCTGGCGTAAACTTAACATCTTCCGCAAAAGCTTTTCGGATATAGTCGTTTTCTTTTAAACCTACTTTTTCGCAAAAGTACTTGAGCTGTTTTTCTTTTTCTTCGTCGGATGCATCCGATACCCAAAAACGCGCCAATATTTTTACAAAACGGTCACCGAACAGCGCTTCGAGCCCACTGATAAGGGGAGTTATATAACCCATAACGCCTAAATCGCCCACGGGGAATCGCGGAATCCGCTTATGTCCTTGGTCCAACAGCACGATTTTGTTGATTTTATTCGGGTATACAGTAGCGAAACACAGTCCGATTCCACCGCCCATAGAATGCCCAACCAAGGTCACTTTTTCAAACTGGTTTTGGTCAATATAGCCTTTCAACCAATCCGCCATTTTCCGCAATGTGACTTTTCCTTTAATCCCGTCACTTTTTCCCATTCCGGGAAGATCCAAGAGATGACATTCATAATGGTCTGAGAGACTCTCCGCAATATTCAGCCCTTCTACACCTGAGAAACCGCCAGCTGGAAGAAAGATCAAAGGCTGGCCTTCACCCATCACCCTTGCATGATATTTCAATCGATTCACGCTCCCAATTATGCTATTTGAACATATATTACCATAATTAGGATAATCAGAAATGGAAAATTTCTATTTTTGGGGAGGCAGGTTTAGCAACCTAGCCACTTGGACTGGTGGAGGCTAAAGAAAACGTGGATCTGTTCAGCTATATAGACAATGGGAGAGCCTTCGTTTTACTTATTCTGGCTTAATAAATTATATCCTTTCTTACCAGTAAAAACCT
>Ga0207867_1002276_pt1 | contig 10785 bp, 15 predicted proteins | sample HigsolmetaAR206D_FD_184838 | JGI IMG/M metagenome (GOLD analysis project Ga0207867, IMG submission 184838) | Ionic liquid and high solid enriched microbial communities from the Joint BioEnergy Institute, USA - AR20-6-D (SPAdes) (version 2) ...
TTTGTCTTGTTTGAGCATCTACACCTTTTTCCATTCCTAAAATATTGTTAAGTAACAATAAAAATCTGCAATATTCATCTAATTCTTTATATTCCTGTCTATCTTTATCAGTAATTTCTTGTTTAGGGGCTAATCGGAAATTGCGATCTTTTTTCTTTGCTTTATTTTGAAAATCAATATCCAGTATCTCATTATTTCTAATCTTGTTAAAATTATCAGTTATACCTTCCTTTAAAGCTGCGTTTTTATATTTTTCTCCTGATAATGTTGGTAGTTTTTTTATTGTTTTATTCTTTTTATCATTTTCATTGTTATATTTAGGAAAATCTATGTAATAAGAAAACCTCATTAATAACTTACTTAATGGTTCTGTTTCAGCTAAGAAACTATTTTTATTTTTTACTTGTTTTTTTCTGTAGCCTTCAGATGATAAAAATTCCTCAATAACTCCATCTTTATTTACTTCATTAATGATGTTGTGTACTAATTTCACTCTATCTTCAGCATATTCCAACGAATAATCTAATTTTTTAGTAGCTTCATAAATTAGCCCATTAATATCAATATTAACATTCCAAGTATCTGCCAAGTTTATTCCTCCTTCTAGGGTGAAATCACTCCCCTCTATATTCTTTATTCATTTCTCTTAATAATCTTTTATATGTATCACTTTTTCTATTAAATTTTCCAAACCATATGTATTCTTCATAAAACTCCATTTCATCATCGGTTGCCTTATCTTCGAGAATTTTTTCCTCTAGATAAGAGATCACCTCACTTTTTAACCATTTATTTTTTCTCATTTGTTCACCCCCTTTTAATTTAATTTATTTATATACACAAAATAATTTTAAATACGGTTACTATCATTATAATAATTTATTTTATTTATGTCAACAATATAAAAAAATATATGCTGTAAAAATAAAGAATATATTTTATATTTAACTTATTTTGGTCATATGGCTTTCATATAAAGCGATATAGCTTGTTTTTTCTTTCTAAGGTATTATAAGTCTATTTTTTAAAAAACGTCTGTATCAAAGCGATAGGGTGCTTAAAATCGATTTTAAATTTTTATATAAATTTATTTTATTTATATTGACACTAGAATAAAATAATTTTAAAATTCAATTGTAAACTTATTTTCATTAAGGAGGTGGAATAATGTTATCAGGAAAGGAATTGAAAATCAAGCGAATTGTGTTGGATATTAGAGCGAATGAATTAGCAGAAATGTTAGGTATAAGTAAATCATACATAAGTTTGATGGAAAATGGAGGAAGAAAAATACCTTCACATATATATGAACGATGGATTGAGATTTTAGGTATTAAAAATAAATTAAATTAAAAAGGAGATGAAGATGTTGAGTGAAAATATTGAGTTGAAAGCTACTGTTGTAAAGAAAATTTTCTATAACGAAAATAGTATGTTTGGTGTTTATGCATTTGAACCCTCTCTTGAGGATAAAGAAAAAATTGAATTAAACAAATGGGAAAACTTTACCGTCAGTGGAAGCATTCCAGAATTATTTGTTGGTAAAACATATGAAATTATCATTGAGCCGTCTAATCATCCGAAATATGGGAAAGGGTATTCGTTTATAGCAATTAAGCAAAAAAGACCAACTACAGTTGAAGAACAACAAGCATATATTAGAGCAATGTTAAAAGAAAGCCAAGCTGAAGCTATTATTCAAAAGTACCCTAATGAGAAAATCTTAGATTTAATGAAAGAAGATAAGTTTGATTATAGCGATATTAAAGGTATTAAAGAAAAAACTTATCAACGAATAAAAAAATATTTATTTGGTAATTTAGATATTCAAGAAGCTATTGTAGAGCTTAGAGATTTAAACATCACATTTAAAGCAATGAAAAAATTGATTGATCATTATGGAAGCCCAGAAATAGTTGTACAAAAAGTTAAAGATAATATTTACAATCTTTGTGATGTTAATGGATTTGGTTTTGATAAAGTAGACAAATATGCATTGAAACGTGGTGATAGCAAAACTAATCAAAACCGTATTATTGCTGCAATTAAATATAATTTAGAAAAAGAAGCAAATGAAGGGCATTCTTGGATTGACGTAAATAAATTAATTAACAAAACAAAAGAATTACTTCAAATTGACAAAGGTTATATTGAAAAAGCTATTGAGTTCTGTAGAGAAGAGATTAAAGAATTATATTTTTCCGATGATAGAGTAGGGCTATATAAAAATTATTTCTATGAACGAGAAATTCTAAAAAAATTGCAACTACTTTATCAAACTAAAAATGAATTTACTGATGAAGAAATTCAAAAAAGAATACTTAAGGTTGAAGAAAGACTAGGTGTTACTTATACTCATGAACAGAAGAAAGCAATTGAAAAAGCATTAAAATACAATGTGTTCATTTTGAATGGAAAAGGTGGAGTTGGCAAGACTTTTACCGTTCAAGGTATTTTGGAGGCACTATATGATAAATCTTATTGTTGTTGCGCTTTAAGTGGAAAAGCAGCCAAAATTTTAGCAGATAAAAATTTAACTGCAAAAACTATACATAGAATGCTTGGAGTAAATCCAGATGGAAGCTTTGCATTCAACAGAAAAGATAGGCTACCGTATGATGTTATTGTATTAGACGAAGCCAGTATGGTAAACAACCATTTATTTTATAGTATTGTTTCAGCGTTAAGGGATGATGCAAAGTTTATTATTGTTGGTGATAGTGGACAATTACCAGCAATAGGTACAGGAGCAGTATTTGAAGATCTATTAAATGCAAATGTATTTCCGCAACAAGAGTTAACAATAGTACAACGTCAAGCTGCTAAATCAGGTATTTTATCAACTGCCAACATTATTAGAGATGGATATCAAATCAATGAAAGATATAACTATGAAAAGCAAGTGTATGGAGAATTGAAAGATATGGTATTAATTCCTGTGCAAAATCGTGAAAATATTAAAGATATAGTTTTAGATATTTGTAGAAAATATAATCATAATGATATGAATGAGTTTCAAGTGATTACTACCTTGAAGGAAAGAGGTTCAATTTCAGTTAAAAAATTGAATCATGAATTACAGAGAATTTTTAATGATGTCTCAAAACCATTTGTGCAACGAAAAGGTTATGAATACAGAGAAGGAGATAAAATTATACAATGCGGTAACAACTATGAAGCAGGAATAAATGGAGACTTGAGTGTTTTTAATGGAACATTAGGAAAAATAATTAAAATTGATTTTCTTGATAAAGACAAATATCAAGTTTGGATTCAGTTTGATGGAATAGAGGAGTTAGTACCTTACACCAAAGAAGAATTAGATCAAATTGAATTGGCTTATGCAATTACTGTACATCGAAGCCAAGGAAGCACAATAAAACATGTATTATTCGTGTTTGACTATACTGCTTATAAATTGTTAAGCAGACAGTTAGTTTATACTGGCATTACCAGGGCATCAAAGGGTTGTGTAATGGTATGTGAAAATGGAGCGTTGCATCATGCAATTAGAACCAATCATAGTGGGTTACGGAGAACATTCTTAAAAGAGATGTTGAAGGAGGTATTATATGAATAAATTAATTAAATATCTTCAGTATAATGAAAAAGAGTCAAATATATATTTACCAAATGAAATATTTAAAGATTTAAGTAGTGAATTAGAAGGCAGTAGTCATATTGCCTTCGCTTATTCCTACTACTACTTCATTAGTTGGTTATATAGGTATTCTAAATACGGTCAATTCAATATTAATATAAAGCAGATTAAAGAAGTTCTTGGCTATAGTCCAAACTCAAAAGAGATCAATTACATCATAAAAAAAGACGGTGTGTTAGATCAGATAGGGTATACATTTTCATCTACTGATTATCCTATTGCATGGGCTTTTAATGATGGTGAAATTGAGTTTACTATGTTCAGTGATTTAGATCTTGATTTAAGAAAAATATTAATGCATCAAAAGGGAAGAAACTATAAAGTAAAAGTACCAGTGAAAGCTTTTTGGAGAGATAAGATTTCTGAAGAAGAAGGAATATTAGATGGAACATTTTACGATATAAGGAACACTCATCATATTTCATTCGATGTGTTTTTGGAATGTATGAGTAATAAAGAATTAGGCTGTACGGGGTTTTATTTATATGGATATTTGAAATACAAGTGTCAATGGCATGATGAATATAATAGCTCATTTGAGAATATTGGAATGTCATGTGGAGTAAGTAAAAATACTGCTGAAAAATATCTGAATATCTTATTGCAAAATGGATTAATACAATATAATGAAAACCCTTGTAGGATTATAAAGGGCGAATATAAAAAAGAGCCAAATACATATTGGATTGCATGAAAAAAATAAAAAGGTAAGGAATTTGGGATATTAAAGAATATAATATATATAATAAATAATATATATAATAATTAATAATAAATATTATAATATATAAATAAATTAATTAATAAATATAATTATAATATATAGTATATATAATATATATTCTTAGATATCCCAAAAACCCCACCTTTTTAAAAATCAAAAAAAGGAGAGGTAAAAATGGGAAAAGTAAAATTAGTTGCTTGTTATTACTGTAAAAATAAAGGCACTAAAGATCAATTTATAAGAATTGAAACTGGTAAAACAACAAAAAAAGGATTGAATATAATTAGATACTATCATGAAGAATGCTTAGAGAAAGTAAAAAATAAATCTTATGATGAGAAAAGAGGGTTTTATACAAACGAAAGTATTAAACATAAATTTGCAAAAGAATGGATTTTCAATTGGTTGATAAATTATGAAATATTGTTAATTGATCAATTTGGAGAAAAACATAATTTACTCAATGATTTTATATCAACTGAATCGCCTGTTGTAAATGAATTAAAAGGTGGTAAAGTACCATTTCACCAGTTTGGTAGCTGTGTTTAATGTTTACCAAAAAATATTTCAGAAGACGAATTGCAAAAACTATATAACCATGTTTTAAAATATAATTATAAAAAGAAAAACTGTATTGATTTAAATAAACCTAATGATAAATTAAGTGGGAAATTTAAAATACATCCTTGCAATAGTTGTAAATATAGAGGTAATTTAAATTATAAATTCGTTTTTGATATTGGAATTGGACATAAAGGTAATTATACTGCTGCTATTGAAATATTAAATAAAAGTACAGTAAAAGATGAAAAATTATTGTATTGTATAAAAAATAATATAAATTTATTTGAAATTAAAGCAGAAACAATTTTAAAAGAAATAGAAAATCCTAAATATATAAAGTGTCAAAGATTATGGTGGAAAGATGAGAATGGTAATATTAACGTTGCTGATCAATATAGTCATTTGTTAAAGTACGTATCTTGATAGGAAGAGTTACCTTTTGGTGACTCTTTTTGTATTGTAAAGGTTGCAGTTTATTGTATTTACTAATTTAAATTTCCTTGTTTAAAAATTTTTAAAATGATGAGAATAAAAAATGTATATCGAATAGTGAAAAACAGGGTGTCGTGAAATTTGGAGTGAACGAGGGAAAAATGTAGATATTGCAATGGTTTTTGAGTTGTTTTGGGATTGAAATAGAGTGAGTGTGTCGTGAAAGTGTTGAATTTTCTAGGGTTTTGGATTGATTTTTAGGGGTGAATAGGGGAAATTGGGTATTTTAGGGATGGGAAAAATGCAGGATTATCAAGGAGTTTACGATTGCATGAGCGAGTGAATTTGGGTGAAAAATGGTAAAAATTAGGTGATCGATTAGAAATTTTTAAGGGTACATGGATGTAAGAGCTGCGGCAAAATTTGCCATTTACTTACATTTTCTGGGTGTAAAATAGCCCCCCATATGCCTTTAAATTGGTACTATAATAACCATTAGATAACCAATTAATTTGCAGCTCCGCTGGATCTATTTCAAACGCTCTTATTTCCTAAAATATCCAATATGGATCATTTTTCTTGTCAATTTTTGCATCCAAAATGACCAATTGTCTTTTTTGGTCAATTGTTCGATGCATAACATGCGGTAAACGCTTGATGACTTCATCATGTCATACCATATCATATTAATATCAATATGATATCACTGTTACAACTGTTATAGTAATATCATATAATACAGTTAATATGTTTATCTATTTTTTTATAAATAAATTAAATAAATGTATTTACATTTATACTTATATATATTAAAATATAAATAAGAAAATTAATAATAAAGGGAGCGGTTCATAATGAACATTCAAGAAAAAATTGCACAATGCGAAAAACACGGTTTCAAAGTCAAACAAGTCGGTAGTTGGTTATGGTTAACTGGTACAGACGGACGTTATAAAAAACAAGATGGAGATTATATTTTGCTTGATCAAGAAACAAAAGTATTATTCGCTCTCGGCTTCAAATATTCAAAATCACGCGGTCAATACTACTGGGACGGAACAGACTACAATACACTATACGAACAAGCTAAACAAAAATACGGTCAAGCACAAAAAGAAATCGAAGCAATACAGCAACAAATCGAAAAAGAAAAAGAATTTTTTGATAAAAAAGTAAATAGAATTATGGAGCTAATGAATAACGGAAACATTGAAGAGGCAAAAAGAATCTTTAACACTGAAACAGAAGAAGAAAAAGAAGTGAAAAGAAAAATTGATGAACTTGAAAGAGAACTCAAACATAAACAACGCAAATTAACAGAAATTGAAAAAGAAATAAAGCGTTATGAATCAAGAATAAAAGCAGCGGAAAACATCTAAATAATTATAAATAAGAACATCACAAAGGAGCGATAAAATAAATGGATCATTCTCAAATCGTTTCCGAATTAATCGATTACATTCGCAAAGTAGAATTAGAAAAAGGGGAAATTTCTTTATTTGAATGGTCACACTCTTTACGCTGCAAGCTGTTAAGAGATTATGGAATAAAAGATTTTGACACAAGAAGAAAGTTATATATAAAAGCATATAACGCAACACATCCACATAAGAAATATAAATTATGATGACTAGCAAACGCTAGTCTTTTTTATTTGTTAGTCTTTTTTATTTGTTTATAATAGTCTAATTTTCATAAATGAAATAAATAAAAAATATTGTATTTATTAAACAAATTATGTATAATATAATTAAATAAAATAAATAAAAATATTAGGAGGTCATACATATGAAAACACCTGTTTATCACCCAAACAAAGAAATCTTGTTCAATAATCAATTTACTTTTAAAAACTATGTCAACACATTAGCAAAACAAAACGGATCACCTTTGATCGTTGGCGATGTTCACAACGTTAGAGCCGGCAAAGGATTAAGCAAAACTAAAGTATATATTGACATTTATTTAAAAGGTCAATGGGGTGTTGCTCTAACTGTAGACATGTCAAACTATCAAATTCTAAGCGAAAAAACTATCGGCAAATATCCAGCACAACAAGCGAAAGAAATGATAAGCGAAGCTATTTCATTCTTTTATAACTTCATTCTAGAAGGCTTTGCAGAAATTGACGGAACAAACGAACGCAAAAGACAACAAGAGCAAGCAGAAAAGGCAAAACGTGAATATATTGACTCTTTACAATCAGAAATATATTTGGACTTCTTATATAATGAAAATGATGTTCTAACTTTAACACCTGAACAATACTACAATGACTTTATCACTAAAAATAATGTAACCGATGAAGAAACAAAAGAAATTCTATTCCATTACATTAAACGTAAATATAAAAGAGCTATGGAAAATAAAGCAGACCAACAAGCAACCATCGAAACAACTACACAAGAAACAAACGTACAAGAAGCAGCGCAACAAACAAACGAAACATATTACATTGTAGCCAACCGTTCATTTAACACATATGAAGACGCTTTGCAATATTGCCATGAATGCGACTTTGACACTGATACAATAATAGAGAAGGTGGAAAATATTTCACCTTCTCACACTGAAGAAAAAGAAGTATTTTACCTATACAATAACACTTTTGAAACATACAATGAAGCGTTTAACTATGCTTGTAACAATGACATACCAGTCAATATGATCATTTCAAGCAAACATCCATTCATGACTAATGAACGTTTACAGGAATTAGAAAAGCTCTACACATTCGCTAAACATTCAATGACTTATGAACAAGTTAAAGAGTATATTAACTACCTTCAAACAATCCCAGAGACATTAGACCAACAAGAGCGACTATATAAACTTAAAAGCATATTACAACGATTAGAAAACAGACAAAGACACTTACAAGAAAAAGAAGCAGAGCAAAAAAGAATGTCACAAGAAATTGATACAATGCTAAAAGATTTATACTCATTAGGTATGACTAAAAAAGAATATAAAACACATGTCACCTATTATCTAAACGATAAAGAAATATATACATGGTTTAGTGGCATTACAACCGAAAAAATGCATAAAGAGTTATCAGAAGTCTATAACAAGTATGTGAAATATAATAATGCTAACGCTGTATAGAGAAGCCTTTCTTCTCTATACAGTCCATTATTCATTTTACCTATAACACACTTTCTATTTAATCACTGATTTTTTCCATATCTCTATAACAGACATTGTAATAAATCACTAGCCCAATAAGTACAATAACATCAACCTTTTAAACCATTGTCATTCTCCTATAACACACTTCACATAAAAACACTAGCTCAATCATCCAATAACACGAAACTAAATAAATCACCAACCTTTTCACATTCTCATATAACACGTTATTTATTTGATTACTGCCTATTCTCTCAATAATATTATAATAATAGTAGAGTTAATAAAAATATAATAATAAAGGAGTTGTTCACAATGACAAACTATATCGGCTTAACTTTATTTAATCCACAAGGCGAAAAAATAGAAATCGTTTCATATCTCGAAAAATTTAATATGTATCAAGCAAAACAAACAAATGAAAAAGGGATCATAACAACGCCATTATTAAGTAAATCGGACATTATAGATCTCATTGATCGTCAAGACGAAATAAAACATTGTATGAACTTGGTAAACGAATGGAAGCAACAAGAAGAAAAAGAACTCCAGCAAGCCAAACAAGACTTTAAAGAAGGCAAAAAGATAGATAACGAATCATTTCTAAAATTATTAGACAAATACAATATAAAGATCCCAACACGTACAAAAGGCTTCATTAAAAAACATCTTCTTACCATTTCTCACGAACGCTACACATACAACGCAAAAAACAGTAAGGGAAGCACAAAAGCATTGGAACTTGCTGAAGAATTATACAAAAAAATAACCGATGAAGCAGCCTAAAAAATAAAAATAAATTAAATCAAAAAAAGTATTGAAAAAATTATAAAAAGGTATTATAATTATATTAGATAATAAAAAAGGAGTGTATATAATGTTTGCTATCTATACTTACGGATCACAATTTGCAGTTAATCGTATTGACGAAGGAGAAGATCTTTATTATCAAATTACAGAAGATACACAAGAAGCAAGAGAAGAAGCAAAAGCACACGGCAAAAAGTTTGCTCACTTATTCGAACGGATGGAGGACGAATGCGATAACATTTATTATGAATATATAACATCTGTAATACTAAATTAATAATAAGAGTTCTACACCGTTCCTACAAAGCCGAAACAAGGGATCATTTCCCTTGTCCGTACAAGATGGCAACTTGTGCGCTGATGATGGCAAGCCAATTTCATATAAATTATTACTTTTAAAGAAAATATAAAAGGAGTGTAAAAAAATGAAATTTACAAAGCTAAACGAAACCGGAGTAATTACAAAATATTTTAACACATACCAAGAGGCAAAAGAGCATTTCGGTAATGATATTATCCCTGTAGTATCACTCAAAGAATGGAGAAAAACTCCTGAAAACTATAAAGGCTATAAAGACGGAAAGCCTCATATTCTCTACTTAACAGACAAAGGCACAACATATGGGGAATGCGCTATAGTATATGGATTTTAACCTTGAACAATAAGCAGGAAGCTATTTCCTGCTTATGATTGAAGGTTAAAACAAAAGAAATTATAAAGGATGGGATAACATGACGTTAACTAAAATCAATCAAGACATTAAAAAATATGAAAATCTTATCTCTAATTGTACCGATCCAAAAGAAAAAGAAAGGTATCAAAGACATTTGCAGCGGCTGAATGCATGGAAAAAGCAAATCGAACAAGATAAAACAGCAAAAATTTAATTAAAAACAATATAAATTATAAAATATAAAAGGAGTGTTTAAATATGGTAGTTATCAACGTATCACAATGGAACAACAAAAAGGAAATGAACGATTACATTGATAAAATGATCAATGGTCTAGGCATTAAGGTAAAAATGGAAAAACATTACTCAATTATGCCAGATGAATATGAAGCATATAAACAGCAATACGGTAACATGATTATGTTTTAATCTTGAATGATAGGCAGGAACAAAGTTTCTTGCCTATGCTTGAAGATTAAAACAATCTAAAATTTAAAAGGAGTGTATAAAAATGAAAACAATGAAAACTCAATTTATTAATCTTATCAATGATATTATCGAACAAATTGCTTGGGAAAACAGCGTTAATCCGGAAAGCAGAGAAAGCATTTTAAATTATGTCGGTCTGTTTAATGAAGAGGTTGATATATTAATCAATAAATTTTACGACATTAACAAAAATATTGTTGACAATGGAGGAGCTCCAGTATTAAAACAGATTTTACAGTTAATTTAATACTTTAATAAAAATAAATTAAATTAATATTGAAATGTTATTTTAATTATAG
>Ga0207867_1002288_pt1 | contig 10725 bp, 11 predicted proteins | sample HigsolmetaAR206D_FD_184838 | JGI IMG/M metagenome (GOLD analysis project Ga0207867, IMG submission 184838) | Ionic liquid and high solid enriched microbial communities from the Joint BioEnergy Institute, USA - AR20-6-D (SPAdes) (version 2) ...
GAGCGTTTAAACCGCGAAATCCGCCGACGTTCAGACGTAGTAGGAATCTTTCCAAATCGGGAATCCGTTATCCGACTGATCGGTGCCATCTTAATCGAGTTTTGGATTTCGCGCGGGGATTCATATAACGGAATTTACGAAACGAGCCGGCCTCCGATAGCTCCTATCTTAGGCCGGCTCATCCGTCGTCTGAGCTTCTTCCATGATTATACACTTCGTTCCCAAAAGGAGAAAGCCCCGCTATTCGTCGTCAACCAGCTTGTCAAAATCATCGAAAAACGGATACACATACGGCGTTTCCGGAGCAGGGATCGTTTCGATCCGCACCGCATCCAGTTTCATGATCTCATTGTCGTTATATAGGCTTTTTCCTATCGTGCCGGTGATTTTGACCCAGGTATCTTGAGCCAGTTTCGAGGCCTGGTCCGATTCGACCAGAATCCCGTAAGGAGCGGCGTCCGCCGAACAGCACTGCATGGCGAGCCGGGAAACGACGAACTGGTTCTTCGTCATGTCCGGTTCTCTGTACACGAAACCACTGATTTCCATTGATTTTCCCACAAAGTTGTCCATATACAGATCGATGGCCGTCAACAACTCCATAAATCCTTCTTCTGTGATGGTGATCACCTTTTTTTGATACAGCTTCATTCCCAACCGGGCAAATTCCTCGGTGAACGGATCAGAGGGAAACCGTTCATTCAGTTCCTCTTCCGTCCATTCCCCTTGGTCTCCCGGCGGCATGGCTTCCGTTTCGCCGCCCGGACGGACGCCGGACGGTTCAGGATCGTTGCCGGGAAATTCCGGTCGGCTTGAATCCGGCGAAGTGGCCGTGTTTTCCGTCAAGGAAAGGGGTCCACCTTGCGAAACGCCGATTCCATCCGACGGATTTTCGACAGCGGACTTCCCGTTACCGGGTTTCGGCGGCTTCACCGCGCCGGCTGCGGTCAAATTCATCCCTTTAATCTCCACGACCGCGCTACCCATCAGGGTATCCGGCAAGGCAACGCCGAGCAGAAGCGGAAAGACGAACAACAAATACATCAGTCCGTTTCGCCAGATAGACCTCGGAGGCTCATGTTCGCAGCCGCACATGGCGGCCTTGTCCGCATGCGACCGCAGCGCCAGATAAACCTGGCCGACCGCGACGACAAAAAGCCCGATTGCCGCATATTTCACGTAGTTCTCCATCCGCGGAGCAATGTAATACATCAAACGGTCGGACTTGGCCAAGTAAGCGATAAAAAACGAAAATCCAGCCAAAATGAGAGCTCTCAACCCATAATGAAAGGTTAGCCGACGTTCCCCCACGGCACTGCCGCCCCCTTTCTCACAATATATGAATTTACGCGGTAAAATAGAAATGCTCGACAAACATCGCCCCGATCCACACGAAACAACCGATCAGCACCATCAGCAAAACCACAAAACGGGTTTTGAAAACCGACAGCATCATGAACGTACTTTTGAGATCCAGCATCGGGCCGAACACCAAAAAGGTTAACAGCGAGCCGAAGGAAAACGTATGAACGAAAGAGGACGCGACAAAGGCATCGGACGTCGAACAAAGGGAAAGCGCATACGCAAACCCCATCATGAACAGGTGGGAACTGACCGGTCCCTGCCCGATGTCTACCAAAGCGTCTCTGGGCATGAACGTCTGGACCGCCGCTGTCGCCATCGCCCCCAACATCAAATACTTGCCCATGTCAAAAAACTCGCTGCCCGCATGTTCCAGCATCGAAACCAGCTTGTTCCCGCCGCGGGCATGGTGATGATGATGATCCCCCGCCTCCGGCGCGCCGGCGTACAGCGTGGCCGACACGCGCTTCAATGGGTTGGTTTTGACAAAATACCGGATGAGCCATCCGATACAGATCCCCACGAACAAGGCAAGTCCCATTCGCGCATAGAGCATCTCCGGCCGGGCACGAAACGCGGTGTACGTCGCCGCGTAAACGACCGGATTCACGATCAGGCCGACCAACATAAAAACGATGCCGATATAAAGCGGCATTCCCTTCGCGATCAGCCTGCGAACGACGGGAATCATTCCGCATTCGCAAATCGGAAACAGAATCCCGAACACACAGGCCACCAGAATCCCGGCGACCGGGTTTTGGGGCAAAAAACGGGCCAGCCAACGCTCGGAAACATAGGCCTGCAGGGCGGCAGAAACCAATACGCCCAGAAGGATGAAAGGAACGGCTTCCAACACAATGCTGATGAGCATCGTCTTGAACGATTGAATCGCGTCCGTTCCGGGCCAGGGAATTTCCGTAAACATGGCGGGATTGACCATGACGGATATCAACAAAAACATCAGAAAAAGGAAAAAAAAGATGCATTCCGATTTGCGAAACAAAAGCCCGCAAGCGGCAAACCTCCCGAACCACTCCTGCCCATCTTCCAAAATCAAGCTGCTGAAGGAGCTAAATGATTTATTCTCATTTTATAAGTAATAATTACGATTATCAATGAAAATATGCTTCGCTCGCCTTGGTATTTCCCTTGATAGGCTTTTTCGGCTTTGCGATCCATCGTGCAAACACCAGTTGGCATATTCGCCGACCTTCGGACAGCCTGATCGGCAAGCGGTTGGCGTTGAACAATTCCAGCGTGATCTGCCCTTCAAACCCCGGGTCGACCCAGCCCGGATTCTGAATAAATATGCCCATGCGACCAATCAAGCTTCCCCCTCCACAAACGCGGACACATCTTCGGGCAACCGGATTGTTTCCAATGTGGCAGCCAATAAAAAAGACTGGCTTTCTTGACGAGCGCATTCATCACTCTGAAGACAAACGAAGACAGCATTGCGTACAGGATCCCGTTTTTCATGGATCCTCCTTCCTATTCCGCAGCCCTGATCAACAAACGCGTGTACGCGTGCCGATCTTCGCCCATGATTCGCCTGCTCGCAAATTCATCTACGATTCGTCCGTCCTTCATGACGATGATCCGGTCGCAGATCATACGCACCGCCGCAATATCGTGCGAAATAAACAAACAGGCCATTCCCAACCTGGTCTGCAAATGTTTCAGCAACTTCAGGATTTGAGCTTGAACCGACACATCCAGACTGGAGGTCGGCTCGTCGCAAATGAGCAACTTCGGATTCAAGCTGACGCCTCGCGCGATGGCGACGCGTTGTCTCTGTCCGCCGCTCAATTCATGCGGGTACCGGTCGAGATGCTCTCTCGACAGCCCGACCATCTCCAGAAGCCTGGCTGCCGATTCTCGCCGGGAATGCCGGACATCGGCCAGGAATGGAGGGGTCACTTCCGGAAAGTTGTCAAGCGGTTCCATGACGGAACGCCAAACCGGAAGCCGCTGATTCAACGAGGCGGTCGGATCCTGGAAGACAACCTGAATATGCCTTCGCAACGAGTGCAAGGCTTTGCCACGCAAATCCGCAAAGGAAACTCCCTGAAATTTGATGTTCCCCTGTTCCGGGCGTTCCAGCGCAAGCAAAAGACGTCCGAGGGTGCTCTTGCCGCTGCCGCTTTCTCCGACAACGCCCAGGCATTCTCCTTCTCCGATGTGCAGCGAAACGTCTTGCACGGCCATGACCTCTCGGCCGGAATCGAGATACGTTTTGCTGATCCCTTCCGCACGCAACAGTTCGTTCACGCCGATCCCCCCATTTTGCACGCAACGACAAGTTCATCTTCGTCCTCCCGCACCAGTCCCGCCTGGATCTCCGACAGAGAAGGTCTCGCCTTCAGCAGCATCTGCGTATACGGATGACGGGCATGATCGCGAATCGCATTCGTCCTCCCCCACTCCACGATCGAACCGCCCCGCATCACCGCAACGCTATCCGCCCTTTTTAAGACCAGCCGCAAATCGTGCGAGATGAACAGAACCGCACATCCGGTCTGCCGCTTCAGCCTGTCCATCACATCCAGCACCCGTTCTCCCGTAAGCACATCCAGCGCGGTTGTCGGTTCATCCGCAATGAGGATGGCGGGCCGGAGCACCATAGTCGAAGCCAATGCCGCCCGCTGCAGTTGGCCGCCGCTCAACTGAAACGGATAGCTGTCAAACACGCGTTCCGCGGGCAATCCGACTTGATCGAGCGATTCCAGCGCAACCGCTTTTGCCTGTTTCGCAGACAGACGGCGATGACTGCGAATCGTCTCGATCATTTGCTTCCCGATCTTGATAAACGGGGTGAAGCTCCCCTGATAATCCTGAAAGACGTAGCCGATGCGGCCGCCGCACAGAATCCTTCGCTTTTTGACCGGCCACGGCGCGATATCCTCGCCTTGAAAGACGATCTGACCTGCAGTCACACGCATGGAAGGAGGCAACAGCCCCAGGATCGCTCCGGCCGTGACGCTTTTCCCGCTGCCGCTTTCCCCGACCAAGGCCAACGTTTCCCCGGGGTGAATCGTAAAAGATGCATCCCCTACGATGGGTGTTATTCGCCTCCCCTGTTGGATTTGCACGGTCAATCCGTTCAGTCGCAGGACTGGCGTTGTCCGGGAAGAAGACGTTTCTTGGAACGGCGGGAGCGTCCGCTGTTCTCCTTCCGTCCGGTTTCCGCTTTCTTTGGGGTTCAGAAGCTGCCGCGTCATGCAATATCTCCTTTCAGCGCACGATTTCCGTCAAATAAGCCTTAGTAGCACCCGAGAAAATCCCCTCCAATTGAAGCCCCCAATAACCGACAAAAGGAAATGCCGCCATCCAGACGATATACGCCGAGGCGATATCCTTCGCTTCCTCAATCGTTGTAAAGACCGACAGAACAGGACGGCCAAACTGGCAAAGGCTAAGTGCGAGCGCAATGGCGGCATACATCCCCATTGTGCCGACAGGGAAAACGCCCGCTTGCAAAGAATGACATTTTGCCCGCCAACCGCCCTCCCCACGATGATGCTGGAAGCGTTAGCAAAGCCATCGAACAGGTAGGCCATCACATACTGGATTTGCCATAATATCGCGTTTGCGGCCAAGGTGTCTTCGATGCTCAAGAGCATATTCAGGGCGTTCATCAACATTTGGATCATCAGCGAAAGCTTGACCCTTGATATGCCCATCAGCCAACCAATGATGACATAGCCGGGCAGCGCGAATGGCGCCCCCCAGATGCGAATATAAAAATACGTCTCCGCATGTCCGGTCACCGCCTCGCTTGCGCCAATCAGGCGGGCTGCCGCTTGCATGATCGGATATTGAAGAGCGATAAAAATGAGTCCCAGCAGAACGGCCATCGCCGTCGGACGCCATAACGACATCGTCAATTCCTTATCGCGGTTGACCCCCAGCGCCTGCGCCGCAAACCCGGTCGTACTCACCCGAAGAAAACAGCCAGTACAGCGTGTTAAAAATAAGGGAGCTGACCGCTACTCCGCCGATATAGGAAGAGTCGGTCAGTCTTCCGACAACCGCGGTGGCCACCACGCCCAATATGGGCGTTGACAGCGTGGAAACGATTAATGGAATGGCTAAAGCCCAATATTCACGATGCGTCAATACCGAATGATAGATCGCGGCGTCAATGGCTGCCGTTCGCTTCACTTTCCTTCTCCTCACGATGATAAATCTGTACCGCCTCCTCTCCTTTATCTGCCGCGAACATCCAGCAAATCGCGCAGCCCTTCCCCGATCAGGTTGAACGAAATGACCACCAGCATAATGGCCAGACCGGGATACAGCATCAGTTGAGGGGCGGTCTGGAAATAGGCGCGTCCGTCGTTCAGCATCGCCCCCCATTCCGGCGACGGCGGCTGCGTGCCCAAACCGAGATAAGACAGCGAGGAAATGACCAGAATCGTCTTGCCGATATCCAACGTGGCATAAACCAGAACCGGCGAGATGATCTGCGGTAACAAATGGCGCCTCAGCACAATCCACGTGCCGCATCCGGCGACACGCGCCGCCAGCACGTATTCCTTCTCGCGTTCGGACAGGACGATTCCCCTGACCATTCTCGCATACCCGATCCAGTTGATCAGAACGAGCGACAATATCAAATTGTTCAGGCTGTGCCCAAGAAATCCGGATATGGCGATTACCAGCAGAAAATCCGGCAGCACGCTCATCCCGTCAACCGTTCTCATCAGGAACGTGTCTACGCGGCCGCCGAGGTACCCGGATATTAATCCGACCGCCGTTCCAATCAGCATTACGATCGCAATGACCAGCGCGGATATGCCGAGCGTTGTCCTGGCTCCCGTCACAAGCCGTGAAAACAGGCACCGGCCCAAGTGATCCGTCCCGAGCGGATATTTGCCGCCGGGCGGCAACAGCCGCTCCGCCATGTTCGCGGCAAACGGATCGTTCTTGACCAACAGCGGCCCCAACAAGGCAACCAGCACGATGATCGTCAGGATGCCGACTCCCGCGGCGGTCGTCGGGTCGCGGAACAACCTTCCCGCCCGACGAACGGCCGGACGCACGTATTCCTCCGCCATCGACACGCTCATCCGGATCCCCCCTTGCCGAGGCGAATCCGCGGGTCGAGCATGCCATACGCGAGGTCGACCGCCAGATTCACCGCGGTCACAAAGGCGCCGGTCATTAGCAAATACCCCTGGATCAACGGATAATCCCGTTGAAAAATGGCGTCAACGGCCATGCTGCCCAAACCCGGCCAGGAAAACAGCGTTTCGACCACGACCGATCCGGCCAGCAGACTGCCCAAGGTCATGCCAAACATCGTCAGCGCGGGGATAAGCGCGGCGCGCAACGCGTGCCGAAAGAACACGCGCCATTCGGAGAGGCCCCTGGCGCGGGCGGCCCGGATGTATTCCTGCGACAGACTGTCCAAAAGACCGGAGCGAAGCAGCCGGGCATGCACCGCCGCCAATCCGGATCCGAGCGTGACGGAAGGGAGGATCAGCTCCCTCAGCCCGCCCCGGCCCATCGTCGGAAACCACTGCAGCTTGAAGGCGAACGCATAAATCAGCAACAGGCCGATCCAGAACACTGGAACGGAAGCGCCGATCAGCGCGAACATGCGTCCCAGATGATCGGGAAGACGCCCCGGGTACCTGGCGGCCAACAGGCCGAGAGGAAAAGCGATGATCAGCATGACGGCCAGCCCTCCCAGCGTCAACTCGATCGTGGCGGGGAGACGCTCCAACAGTTCGCTCAGGACGGGTTTCCCTTTGATCAGCGATTCCCCGAAATCCAGCCGCAGCACACGGCCCAGCCATTCCAGGTACTGGACGTGCACAGGCCGGTTGAAGCCAAGCTCTTCCCGGAGCGCGGCTTCGTCGGCTTGCGTCACGCTCATTTCATCCGCCCGCAAAAGGGTCAGTACAGGATCGCCCGGGGCGAGCTTCATGAGCGAGAACGTCACGATCGACAGCACCCACAAGACGACGATCAGTTGCAGGAGACGCGTTCTGACGATGCCCAGCACGTCACTTCACATCCATCCTGTTATTTACCAGGTAGTACTCTTCCGCTCCCGGTTTCCATCCGGTGACCCGTTTGTTCATGCCGACGATGACATTGGGATACACCAGATAGACGTGCGACACTTCCTCCCGGATGGCGGCAACCGCTTCCTGGGTGATTTCATTGCGTTTGTTCATGTCGCTTGTCGCGTTGAGACGAGAAATGATTTCACTCAATCTTTCGCTTCGGATGTTGGCCGCGTTCAGCGAACCTCCCGGCATCAGGGCCGAATTCAGGAAATAGCCTCCGTCGCCGCGGGGAGCGGAAAGATTGCTGTACGTGGCGATATCCCAGTTGTCGTTCTCGCGCAAGAACGTATCGATATTTTCCACCATTTGAATCCGGATGCCGATTCCGGCCTTCGCGGCGTCGGACTGGAGCAACTGGGCGATAAGCGGCAGTTCGGGGCGGGCCTTGTAGGTCACCAGCTCGAGCGTCAGCGGCTGACCGTCCTTCGTCGCCCTTCCGTCCGGCCCGTAGGTGTAACCCGCTTCCTCCAGCAGCTTCTTCGCCTCTTCCACATTCTGCATCTGAACCGGCTCCCGGCTTGCGAAGGGCAGGCGCGTATTGAAAGGCCCGTTAGCCGGCGTCGCGTGCCCCAGCATGACGTCGTCTGCGATGCTCTCCCGGTCCATCAGCAAATCGAAGGCCTGGCGAACCTTGACGTCCTTCATCGCTTCCCGGTTCGGATTGAAGAGCAGGAAGTGCACGCGCAGCCCGGCGACGGATTCCACCCGCAGCCGGTCGTCTTTTTGGACCGTCGCCACGGTTTCCGCCGGAATCTGGGTGGCGATATCCGCCTCCTTCGCCTGCAGCGCCAGCGCCCTGACATTGCCGTCTTCATTGAACCTGAACACGACTTCATCCAATTGGGCGGCACCGTCCCAATATCCGTCATAACGCTCCAGCAAAATCTCGACGTTTGGCGTGAACTTCTTCACCTGAAACGGCCCCGTTCCGACCGGCGCCCGATTGAACGCCTGCGAGCCCATCTTCTTCTCCGCGGCAACGCTGACCACCGAAGTATAAGGATTGACGAATTCCGACACCAGCGTCGGATTCGGCTCTTTCGTGATGACCGTCAGTTGTTGCCCGTTCGCTTCCATCGAGACGATCTTGAGGCTGTTGCCCAGCGATTTGTTTACCGCGATCGCGCGTTCCAGCGACGCCTTGACGGCGGCCGCATCCAGTTTTGTCCCGTCCTGGAACGTCACCCCGTCGCGGATGGTAAACACCCATGTCAGAGGATTGCGATGTTCCCATTGGGTCGCCAGCCAAGGATGCACCTCCAGGTTTTCATCCAGGCGGACGAGCGTCTCGGTGATGCCCGCTTTCAACGCCACAAAATCGTTGGCCGGATCGAGACTGCCGCTTTTGAAATGATAGATCAGGGTCAATTTCCTGGTTCCACCGGCGTTGTTCCCGCCCTGTTCTTCTTCCGAGGCTGTTGCGGACGAGCCTTCGGCATGGGGCCCGCCTTGTCGGCAACCCGCCAGCGCAAGAGCCAGCATGAAAAACACGATGAAAATGGCAAGGGTACGTTTCCGGATCAAGGTGAGGGTGCGCAAGGGTTCATCTTCCTTCCGTCTAGTTCGGTCATTTCATCAACGTATCCGCAAGTTCGGCGGCCGCCCGCGGGAACGGGGCGGAAAATCCGCCCCAATTCCGCATCATTTCTTCTTCCATCAGCAAGCATCGGTCCAGGCCGGCCACAATGTCGGAATGGTTCATGTCGATGCCGACAAATACCACCTTGTTGATGCGGTCTCCGTATGCCGGATCCCATGATGCGGCAAGCTCCTCGTCGCCAGCCAGAGTATGCCTTTGGCGCGCACGATCTCCGCCGGCCACGCTTCCATCCACCGCATCAGACGCTCCGGATGAAACGGCCGGGCCCGCTCGTAGACGAAAGACGAAATTCCGTATTCTTCCGTCTCCGGGGTATGGACCGGTTTTTCCAGTTCCTTGATCCAGCCTGCGGAACGGCTGGCCTTCTCGTAATGGAACAACCCGGTGTTCAGGATGTCGGCGGGATCGATCCTGTCGTGCACCGCCCGGATCAGTCTGGCACGCGGCTGCAGTTTGCGAAGCACGGCTTCCAGCACGGCAAGTTCGTCATCCGTCACCCGATCGCATTTGTTCAAAATCAGCACATCGCAAAACTCGATCTGGCTGACAAGCAGATCGACGACATTCCGCCCATCGTCTTCTCCCGCAGCCTGATTGCGCTCCAGCAGTGTTTCCCCGGAAGAGAAATCTTTCCAGAACCGGTAGACGTCGATGACGGTGACCATGCAATCCAGCCGGCAAAACCGCGACAAATCGATCTCCAATTCTTTGTCCACATAGGTGAACGTTTGCGCCACAGGGATCGGCTCGCCGATGCCCGTCGATTCGATGAGAATGTAGTCAAATCGTTTTTCCCCGGCCAACCGCTCCACTTCCCGGAGCAAATCTTCCCGCAGCGTGCAGCAAATGCAGCCGTTCGACATTTCGACCAGTTTCTCTTCCGTGCGGCTCAGTCCGCCCCCGTCCCGGATCAGATCCGCATCGATATTCACTTCGCTCAGGTCGTTGACAATGACGGCCACTTTCAACCCTTGGCGGTTGTTCAATACATGATTGAGAACGGTCGTTTTCCCATCCCCCAGGTGCCCGCTCAGGACGGTGACCGGGATTTTGTCTTCCGGTTTCAGGGCATTCATCTCCGCAACTCCCCTCAACAACAAGAATATTCCGGCGAATCTTATTAGTAATTATTACTATTTGAGACAAAAAAGAACGACTCGTTTCTCCGTTATTAATTGTAATTATTACGATTAAAGTATATCGCGACGGCTCTTGTTCGTCAAGCCATCAACGACTGCCGGACCCCCGCCTTTTCCCGGATCACCTCAAAGAAACTTTTCATGTAAATATTTATTTTCCCGCAACAAGGTCTTGACCCTGGAAATCGTATTTTCCCGATTCGGCAATCCGATTCGCCCCGGTCGTGAATGACTTCGATTTCAAAACCAACCCCTTGCAAAGATCCCGAAAAGCCGCTTCCCTTTCTTTGGATTCCATTTAGAATCTTGGGGTATTGAGGCCGAAAATACTTTACTGATCCAACAATGCTGGTTAATAAAAGAAACAAACCGATAAGCACAGGCAAATGCAGGCCTGTATTGTCTTTGCCTGTCGCCAAAAGAATACTTTGACATGTCATCGGAAGGCGGGCACCCTCCTTTTCGTTTTTCAGCTCCCTCAATCGCCTCCGCTTGAATGGAACATAAAATATAAATCTTGAATTTGGAAATCGGGTGTCCTAGA
>Ga0207867_1002296_pt1 | contig 10685 bp, 9 predicted proteins | sample HigsolmetaAR206D_FD_184838 | JGI IMG/M metagenome (GOLD analysis project Ga0207867, IMG submission 184838) | Ionic liquid and high solid enriched microbial communities from the Joint BioEnergy Institute, USA - AR20-6-D (SPAdes) (version 2) ...
CCCGCCGTACAGTCGCAGCGATGCCCCCGGAGCACCCCCGCGAGGTCGACACGCTGCTCACGCTGCCGAACCTGTTCACGCTCCTGCGCCTCCTGTGCCTGCCCCTGTTCCTGTACCTGCTGCTCGGGCGGGACGACCGGGCGGCGGCGGCGTGGCTGCTCGGCGGGCTCGGCGCCACCGACTGGGTCGACGGCTACCTCGCCCGGCGGCTCGGGCAGGTCAGCGAGTTCGGCAAGAAGTTCGACCCGACCGTCGACCGCCTGCTGTTCATCGTCGCCCTGCTGGCGATCATCGTCGACGGCGCCGCGCCGCGGTGGTTCTGCATCGCCGTGCTCGTGCGCGAGGTGCTGGTCGGCGGGACGATCGCCGCCGCCACGCTGTTCTTCCACATGGCCCGCTTCGACGTGTCGTGGCTCGGCAAGACGGCCACGTTCCTCCTGATGTTCGCCATCCCGGCCTTCGTCCTCGGCGCGAGCGACTTCCCCGGCCACGACGTGTTCCAGGTCCTCGGCTGGATCCTCGGCCTCCCCGGGCTGGCCCTGTCGTACTGGACCGCGATCGCCTACATCCCCGAGATCCGGCGGGGGATCGAGGCCGGTCGCGCGTCACGAGCCGCGGCATGACGGCGGAGCCGGGCCCGACATTTCGATACGGTTGCCGCCCATGAACGTTCCCGAGCAGCTCCGGTACTCGAAGGATCACGAGTGGGTCAGCCGGGACGGGGACGTCGTGCGGGTCGGCATCACCGACTACGCCCAGGACGCACTCGGCGACGTCGTGTTCGTCCAGGTGCCCGAGGTCGGCGCCACCGTGACCGCCGGCGAGTCCTTCGGCGAGGTGGAGAGCACGAAGTCGGTCTCGGACGTCTACGCCCCCGTGAGCGGGACGGTCCTCGAGGTCAACGAGGCGCTCGCCGACGCGCCGCAGACGCTGAACGAGGATCCCTACGGCGAGGGCTGGATCTGCACGATCCGGATGAGCGATCCGAGCGAGTACGACCAGCTCCTCGACGCTGCCGCCTACCGTTCGCTCATCGAGGGGTGAGCGTGGCGTACGTGTTCTGCAACCACTGCGGGCACCGCAACCCGCCCGACAGCCACTTCTGCTCGAGCTGCGGCTCGCCGCTCGACGTGTCAGGCGATCGCACGATCACGCTGACGGCCGTGGACCCGCTCCAGGACGCCCCTGGGAGCAGCGACGACATCGTCGTGCCGCTCGGCGACCTGCCGGTGGGGACGGCGGTGCTCGTCGTGCGCTCCGGGCCTCAGGCCGGGGACCGGTTCGTGCTGACCACCCAGACGACGCGGCTCGGGCGGCACCCCGACAGCGAGATCATGCTCGACGACATCACGGTGTCGCGGCGGCACGCCACCATCGAGCGCACGCCGGAGGGCTACGTCGTGACCGATGTCGGCTCGTTGAACGGTACGTACGTCAACCAGGAGCGAGTCGAGCGCGCCCTCCTGCGCCACGGGGACGAGTTGCAGGTGGGGAAGTTCCGGCTCGTGCTGTTCGAGCGCAGCGATGGCTGAGCCTGGCGCCGCGTACCTCTCGATCGGTGAAGTCCTCAGCCTGCTGCAGGAGGAGTTCCCCGACATCACGATCAGCAAGATCCGCTTCCTCGAGAGCCAGGGGCTGATCGAGCCGGAGCGGACGCCGTCGGGCTACCGCAAGTTCTACGACGAGGACGTCGAGCTCCTGCGCGTGATCCTGCGCGAGCAGCGCGAGAAGTTCCTGCCCCTGCGCGTGATCAAGGACCGCATCGACTCCGGCGAGATCGAGCGGCCCGATCCGACCCCGGCGCGCGGGGCGCGCCAGCCCACCGAGGAACACGTCGCCAAGCACCCCTCGGGGCGCGGGCTGGCGGGTCGTGGTGGCGCCGGGCCGGCCGGGCGTGCCCAGCACCCCTCGGCGCGGCGGGACCAGCCGCGTGCGGCGGGGGAGCGGAACGAGTCCGCGCCAGCCCACCAGCGCCAACCTGCGGCGAGCGCGCCGGCCGAGCCGGCCCAGCAGCAGGCGGAGCGCGCGTCGAACGGGAACGGCGCGGGTGCCCGGCTGCTGCCCGGGGTGCTCGTCAACCGCGAGGAGCTGTGTGCGATGGCGTCGATCACCCCGGCCCAGCTCGCCCAGCTGGAGGAGTACGGGGTGCTGCCGAAGCGCACGAGCGGCGACCTCTACGGCGAGGACGCGGTGGAGATCGCGGCTGCGGCCGGGGGCTTCCTGCGCGCCGGGATCGACGCCCGGCACCTCCGGGCGTGGCGCACCTCGGTCGAGCGCGAGGCCGGGCTGTACGAGCAGCTGATCCTGCCGATGCTGCGCCAGCGCAACCCCCAGGCGCGCAGCCAGGCCGTCGCCCAGCTCCAGGAGCTCGACGCCCTCGGGACGCGGCTGCGGGCGGCCATGATGCGGGCCCAGCTGCGCCAGTACCTCGACTGATCCCGCGTTCGCGCACCAGCGCGCGCCCCGGCGACGGCCGGTGCGCGAACGCGATGGGGCGAGATCGGGATCGCGTCGATCGCGACGGCCGGAAGCGGGGTACAGTCGGAGGCGTGGTGCCGCTCGAGCTCGTCGGGGTGCGCGTGGAGGTCCCCGCGAACACGCCGATGGTGTTGCTGCGCGAGCAGACGGGCCGCCACCGGCTGCTGCCGATCTACATCGGGACGCCGGAGGCGACCGCGATCCACTACGCCCTGGAGGGCGTGACGCCGCCACGGCCGCTGACCCACGACCTGTTCGTGCAGACGCTGACCGAGCTGGGCGTCCGGGTGGAGCAGGTCGTCGTCACGGAGATGCGCGACCACACGTACTTCGCCGAGCTCCACCTGCGGCGCGCCGATGGTGGCGTGACGATCCTGTCGAGCCGCCCGTCCGACGCCATCGCCCTGGCGGTGCGGGTGTCCGCTCCGCTCTTCGCCTCCGAGGAGCTCCTCGACGAGGTCGGCCAGGAGCCGACCCCGGAGCCGGAGGAGGAGGCGGAGGAGATCATCGACGAGTTCCGCGACTTCATCGAGCACGTCAACCCCGAGGACTTCGCCTGACGGCGGGGGCCTTCGGGGCCGGCTCGCGTCGCACCTGCTCAGCCACGCCGATGCGCCGGGCGCTTGACGATCGCCGCCGCGAGCCGTAGCGTCGCGCTCCTCACATCGTCGTAACTACGACGATGTCGCCGGGTTTCATCCCGGGTGCAGTGCTCGTCGGAAGGTGTTGGGCCGTGGACGATACGGGATACAGCGGGACGCAGGCGGCGAAGATCGTCGGGATCTCCTACCGCCAGCTCGACTACTGGGCCCGGACCAACCTGATCCGGCCCTCGCTCGCCGAGGCCACGGGGTCCGGGAGCCGTCGTCGCTACTCCTACCGTGACCTCCTCGAGCTGCGCGTGATCAAGACGCTGCTCGACGCCGGGATCCGTCTCGAGTCGGTGCGCCAGGTCTTCGCCTACCTGCGCGAGCACGTCACGACGGACATCGCCTCGGCGCACATCGTCATCAGCGGCCAGCAGGTCATGCTCTGCGACGGCGACGAGCTCGTCGACGTGCTGCGCCGCGGCCAGGGCGTCCTCAACGTCCTCCCGCTCTCGGGCGTGAAGGACGAGGTCGACGCCAAGCTCGTGCCGTTCAAGGAGGGCACCGAGGGCAGCGCCGCCGCGGAGGAGCAGTCCGCCGCCGCCGGCGACGCCCTGCGCGGACCACGCCAGGCGATCTGACCGTGCTGCAGCGGTCGCCGCTCGACCCGCTGCACCGAGAGCTGGGCGCCCGGATGGTGCCCTTCGGTGGGTGGGAGATGCCGCTCGAGTACCCGCGCGGCACGATCGCCGAGCACCTCGCCTGCCGCCACGCGGCGGTCGTGTTCGACGTCTCGCACCTGGGCACCGTCCGCCTCACCGGGCCGGGGGCGTTCGACCGGCTCCAGGAGACGCTGTCCAACGACCTGCGCAAGATCGGCCCCGGCCGCGCCCAGTACACCCACCTGCTCGACGACGACGACGGCTCGGTGCTCGACGACATCATCGTCTGGTGGCACCCCGGTGACGGCGCCGACGCCACGAACGTGTTCGACGTGATGCCCAACGCGTCGAACACCGACCGGGTCACCGACGCGATCGGCGGGCAGGCCACCACCCACGAGCGCGCCGTGCTCGCCGTGCAGGGCCCGGCGGCCAAGGACCGCCTGGCCGCCGTGTTCCCCGAGGCGGCCGCCGTCGGCCGCTTCCGGGTCGCCCACGCCACGTGGCAGGGCACCGAGTGCGTCGTCGCCGGCACCGGTTACACGGGCGAGGCGGGCGTCGAGATCGCCGTGCCGGTGGCTGCTGCCGCCGACCTGTGGCGAGCGCTGCTCGGCGCGGGCATCGAGCCGGCCGGGCTGGGCGCCCGTGACACGCTGCGTCTCGAGGCCGGGCTGCCCCTCCACGGCCAGGAGCTCGGCCCGGGGATCACGCCGCTCCAGGCCGGGCTCGGCTGGGTGGTGGCGTGGGACAAGCCCCGCTTCCGCGGCCGCGACGCCCTGCTCGCCGAGCGCGCGGCCGGCGTGCAGCGCCACCTCGTCGGGATCGCCACCGAGGGCAGGCGCCCGCCCCGCCGCGGGTGTGCGGTGCTCGTCGACGGTGAGCAGGTGGGGGAGGTCACCAGCGGCAACTTCTCGCCCGTCCTCGGCCACGGCATCGCCCTGGCGTTCGTGCCGCCGCAGATCGACGTCGGCGCTGCGGTGACGATCGACGTGCGCGGGACCGCGCTGGCCGGGCGTGTCGTCGAGCGGCCGTTCGTGCGCCGCTGAGCTCAGCTGCGCTCGCGCGGCGTCTTCTTCGCCGCCGATCGCTTCGTCGCCCGCTTGGCCGGTGCGGGCCGCTCGCTCGCGTCGCCCTCGCCGGGCGCAGGCGTTGCGGTCGCCTCCGTCGGCGCCGGCTCGGCGGCCGGGACCGGGGTCGGCGTGGCGGGAGCGGGGGAGGAGGGCGCGCCGAAGCCGGGCAGGCGTAGCCCGAACAGGCCACCGGCCTGCTCGGCGAGCTGGGCCAGCGGGGCGATCCGCCGGCGCAGGTCGTTGAGCACCTCGAGGAACTGGCCGAGGTCCGTCGGCAGGTCGCGCAGCACCGGCGAGTCCAGCGTGTCGGCGAGCCGGCGCAGCCCGGGGACCACCTCGTCGATCGGGCCCGACAGCCGCGACGCCATGTCGTCGGCGAGCTTCACCGTGCGGGTGATCTGGGGGACCATCGCCCGCACCGGCTCCTCGATGTCGTTGAGCAGCCGGTTGACGCGGCTCGCCGTCTCGTTGAGGTTGGCCATGGTCGCGTTGAAGTTCTCGAGGCCCTTCATGAGGTCCTCGGCGCCCCTGCGCAGCTGGTCGAACGACCGGATCACCGCGGCGATCGGGCCGGCGACGAGCGAGATGACGTCCGCGAAGGGGTCGGTGCGACCGGGCTCAGCCATGGCGGCTCAGGCTAACGACGTGGCGTAGGCCTCCAGGGGCTCGCACGAGCAGACGAGGTGGCGATCGCCGGCCGCCGCATCGATCCGTGACACCGGCGGGAAGTACTTGCCCACCCGCAGCGACGCCAGAGGATAGGCGCCCAGCTCGCGCGGATAGGGCCGGTCCCACTCGCCGAGCAGGTCCTCGGCGGTGTGTGGCGCGAGGCGCAGCGGGCTCGCCTCGAGCGGCCACTCACCGGCGGCCACGCGGTCGATCTCGCGCTTGATCGCGATCATCGCCTCGCAGAAGCGATCGAGCTCGGCGAGCGGCTCGCTCTCGGTGGGCTCGACCATCAACGTCCCGGCGACGGGGAAGCTCATCGTCGGGGCGTGGAAGCCGTAGTCCATGAGCCGCTTGGCGACGTCGTCGACGGTCACGCCGGTGGCCTTGGTGATCGGCCGCAGGTCGAGGATGCACTCGTGACCGACGCGCCCGTTGGCGCCCGTGTAGAGCACGGGGAAGTGCTCGTTCAGGCGAGCGGCGACGTAGTTGGCCGCGGCGATGGCGACCCCCGTCGCCTTGGTCAACCCCTCGGGCCCCATCAGCGCGATGTACGCCCAGGGGATCGGCAGGATCCCCGCCGACCCGTACGGCGCAGCCGACACGGGCCCGACGGGATGGTCGCCGTCGAGCGGGTCACCCGGGAGGAACTCGGCGAGGTGGGCGCGCACCGCCACCGGTCCGACGCCCGGGCCGCCGCCGCCGTGGGGGATGCAGAACGTCTTGTGCAGGTTGAGGTGGCTGACGTCGGCGCCGAACTCCGCCGGCCGGGCGAGCCCGACGAGCGCGTTCAGGTTGGCACCGTCGACGTAGACCTGGCCGCCGGCCTCGTGGACGAGGTCGCAGACGGTGGTGATCGACTCCTCGAACACGCCGTGCGTCGACGGGTACGTCACCATGATCGCGGCGAGCCGGTCACCGACCTGGGCCAGCTTCGCCCGCAGGTCGTCGAGGTCGATGTTGCCGCGCGGGTCGGTGCCGACCACGACGACGTCGAACCCGGCCATCACGGCGCTCGCCGCATTGGTGCCGTGGGCGCTCGCCGGGATCAGGCAGACCGTGCGCTGGGTGTCACCGCGCGACCGGTGGTAGGCGCGGATGGCCAGCAGCCCGGCCAGCTCGCCCTGGCTGCCGGCGTTGGGCTGCACGCTGACGGCGTCGTAGCCGGTGATCTCCGCCAGCCACTGCTCCAGCTCGGCGATCAGGGCGCGCAGCCCCTCGGACTCGTCGGGCGGGGCGAACGGGTGCAGCGACGTGAACTCGGGCCAGGTGATCGGCACCATCTCGGTCGTCGCGTTGAGCTTCATGGTGCACGACCCGAGCGGGATCATGGTCCGATCGAGCGCGAGGTCGGCGTCGGCCAGGCGCCGCAGGTAGCGGAGCATGGCGTGCTCGGTGTGGTACCGCCGGAACACCGACTGGGTGAGGAAGTCGTCGCTGCGGCGGACGTCGCGGGGGAGGCCGTCGGGGGCGACGTCGACGCGCCCGCGGTCGAGCGTCGCGCCGAGCGCAGGCAGCAGCCGCTCGAGGACGTCGAGCGTCGTCGTCTCGTCGAAGGACAGCCCGACGGCGGTGTCGCTCACCCGCCGGATGTCGATGTCGACGGCGCGCGCGGCCGCCACGAGCGCGTCGGCGTCGACACCGTCGAGGGTGACGGTGTCGAACCAGGTGTCGTGGCGCAGCGTGTGCCCGGCGGCGCGCAGGGCGTCGGCGGCGATCGAGGCCATGCGGTGGGTGCGCTCGGCGATCCGGCGCAGCCCGTCGGGGCCGTGGTAGGCGGCGTAGAACCCGGCGATCACGGCGAGCAGCACCTGGGCGGTGCAGATGTTGGAGGTGGCCCGCTCGCGGCGGATGTGCTGCTCGCGCGTCTGCAGCGCGAGGCGCAGCGCCGGGCGGCCGGCGGTGTCGGTGCTCACGCCGACGATCCGCCCCGGCAGGGCGCGGGCGTGATGCTCGTGGACGGCGATGAACGCGGCGTGCGGACCGCCGAACATCATCGGCACGCCGAAGCGCTGGGCCGAGCCGATGGCGATGTCGGCGCCGAGCTGGCCCGGCGGGGTGGTGAGCACACAGGCGAGGAGATCGGTCGCCACCACCGCGAGACCGCCGGCGGCGTGGACGCGCTCGATCGCCGCCCGCCAGTCGGGCACCGCGCCCGTGGAGGTCGGCAGGCTGAACAGGGCGCCGAAGCAGCCGTCGGCGACGTCGTCGACGTCGCCGACCACGAGGTCGATGCCGACCGGCTCGGCGCGCGTGCGCAGGACGGCGATCGTCTGCGGGTGCGTGTCGTGATGGACCACGAAGCGGTTGGCGGCGCCGCGGGTCAGGCGGCGGGCCATCGCCATCGCCTCGGCTGCGGCAGTGGCCTCGTCGAGCAGCGAGGCGTTGGCCACCGGCAGCCCGGTCAGCTCCGAGACCATCGTCTGGAAGTTGAGCAGGGCCTCCAGCCGGCCCTGGCTGATCTCCGCCTGGTACGGGGTGTAGGCCGTGTACCAGGCGGGGTCCTCCAGCACGTTGCGCTGGATGACGCCGGGGAGGACGGTGGGGTAGTAGCCCATCCCGATCAGGCTCGTGCGGCTGCGGTTGCGGGCGGCGAACGCCCGTACGGCCTCGAGCACCTCCGGCTCGGAACGGGCAGGGGGGAGGTCGAGGGGCCGCGGCGAGCGGATGGTGGCGGGCACGGTCTCGTCGAGCAGCTCCTCGAGCGAGGACACGCCGATCACCTCGAGCATGCGCGCGAGGTCCGCGTCGCTCGGACCGATGTGGCGGGCCGGGAACTCGTCACCGGCGAGCAGCTCGGCGAGGGGAGTGGGATGGTCGTGCATGGGCTGGCTCCGAACGCGCGTCGAGTTCCGCCCCCGCGCTGTCATCGGTGCCTGAGAGTTTCACCCGGCACCGTTGCCGGGCTTTCCCCGTCGGCGAGCACGGACCCGGGGGACCGTGCTGCTTTCCAGCGTCGCCTCGCCCGTCCGGTCCACTGGCCTGAGAGATTCCGGGGTCGGTTGCTCCTTCGGCGCCGCCGAGGCGGCTCTCCCGGACGGGTTCGTCGGCGCGGCTCACACTAGCCGGGGACGGTGTGGCCGCGCCGGACCGGGCGTCGCACGCGCGCCGCCCATTCCGTCATGACGGAATGGGCGGCGCGGCGGGACCGGGAGGGAGGCCGCACGCAGCGGGCGGATCTGCGGCGGCCCCTCCCGGATCAGCAGGCGCCGATGGCCTTGACGATCGGATACGGGTTGACGGCCGAGCCGCCGCCCGGGTGGATCTCCAGGTGCAGGTGCGGCACGCCGGCGTTGCCGGTCTTGCCGACGTAGCCGACGACCTGGCCGGCCGTGACCTTCGTGCCGACCTTGATGCCCGGCGCCAGCGACGACAGGTGGGCGTAGAAGAAGTACGTCCCATCGGGCCGGGTGATCCGCAGGCCGTTGCCGGCGAGCTGGTCGGTCTCGGGCGTGTAGATCTTCGTCACCGTGCCCGAGGCGACGGCGTACAGCTCGTTGCCCTCCTTGGCGGCGATGTCGACGCCGAGGTGCACGCGCCCGTTGCCGCGCGAGGCCGTCCAGGTGTCGCCGTAGTAGCACGGGCCCTGCACCGGCTTGGCCTCGAGCTTGACGGTCACGTTGGTCGTCGGCGCGGCCGGCGGGTCCATCGGCTTGAGCCCGAGCGCCGCCGCGGTCGCCGCGTCGACCTTGCCGGTCGCCGGCAGGCCCTTGGCCCGCTGGAAGGTGATGATGCCGCTCGCCGTGCTCGCGCCGAACACGCCGTCGGCGCCGCCGCGCAGGGCGATGCCGGCCTTGATGAGCGCCTGCTGGAGCGCCACGACGCGCGGGCCGCGCTCGTCGTACACCGGGTAGCCGGGCGCCGTGGCGCCACCGCCGGCCGGGTTCGCCGTCGTCGAGGTGTTCGGCGTGCTCGTGAGGTTGAACAGGCGCGCCGTGGCCTCGTCGACGACGCCCGTGGCGGGCACGCCGTTGGCCCGCTGCGCCTTGATCAGCGCGGCCTGCGTGGCCGGACCGAAGATCCCGTCGGCACCGCCGGCGATCGTCCAGCCCATCGACATGATCGCCTTCTGCAACGTGACGACGGCGGGGCCACGGGCCCCGAGGCGCAGGCCGACGACCGACGTCGCGTTGGCCGAGGTGTTCGACGAGGGCGCGGGTGCGGCGGGCTGCGTCACCTGCTGCGTGCCGCCGCCGATGCCGAGGGCGGCTGCCGTCTGCTGGTCCACGATGCCGGTGGCGGGGAGCCCCTTGGCCTGCTGGAACCGCTGGACGGCACCCTTGGTGGCGGCACCGAAGATGCCGTCGGCACCGCCGGGGACCGGGATGCCGGCCTTGATGAGCGCCTGCTGCACCGCCTTGACGGCCGTGCCCCGGGCACCCTGGGCGATCGAGCCCGGCGGAGGTGCCGGCGCCTCGCCGCCGACCGCGCGCAGTGCCTGCAGCGTCTTGGCATCGGCGATCCCGGTGACGGGCAGCCCCTTGGACTGCTGGAAGCGCTTCACGGCGTTGGCGGTCATGAACCCGTAGACGCCGTCGACGCCGCCGCCGACGTCGACGCCGGCGGCGATCAGCAGCTGCTGGAGCTCCTTCACGGCGGCGCCGGTGGAGCCGACCTGCAGGCTGCCGCCGGCGCTCGGCGCGGCGGCCGCGTTGCCGTTGCCGACGCGGAACCCGAGCGCGGCTGCCGTCGCCGCGTCCACGACGCCGGTCACCGGCAGGCCCTTCCAGTTCTGGAAGGCCTTCACCGACGCCCGGGTCGCCGACCCGAAGTAGCCGTCGACGCCGTACTTCACGCCGACGCCGACACGGATGAGCGCCTGCTGCAGCGCGCGCACGTTGTTGCCGTAGGCGCCGTACTGGAGGCCGACGACGTCGGCGTCGGCCTGTGCGGGCACCTGGCTGGGTGCCGGCGCACCCGCTGAGACCACCGCCGTCCCGGAGACCGACAGACCGGATGCCAGCAGCAACGCGGCGGTCGTGCGACGGATCCGGGATCGGCGGGCGCGAAGGGTTGACGGGACAGACATCGAGTTGGGCCTCCTGACAGCTTGACGAAGTTGATGTCGGTCGCGGCGGCGTCGGAGGCCAGCCCGACGGGCTGCAAGGGAACGGGCGTTCCCGTCATCCAGATGACGAGTGCGGCGCGTCATGCCTGGTCAGCGGGCAGATCCGAGCGGTGCCCCGTCGTCCGCGCGCGCCCTCCTTACATGACATAACGTG
>Ga0207867_1002299_pt1 | contig 10667 bp, 8 predicted proteins | sample HigsolmetaAR206D_FD_184838 | JGI IMG/M metagenome (GOLD analysis project Ga0207867, IMG submission 184838) | Ionic liquid and high solid enriched microbial communities from the Joint BioEnergy Institute, USA - AR20-6-D (SPAdes) (version 2) ...
TTCAATCCACGCACTCATATAGAGTGCGACGCGATTCCATATTCTTTCGCCAATTTAGCACGGTTAATTTCAATCCACGCACTCATATAGAGTGCGACAGCTCCTAGTTCTACTTATGATTGGATAGCCTATATTTCAATCCACGCACTCATATAGAGTGCGACACAAATGATGTTATCAACCAAATCAATGTATCAACAATTTCAATCCACGCACTCATATAGAGTGCGACAACAATCACATTTATTTGATACTTCTCTTAAAATATTTCAATCCACGCACTCATATAGAGTGCGACAAGCGAATACGATTTTAAATACTCCACAGGTGGTATTTCAATCCACGCACTCATATAGAGTGCGACTTATTGTATTTCTAACATAATATTTTTCACCGGTATTTCAATCCACGCACTCATATAGAGTGCGACACACGTAATAAAAGCATGTGAGACATAAGGAAAATTTCAATCCACGCACTCATATAGAGTGCGACAAAGATACATTGTTGGCCTGTTGGTAGCAGGCTCATTTCAATCCACGCACTCATATAGAGTGCGACGCTAGTAGTGGCGTGTTGCCGTGGATGAAGCAGTATTTCAATCCACGCACTCATATAGAGTGCGACGACTCACCGCGTTTTCGGCGGTCATATTCAGCGAATTTCAATCCACGCACTCATATAGAGTGCGACACCAACGTTGGCATTTTGATTGATCGAGCATAGATATTTCAATCCACGCACTCATATAGAGTGCGACCGGAACGCTATTGTAATAGATAGCAATATGACCATTTCAATCCACGCACTCATATAGAGTGCGACTTTATGCTTTGTTTACTGATATTCGGCAGCAAGATTTCAATCCACGCACTCATATAGAGTGCGACGACAATTTAATCATCTTCCCACATTCGTTTTATATTTCAATCCACGCACTCATATAGAGTGCGACGGCGAAACAGTCATGTTGCGGATGGTATCGGGTATTTCAATCCACGCACTCATATAGAGTGCGACAGCGGTTTTTTGACCAAAAAAACCGAAAATTCGCGTCTTTTTGATCAAAAACCCGCTATTTTCTTTAATAGAATAAAGAAATTTCGTAAATTAATAACATAATTTGTAATAAATGGGGTGAAATTCAGGTGCGAATGTATCGGAGATTTTATGTGCGCTTTACATTCGCACTAGAAAATTAAAGGTCCTTCTACATCAACAGATAGTTTGATACCAATGTGTTCCACTTTTGATTTATAATGATTGCCTAACTTGTAGAATCTGAGACTATCCTGCTCTTCATCAATAATATTAGCCAGTTCTATTTTTAAAGCAGCAAATTGAGCGGCATCGACCACACATTCAAATACGGAATTTTGAACGCGTTGTCCATAATTTTGGCACACTTTCGCCACTTTCCTCAGCCTTTTTTGTCCTGCGCTGCCGGAAGTGCTTACATCATACGTAATTAGCACTAACAAATGTTACACCTACTTCCATAAGAAAGGTGGATACTCATCCAGATCATTGCGTAAATGTCGGGCTAACAGCAGTGCTTGTGCATGCGGTACTAATCCCCATGAAATTTTTTCTCCAAGGTACGGATGAGTAATCTTTTCTTGTTTTTTATTTTGCCAAGCCGTTAAAAATTTCTTGCGAGCTTCATCCGTCATGATAACAGCACCGTTTTCTTTTTTTAGAAAATCATCTTTATTTAGGACTTTTTTATTAATTAACGATAAAACAAATCGATCTGCATACACTCCCCGCAATTCTTCCATAACGTCCAGAGCTAAAGAAGCTCTTCCGGGTCGATCCCGATGCAAAAAACCTACATATGCATCCAGCCCAACACCTTCTAATGCGGATGCCGTATCATTCGCTAACAACGTATAGGCAAATGAAAGCATGGCATTAACGTTATCTAATGGCGGTCTCCGTGAACGGGAGTGAAAATAAAAATCATTTTTTTGCTGTAAAATCATCTGATTGAAGACTTGATTGTAGCTGGTGGCAGCTTGTCCTTCCAATCCCCTTAATCTTTCTAAATTCTCACATTTTCTTACTTCCATCATAATGGATGATAAAGATTGCGACACTTCTTTAAATTGCTGCACATCCACTCGCATCGGATAGTCTCTTGTCATCCTCTCAATCATCCATTTATGATTGTAAATTTTGCCGATTATAAAATTTCTGGCGATTTTTGTGGACATGACTTCATCATCGGAAACGCGATATTGTTTTTTTCTTAAAACGACATTCCCTCTGCTTTCACCGATCACTCTTGCAAGAAATCGGCCATTCATCGTGAAAAAAACTAATGAAATATTTCTTTCCGCACAATACCCCATTAGAGCCGGACTTGCACCAGTATAACCAAAAGAGACGACCGATTCCAAATTATGAAGCGGCAGCCTGCCCAGCTTTTGATCATCTTTCAGAAGGACTATATTATCTCCGTCTAACGATAAATAAACATCCGGTTGCGTGATAAACAAAGTATTCAGTAGCTTTTTCATTCATTAATCTTTCCTTCAATGTAGCTTTTTACGGATCTTTTCTTCATTAAATTCGGTAAACATATATTTTGAAGGGAGCAGTTTTTGCAAAAAGTACCTGTTTTAACTTTAGGTGTATACCTGCGCTTATAATAATCTTGCATTTCTGCGACAATGGATCTCACTTTGTTTTTTTCCATTTCTGTAAGCGGTACTTCCATTCTGTGTTTGATTTCGTTGTAAAATACATAGCCTTTATCGATTTCACAAAGCAACATTTCCTCTAAACACATAGCTTGAGCTGTTAATTGTAAAACATCCGCATCATTTAATTTCGGTTTTCCACGTTTATATTCAATCGGATAAGCTGCGTATCTCCCTTCCGCACCGTGTATTTCAACACCGTTATCATCTTGAATAAACTCAACGACATCACAAATCCCCGTAATTTTCAGTTCTTTTGATTTTACAGGCATGGCGCGAACAATCAGTTTATTTCCTCGCTTTTCTCGCGTAAAAGGTTGATCCGCATTTCGATGGAGATATTGTCCTTCAACAGTCCTGACGTTTTCTTCCCATTGTTGTTCAATATGGATGAGAGCCCATTGACGTTTACAAAACTGAAAGTGCTGAATACCGGACAACATCAGATAGTCATTTTCTTCCTCATATCCCATCAATGACATCCACTTTTAAACCTTCCAATTCATCTAAAGTAATCGTATAATCGTCAATCGATTTTGGATCTTCCACATTTCGTTTAATTTTTAATAAACGGTGTACTTTTGCAGAGGAATATTGGCCCAATTTAGAATGATGCTCCCACCAGTAAACTTTATGAACTTCCATGCTTCCTTCCGGTCTGGCTGCGGATGAATCATTTTCGAACAATGTCACAAGTGCCTGTTTAATCTTTTCTGCATCTTCGTTTGTAAATCCCGTTTTTTCAGCCAGCTGGGTATTGATGCTGCCGTAAAATACATAGACCCCAAAGTCTACACGGTGTTTCATGCCCATGGTATCCGAACCTTTTTCCTTCCCAGGTTCAGAATTCACGCTTTTCGTAATTTGCATGCTCGTAATATCAATCGGATCCACACTGGTTGCTGTGTGAATCGACACCGGGCCTCTTATGCCTACGGAAACTCCTCCTTTATTTCCCGAACCTTTGAACGCGAAAACTTGGCCGAAACTGCGGACATCAATCCATTCTTTACAAGCAATTGCAGCAAATTCATCGCTTGAACTATCTTTCGATTTAAATATTTTTTCCAGTTCAGGATTGGCCTCAGCCCGCTCTCTTAAACTATTATATGAATCTGTTTTTCTGTCATTGGATTGAACAAAAATGGCTTCCCCCATGTCTTGCAGACGATTTCTTATTTTACGTTTTATGGCCACGTCTGAAATTTCTCCGTGTCCATCATAATTTTGCCTCGGACGATTTCCGTTTAATGGATCCCCATTTGGGTTGGCTTTAGTAACCGATAATACAACAGCGAAATCAATTTTATGATCTAAAATGGTCATATTTATTTCCTCCTTTAATTGGATGCCTCTTCCGCAGCATCGTTTTTATCCTTCTTTTGATATAATTCATGACGTTGACTGTAAAAGCCTAACAAATATTTTCCTGATAATGGTTTATTATTAAAATCTTCAAAAGGAATTCTGGAAGCCACTTCATCTATTAATTTGGATAAATATAAACTTTTTGTTCCTAGTTTTGCTTGATAAGGTTGCAGGCTCGCTTGAATCGTTTTCCACGTTCTTGCAGGGTGTCTAGAAAAAGCGTTCATATAACGAATGGCGTTAGTCGATCGTGTTTCCTCACGTCCTAAAGCACTTCGTTCCAACACATCCGCAATCGCCAGCAAGCGCCCGAATAAATAATCGCGGTCATTATTTCCCGTGTCTAATGCCACTTTATATCCCTCCTGTTTATTGATTAAAGCACAAGCAATACTCAACGTTTTTTCCCATTCCCACTTTTCCATCGCAACAGGATTGGAAGCACGATAAAATGCACTTTTAACAATGTCGAACGGGATTTTTTGATCATCCACAATACATGGAAGGATTCGTTCCATCAGACCTTTTACCACTTTATCGCTCGCATTCGGTCCGTAAGCGGCAAAAGCAATATCTTTCGTCGCCGGAGCGCCAAAAAATGAAACAGATTGGTTGTTTTCATCTTTGCGGTAACGATGTCTCCAAACACAAGTCGAATGCCATTTAACGAGTCGATCTAAATAAAGTTCTTTATCCATATTCCGATAGTAAAGGACTGCTAATCGACCTGTAGTAGCCGAATCAAGGATCATAATATTAATCTTCGCATCCGTAGACAAACGATTCCGATAACCATCGAGAGCTTTGGAAAATTCACGGGCAAATTCTTGATTAGTATAAGATTTTCTTTCTGTTTTCACACTGTGCGTTGGATCAATGGAAAAAAGATCATAAGCATCTTCGGTCGGATCAGGAGCTTCTATGCCTTCATTTTCCCAGACGAGAAACACGCGTTGATCTACCATTTTCCCTTGACGATTAATCAGCCATTTCAAAGCATTATGGGCTTTTTGCGATACATCGTAGCTAATGCTTGCGACTTCATGACTGTGATGAAATCGTCCTCTAAACGTAAAACCGCTTGTATCATTCGCAGAAATTAACTTCGCCTTATCGGCGGCGTTTCTGATTTTGTTTGCATGTTTGTCTGTGATGGGCAATCTTTTCCCTGTCACATAGCAAAGATCTTCGTCACTTAATAGATTTTTATAATATTGAATGAAAGATTCATACATGTCTTGATCTTTCCATACTTTCGTCAGCATTTTGTTCGGTGAATATACATTAAAACGAACGAATGCACTTTCTTGTCCGCCGCTTATCACCGAAAACAGTGGAGGTTTTTTCCCGTACATAGACTCCGCTTTTTTATCCCACTTATCAATTAAGTGACCGTCTGCATCCAACCATAGAATATTAGCATTCACCAAATCCTGAATTAATCGTTTTTTGCTTAAATAAGTATAAATACTTTTGACCTTTGCATGGGCATATGGCGATTTCGCCCAATCTTCCAGTTGTTTGATATAATATGTAAACGGCTCTTCATTTTTGATTTTCCCGCCGTATAAGACAAAATCACCTGCCACATAGCTTAACTTATCATGAAGCGGATAAGGCGCTATTTTCGAACCGGCTCGATTGGCCGAATCTTCTGTACATGGAATTAATGTACTGGCGTCATTTTTATCAATAACGGTCGCTGAATGAAATTCACCATCTTCCGTGACATTTACTTCGATGTGAGCATTTTGCGTGGTATGAGAAATGGGTAAAAGAGTAAATTCTTGGTCATTACGCTTTTTTTCAATTTCCCCCACTCGGTCTAAATTCGATTCATACGTTTCATATAAATTTAATAACCAGCTCATTTATTCACCCCCTTTTTCAATTTTGCTTAATAATTCATCTGCGGATTCGACATTGGCGTCATCAAAATGCTTCGGTTCCATTTCTTTGATTTTACGGATTAGGGTGCATTGATCAGGGCGAATGAATTGAATCACGCCATTCTTCATCACCGGATTCCATAGACGCACTTCCATTTCATTTCTTCCGGTTTCATCCGGATAATTAATCCCGTGAACCATAGTGCCGAAATGAATTTCCTCATATCGATCATAGAATCCTTCGCCTTCTCCGAATTTACAAGGTTCTACATAGGCTTGACATTCTCTTGTTCCCAGAAAAATATCTCTTCTGCCGCCGGCTTTAAGGGATCGTTTAAGAATGTTATGATGTTTATTTTCATTGCGATCAAAAGCCAAATCCGGTCGATGGGGGTTAAAAATAAAATGGGCCCTCACTTGGTAGCGGACATCCTTTAAATAAGTGTAGTGAGAAAGAGTATTCCCACCGCCATATTCAATCGGCCGAATTCCTTTTGATTCCATACGGATCGGATTCATCACACGGACTGCATCCACAATCATAAGCAATGTTGGCTTCCAATAAATAGATTCCACAATCCCCTTTAACGCTTGATAAGTGGGTACTTGGTAGGATAATTTTTCCCCGCCCATTTTTGTCAAAGGATCCGTAAATAGTGCATATTTACCATATACTTCGAATTCAATGGCGTTTCTCATTAATATCACCTCCTTTTTAGAATTTTCCCAACAATAAAATGGTACCTTTTTCCTGTGGTCTTTTCAAGATTAAAATAATATAATATATGAAAATTACAAATTTTTTTACGAAAATTGTCGCTTGTCAAAGCGCGGATTGAAATATATATTATATAATTTGAAAACCTATCTGAAAGATAGGTTTTCAAAACATCGCAACACTTAGCTGACTGTCGTTATCAACATTAAGCCCGAATTCCGTACTGTATGCCCCTTCTTTTAATGCTAAAATTTTTCCATCCAGATAGCTAACCAATCCGTCCTGTTTCTCTAATTGTTCTCGTTCATAGGAATAGAGATTGATCGTGTACTGTTGGGCTTTTCTTAATAATCTCGTTAAATCATCGATCGACCCATTGCCGTTTAATTCCGCAATAATCTCATTCCCCTCTTCATAAGGCACTATAACGGACGTGGTCATATCTTCGATCACCTGAAAATGTTCAGCTGCTGTATGATAACCATTCGTCAAAAACAGAGGGAGTATTTTCTTCTTATTATGACGATAAGCCAAATGATAGTCGGACTGATCTTTCGTTTCCGTTAACAATGCTGTCATGTTCTTTTTTAACGGCGGGATAAAATAATTTAAATCCGCTGAAAATTCCGTATAAAATTCTTTAAAATATCTTTCCATGGCTTGTGTGGATAACAGATCACCGCCATGATTCGACGGATCCTTTCGAATATCAATCAATATTTTTTTGGACACTTGTTTTCCAACTTTAATTTCTTTTAATTGGTTCAGATTTTCTTCCTCATGATCAATAACATAAACAGTCTGTTTATCCTTTTCCCCGTGGCGATTGCATCGGCCGGCGGCTTGTGCAATGGAATCCAATCCTGCAAGAGAACGAATGACGCAATCAAAACTTACATCGACCCCCGCTTCAATCAATTGAGTGCTGACGCAAATAATTGGCTCCCCCTCACGAAGATGCTTTCTTACCTTCTCTAAAATATTGCTTCTATGGGCGGCGCACATCGAAGTGCTTAAATGATAAATGAGAGTGCCGTTTTCTTTCTCTTTCAACAGTTCATACAATTTTTTGACGACCGATTTCGTATTTAAAATCACTAAAACACTCTGAACTTCTTTCATTTTTTCTTCAATAAACCAAGCGAGTTTTTCGTTGTTAAATGTCCCCTCCGTTGCTTGGTCGACAATTTCCACCCGTTTAAATGCGGCCATCACTTCATTCAAGTTCTCAATCATTTCTGCATCTTTATCGATATTTAATTTATGCTCCACAAAATCCAACGCGGGCTGCGTGGCGGTACATAGAACAATACAGCTATGACAATAGTTTTTTAAAAAGTTGAGCGCCAAATTAAATAAAGAAACGCATTGAATGGGAACTTTTTGCACTTCGTCAAAAATAATCACCGAGTCACTTAAGTTATGAAGTCTTCTAATGTTTCTGCTTCCTTTCGCATAAAATACGTTTAAAAACTGGACCATAGTAGTAAAGATAATCGGCGAATCCCAATTATCTTTTGCCAATTTTAATTTTTGCTTTACATTCATCAGACCATCTTGATTCTCATCATCTTCATTCACATCTTCAATGACGTTTGAATGATGTTCTAATATATGGGCATCATCCTTTAAAATTTTTCGGACTTCTTCAGCATTTTGTTCAATAATGGTCGTATACGGCACAACATAAATGATTCTTTTTTTGTTATACAATTGGGCGTGTTTCAGTGCATATCTCAAACTGGCTAATGTTTTTCCGCCTCCGGTTGGTATGGATAATGTGTATATTCCCGATGGTTTATAAGCGAATTCTTCGCACTGTTCTGACATTTCAGCTCTCAGTAAATTAATGCGAGAATGAGCATCTGGCCGTTCTTTAAAAGAACGAATTTTGGACATCAGTCTTTCATAATAAGTATTAAATAGCTTTTCGTGATTATAAACGGACTCATCGGTTTTATTTTCTTCAAATAATCTTGTGTTCGTTCGGTCAGCATCAATCAAAGCGCTGAAAATAAATTTCGTTAAAAACATCAGTTTTTCTGCATAATTTTTTGAATTCTCTTTCGTCAAAAATTCCTTTAGTTCTTCGGCTGCCTTATCTACATAATCATGAAAATCTTTTTCGGTCATCACTTTTTCAAAAAAGGATTGCTTCGTCAGCTCAAATTCCGCTAATTCTTTATCGCGAACTCTCATTAAATACTTGGATTCCAAGTCCGGACTTAAAAAGTCTTGCAAGTACGAATGATGAGAAATAATGGCATTCCCTACAATTTCGGCTATGATTCCTTTAAAACGATCGAGATTCCCTTTCTTGTGGAAAAGTTCATATAAAAGTTTTCCACCTGCAGTGGAATGGTCCACGCTTCCTCTTTTCGGCGGTGAATCGGGATTCGCTACAGCCTCTAATATATATTCTCTAAACTCATTGGTATATTTTCCTAAATCATGGAGCATCCCGGCAAGGCCGGTAATATGTTGTACGCCCATATTTTCTCCATAAGATTCTGCTAATTTTTTTACTTCTAATAAATGCTCTTCGACGGTTTGTATATGTTTATCGCTTTCACGGATATGTGCTATGTAGTTCATGTAATCCCTTCTTTTCATTTAAATGATGATGCACCAGCATTTCTGTTTTTGTAATTTCTTCATTTTCTTACATTCTACGACTATATCACATTTTAACGCTGTCAGAAATTTGTTTCTTGATCTTTATTCGTACCTTTGCCGCTATGCCATATCTACCATCATTTTCACCTTCTTTTTTTAAAAGATCCACCCATTTATTTAATGGCATATTGGTTACTACTCGACTAACATTAGCCCCCTGCTTCAACCACATATAAACAAGATAATTCCAATCCGCACTCATATAGAGTGCGACATGAAAAAATGGCAAAATACAATGTGGAATTAAAATTTCAATCCACGCACTCATATAGAGTGCGACACGTTCCATTTTCATTTCGATGTACTCATACTCATTTCAATCCACGCACTCATATAGAGTGCGACGCTTTATTACTATCTTTACTCGGATCAAGAAAAAATTTCAATCCACGCACTCATATAGAGTGCGACGAGGTCACCAAGAATATGAGGGCTTATCCAGATATTTCAATCCACGCACTCATATAGAGTGCGACCTTTCTCGATGCAATTTTTATCCCCCTGCGCTATATTTCAATCCACGCACTCATATAGAGTGCGACATGGGCGGAGGTCATCGAGAGCCGAAGATTGCGATTTCAATCCACGCACTCATATAGAGTGCGACGATTCCGCCGTTTCTTCATACGTTTCATTTCGCAGATTTCAATCCACGCACTCATATAGAGTGCGACATTGGCTGGCGGGCACGGTTTGACGGATGTCGAAATTTCAATCCACGCACTCATATAGAGTGCGACGCTGGTTTTCGATTGTCCACGCGATATTAAACGAATTTCAATCCACGCACTCATATAGAGTGCGACGAAAATCGATGTCAAAATAATCGGCATCACTTACGTATTTCAATCCACGCACTCATATAGAGTGCGACAGCGGTTTTTGACCAAAAAAACCGAAAATTCCCGGCTTTTTGACAAAAACCCCGCTATTTTCTTTTAACAAAACAAAGAAATTTTGTAAATTGATACATAATTTTCAAATAAAAGGAACGGATTCAAGTGCGAATGTATCGCTGATTTTATGTACGCTTTATATTCGCACCGATCACGCAATATTCTTTTTTAACATTTATAAAATGATATCTAAGAGTTCTGCCTTAGCTTTGTCGTAATGCCTAACCGGCTGAATCTGAAACATAATATTGAATCTATTATACATTCTGACATTATTGGTGCGAATATGTAAAATAAATAAAAGTCGGCATAAGAACATCCCAAAGAAATCATTAAGAATATTTTTTCACGGCTGTACAAATTTTACCATGAATACAGTGTAAGTACGCATAAAAAGGAAATTCAAGCAACTTGA
>Ga0207867_1002304_pt1 | contig 10647 bp, 1 predicted proteins | sample HigsolmetaAR206D_FD_184838 | JGI IMG/M metagenome (GOLD analysis project Ga0207867, IMG submission 184838) | Ionic liquid and high solid enriched microbial communities from the Joint BioEnergy Institute, USA - AR20-6-D (SPAdes) (version 2) ...
TGCACCATTAAAATTACAATAAAACTACATATACTATTGAGGGGTATACAAATACGCTAGTGCACCATTAAAATTACAATAAAACTACATATACTATTTCACCCATCCATAAACATAAACCAAAATATATTAGACACTAAAAAACTACAGGTATCACAAAACGTTAAATATTTATTATTTAACGCTCAGAGACACAAAGACGCTCCTAAAGAACATCCGAAAAAATGAATAATTTTTTCAAACTTCCAACAATTATACATTGTCAGAGGCATCTCTGAGACCTGTCGACACTTAGCCTAAATGAGTAATAATCCATTACTTTAAAAAAGAACTATAAAGGAGGCATTTATCACTGTTGATGTCTTCAGCGAATAATGCTATGTACGTAGCTACCAGGCACTACCATTGATATGATAACCTGACGACAAGCGGTACATTCTATTTTCTACCTATTCACAAAACGAAAATATTTTAAATACCTTTTTCTAATCGAAAAATCTTTCGAACGGGCAACCAGTCCTCTCGTACTAGGCTAGATTTCCTTTTATTCTTTTCCTCTTACAGTAGATAGGGACAACCTGTCTCACGACGGTTTAAACCCAGCTCACGTACACTTTCATCGTCGAACAGACGAACCCTTGAAACCCCCTGCTGCTTCAGGATGTGATGAGCGACATCGAGGTGCCAAACGGTCTCGGCGATAAGGACTCTTAAAGACATCAGCCTGTTATCCCCAGCGTACCTTTTATCCGTTGAGCGATGACCCTTCCACACAGAATCACGGATCACTATGGCCGACTTTCGTCCCTGTTACGACTTGTCAGTCTTACAGTCAGGCTAGCTTAAGCCATTACGTTCCCTTTATTATGATAATATGAGCTAACTTTGCGCGCCTCCGTTACTCTTTAGGAGGCAACCGCCCCAGTCAAACTAACTACCATGCACTGTCCCCCGAAGGGTTAGCAAAATGTCGCAATAAGGTGGCTATTTCATATTGCGCCTAAGCAGTCAACTGGCGTTGAGGCTTCACAGGCTAACCACTATTCTACACATATTGCTAATAAATGCAATGCAAAGCTATAGTAAAGGTGCACGGGGTCTTTCGTCTAGCTGTAAGTACTTCGCATCTTCACGAAGAATTCAATTTCACTGGGACAATGTTAGAGACAGTAGGGAAGTCGTTACTCCATTCATGCGCGCATCAATTAAATGGCGAGGTATTTCGCTACTTAGGATCGTTATAGTTACAACCGCCGTTTACTGGGGCTTCAATTCAAAGCCGTATAATTGAAATTAATAATTTCAATTATACAACAAATCTATTTACCGTACAGCACCGGGCAGAAGTCAGACCCTATACATCGTCTTAAGCTGACTTAGCAGAGTCTGTGTTTTTAGTAAACAGTCGCTACCTCATTTCAATGCCACCTCAAGGAAATTGTCGCTTTTGGTTGTACCTTACTGCATATTTCAATAATTACACATAATTATTGAAGGTCTATATAAACATATATATATGCACAGTCACGTCACTTCCTCAAGGCACTCTTCCTCCCGAAGTTACAGAGCCAATTTGCGAGTTCCTTAAACATTGTTCTCCCACACGCCTTAGTATATTCTACCCAACTACCTGTGTCGGTTTGCAGTACGGCGGAATTTTTATACAAACAAATATTTCAGCTCTTTCTAGAATGAAGAAAAAATACTAAATCTCTATCATCTAAAATCTAATATTAATCTTCATTGTCACCGAAATAAATGCACAATCTCCAATCAAACACAGTAATTAATCAAAACGGCCCATGTTTAGATCTAACTTATAAAAAAACCATAAGTATTCTTATAGCCTTAAACCACCATCAATACGAATTATCATTCTTTTCTTAGGCTCCGACTAACCCTCTGCGGCACAACCGAGCAGAGGAACCCTTAGTCTTTCGGCGATATTGACTATTTATAAATAAATTATAAAAAACAACAATATTTTGCGTTACTTATGTCAGCATTCTTATTTTTGATACCTCCAATAAAATTTACATTTTATCTTCTCAGGCTTACAAAACATTCTGCTACCATTAAATTTAAACTCAAATTTAATTTAGAGCTTAGGCGAATAATTGATAGTCCCATTCATTCCTGATCACATGTATAATAATAAATATGTAAAATACTTATTATTATAAGCAGTGAGCTTTTACGCTTTCTTTAAAGGATGGCTGCCTCTAAGCCAACTCCTGCTCATTACAACAATGTTCGATCTTAGTTAACACTTAATTATTACTTAAGGGCCTTAGCTTCTAATCTGAGCTGTTGCTCTCTCGACCATGGATCTTCTCACTCATAGTCTGATTGTCATGACGATATTTTAGTATTCGGAGTTGCGGTAACATTCAACTACACACCGTATGTGTAACCTAGTTTATCTCGTACTCTACCCCTAAAATATCTAAACACTGACACTCTACTTCAATAGATTTCGCAGAAAACAGCTATCTCCAAGTTTGATAAGCCTTTCACCCCTATCCACAAGTCATCCAGTCTATTGCAACAGACACGGGTGCGGTCCTCCTAAAATAGATACTTTTATTCAACTGCTCATGGATAGATCACTTGGTTTCGGGTCTAATTTATGTGACTATGCGCTCCATTCAAACTTGCTTTCGCTACGCCTCCATAAAATACTTAAGCTTGCCACACAAATTAACTCGCTGACCATTATACAAAAGGTACGCTGTCATAAAATTCATCTTACTTTTTTATAAGATGACTTACTACAACTGATAATAGGTTATATATTTCAGGATTTATTAAATATTTGCTCTTTATGTATGAGCGTCTATTTCACCTTTTCCCTCGCGGTACTTTACACTATCGATTTTAAACAACATTTAGGCTTAGAAGGTGGTTCTCCTAATTCAAACACGCCTTCACAACACGCGTTCTACTCAAAAAACCAATATTCTTCAACAACTACGGGACTAAACCCTCTCTGGTGTATAAAGGTCGTTCCTAGCCCGAAGGTTTAAGAACTTTCTTTATATAAACTTCGTCTCAAAAAATTATTGGTTTTAGGCCTCCTTCTATTTCGCTCACCACTACTAAAGAAATCTCGGTTGATTTCTATAATTTTGCTACTAAGATGTTTCAGTTCACAAAATTTACTTTATAATAACTAAATGTTATTACAAAAATATTATAATTATTTTTCAATTTAGGAGATTTGCAGTTGAAGAATACGAATTCACTACCTGCAACTTTTCGTATAATCCACGTCCTGTTGTTTAAACCAAGGCATCCATATATAACCATAAATTTAACAATAAATAAAAAATCAATAATATATTATATCATTTTTAATAACCAAACACTAAATTCTTGGTTTTTTTAAAAGAGTTTGCATTTGATTTCCTAAAATTCCAACATCCCATATGATTACCACCAACATACCAATACTAACGCCAATACTAACGAGCGCATATCACCCTAAATTATTTATCTCGTTCTGCAAATTCTTATGTTCTTCCTGCAAAACCTTATGCCTATTCCCTTCCTCTATTGCAAAAACCGTAAAATCTGTCTGACCTGTTCTTCGTAGCAAATCATCAAGTTTCTTTTCTATACGTTCCTTATATAGCAAATCATTAAGTTTCCTTTCTATATCATCAAATTGTTGTTCTTGAAACAAGTTTCTACCTAAACCAATATAATCTTTAGTCAAAAATATATCTTGAAGTAATACCAAATCCTCACCAACACGCATATAAAATTGCATATAACCAGCATTATTACCAAAGAATACCCCAGTTCCCCAACGAAACTGATAAAATTTAGAAATCACATTAAAATAAAAAGTAAATTTATAAAATTCAATATTATATTTATAAGGATACAAACTGAAAACAGCGCTATCCATAAAAGGATTCAACTCGCCACCAATGAGCGACATATTTGACATAGAAGAAAAAATAAAATTTTCCATAACTTTTAATTTAATTTCAAATCTCTACATACTAATATTTTTTTTAACAAAATTTTTTGAATCTTTTACAAAAAGAACTAAACCTGAAAAAAATCCAGACAAGCCTAAAGACTTAACACGATATAATTTAATCCAAGATAATCCATTTGGAATAATTGAAAAACCCACTACATTAAACGACAAATTACGAAATAAATTGTATAACAAAATAAAAAATATTGTAACACAATAATAGAAATATAAGAACCAAATGAAGACACAAAATTCATAGTTGAATAAATATCAGGGTAATCTGCGATCCTTCTAGGCATACGGCTAAACCCAAGAAGTGCATTGGAAAAAAGGTAATATTAACACAATAAATGTCATTCAATAATGAACTTGACCATACAATTCATTATAACATTTACAATTTGATAAGATACCCAATAATAAAATCCAGCAAACAATGCAAATACAGCACCTAAACTTAAAACATAATGAAAATGAGCTACGACATAATAAGTATCATGCAATGCAATATCAACACAGCATTTGCCAAAACAACACCAGTTAAACCACCATGGTAAATAAAAATATAAAACCAAGAGCAAACAACATTGGTGTCCTTAAATCCAAATAACCACCTGCAATTGTAGACAACAACTAAATATTTTAATACCTGTAGGAATTGCAATCATCATAGTAGCAGCTGTAAAATATGCCCTACTATCAACATCCAAACAACAGTATACATATGATGTGCCCAAACTATAAAGCCCAAAATACGATGCCCATCATAGCATAAACATACCTATGTAACCAAAAATTGGTCTACTACTATACTCAGAAACAACATGACTAATAATACAAATCCAGGCAATATTATAATATAAACTTCAGGATGACAAAAAATCAAAATAAATGTTGATATAATACAGGATCACCACCACCATCGGAATGAAGAATGAAGTATTAAAATTTCTATCAGTTAATAACATAGTGATTGCACCAGCCAATACAGGCAATGACAATAACAATAAAAATGCAGTTAACAACAATGACATGCATACAAAGGTATTCTATGCATATACATGGTAGAAGATCTCATATTAAATATTGTTGTAATAAAATTTATAGAACAGCTAAAGATGAAGCACAGCTATATGTAAACTAAAAATAGCCAAATCAACTGAAGGCCCTGAATGATAAGGAACAGAACTTAAAGGCGGATAAACAGTCCAACCAGTACAGCTCCAAATTCTACTAAACTTGATGCAACCAAAAGCAACAAAGAAGGAACCAACAACCAAAAGCTTATATTATTCAATCGAGGAAAAGCCATATCAGGCGCACCTAATAACATTGGTAAAAACAATTTCCAAAACCACCCATCATAGATGGCATAATTAAAAAAAAAATCATCAAAAACGCGTGAGCTGTAATTATAACATTATATAATTGATAATTACAGCTAAAATATTTAAACCAGTGTCACTTAATTCATACGAATAATTCAAGAAAAACAAGACCCTACAATACAGAGAATAATGAAAAACATATATACAAAGTTCCAATATCTTTATGATTAGTTGAACACAACCACCTCAAAAATGATGACATTCAAGTATTCGCCTTATTTTGCACTGTTAATGAAGATGAAAAATTTCACAATGTATTATATTTACTACCATTTGTATTTGTAAACAAATTTTTGATCGATGCCAACAACTCAACCAAAATAGAAACCATATAATTAAAAAACAAATTAACTTTGCTCATAATAAAATTATAATAAAACGACCAATCTTATTTAATATTTTTAAATTTAGGCGTATAAAATTAAAAAAGCCATAACAATAGCAATAAGACCATAGCTTCGGTTAGGGCGAAACCTAAAAGAGCATAACGAAATAATTCATCAAAAATAAAAGGACTCCTTGAGAAAGCGTGCAATAAACAGCGAATACAATACCAATACCTGCACCTGCACCAATCAAACAGAGGTAGCTAAACCAGCACCAATAAACTTAGCTGCTGAAGTTAATGTAATATAAAATACAGTTTTTTCTGCGTCCATAAACAAAATAAAATATACATATAATAACAAAATCTAATAAACAACATATAATAAACAACAAACATTCAATAGTTTATAATAAACAAAAACATTAAAAAATAAATATTCTTGGCCAGCCACAGGTTCCCCTACGACTACCCTGTTACGACTTCGCAGCGGTCCTTAACATCGGGGTTACGTGCAGCAAACGTTTATATATTTGACTAAAAATAATAAATTATTATTCTTAATGTAATATAATTATATTACATGATAACAGTAGAACATAATAAATCACTCCCTAGCACGTGTCTGCCGAAGCCAATTTCACCGCGTGACGGGCGGTGTGTACTAGGATTGGATATTATTCACGCATCATACTTATATGCGATTACTAGCGATTCTGCTTCATGTGCCCGTGTTGCAGAGCACAATTAGAACTAAGATAAATTTTAAAATAGATTTGCGCCGGCTCACACCATTGCATCTCATTGTATTTACATTGTAGCACGTGAGTAGCCCAGTCATATAGGTCATAACGGCTAGACTTACTTCCCACCTTCCTCCCCTCTCACAGAGGCAGTTTCCCTTGTAATTCGAACTTTTATGATGGTATCGTTTTAACGGTGCAATAAGAAAAAACTATTATCATAAAAATTCTACTACTACAATACCAAATAAGTATTATAATAAGCTAAACAAACTTACCCAAAACGTACGTAATTTTCAGGTAACTTGGTACGGGATGAGGGTTTCGTCCGTTAAGAGGGACTAGCCTGACGCCTCAAGACACGGACTGGCGACAGCATGCAACACCTGAACATTGTAACATTATATCAAACCCAAAATTTAGTGAATTTGATATCTGATCTAATTAAAGATCGGTATACGCCGCTATCCAAGAACTGGTAAGGTTCTACGCGGTATATCGTATTAAACACATGCTCCACCGCTGGTAAAATCCTCCGTCAATTCTTTAGGTTTAAACCTTGCGGTTATAGTTCTAGGCGGAGTATTTCACGCGTTTGCTGAAGTACAAATCATGTTAATAAAAGAAATCAAATAAAAACATGATTACAGCATTTAACACTCATCGGTCACAGCATGGACTACTGGGTCTCTAATCCAGTTTGATACCATGCTTTCGCGCCTCAGCGTCAGTTTTAATGGCCATAAAACCGCCTTCGCCAGATGAGGGTCTTCAAAATTTCGACGAATTCTACCCCTACATTTTGAATACGATTTACTGCCAAAAACTCAAGTCTATTAGTCTAAATAAGTTTCCTCAAGCGTATCCCGAGAATTTACCTAAAAACTTAATAGACCGCTACACGCCCTTTACGCCCAGTTAGGATGAATAACACTAGCCCCCCCGTTTTACCGCGGCTGCTGGCACGAAGTTAGCCGGGGCTTCTTACTTTATTATAGTCATAATCCACAATAACGAAAGGGCTTTACAGCAAAACCTTCATCACCACAGAACATCACTGGATCAAGCATAAGCTCATTGTCAAGATTCCTCCCTGCAGCCTGTTACAGTTCGGGCCGTCTTTCAATCCATTGTGGCTGATCATCCTCTCAGACCAACTAGGGATCATCGGCTTGGTTAGCCATTACCCAACAACTACCATAATCCCACAAGAGCTCCTAAAGCTACGTATTAACCTTCGTATACATTTATATAAATGTATAGTTAACAAACTATAAATTTGATAACCTAAAGATTCTCCAGTATTACTCACCGTTCGCCAACTACTCATAATAACAATAAGTAGAAACAACTTGCATGGGTTAGGTGTGTTCCTAGCATTCACTCAGAGCAGGATCAAACTCTTATTCATATGTTACCTAATTTATTTAAATAAACTAGGAATCTAAAACATCTTTTTACATCAAAAGGTTACGGTGGGACTTGAACCACAAAAGGCAAAGCCACAGCCGTTTTCAAAACGGACCCGATACCATTCGGACACGTAACCTACTCGGTGAGAATGGGACTCGAACCATATTAAACAGCGCGACAGACTGGTGTTTTACCAATTAAACCATCCCACCTACAAACTATATAAAACAACCGCACCCACCAAGACTCGAACTTGGAACCACAGCGTCCGAAGCGCTGCACTCTACCAATTAAGCTATGGATGCATATATTTCGGTGGGGACAGGATTTGAACCTGTAATCTTCAAATTATGAGCCTGACGAGTTATCCGAATTACTCCACCCCACCTTCAGGTGAATGAGGGGACTCGAACCCCCAATCTATGCCATCACAAAGCACCGCTTTAACCGATTGAGCCACATTCACCACACTTTTCGAGAGAGACTGGACTTGAACCAATAACGAAGATTTTGAAGACCTTTGTTTTACCAATTAAACTACTCTCCCGAAGTACAATGGGAGGAGTGGGATTTGAACCCACGCAGAGATAAACTCGTTGGATTTACAATCCAATGCCTTTGACCACTCGACCATCCTCCCTGTATATATTACCGTATCCTGTAGGACTTGAACCTACAACCAAAGGTTTAGGAAACCCACACTCTACCAATTGAGTTAAGGATACATTCTAGGGGTGATGGGATTCGAACCATGATCATAGAGTCAAAGTCCACTGCCTTACCACTTGGCTACACCCCTTTAATACATACGGAATGGGTGGGACTCGAACCACAAATCATATTATGACGTCGATTTAGCAAATCGATGGCTTAACCAATTAGCCATACCATTCCAAGTGCTTCCAACGGGTCTCGATCCCGTATTAGCACTTGAAAGGGTGCTGTCCTAACCAATTAGACGATGGAAGCATATCCAACCCTCGAGGGAAACAGGACTTGAACCCATAACGAAGGTTTTGGAAACCTTTGTTTTACCAATTAAACTATTCCCCCAAACAAATATGCTAACGAAAGGACTTGAACCTTTACCTTCCATAAAGAAGAAGAGATTTTAAGTCTCTCGTGTCTACCATTCCACCACGCTAGCATTCTAAAAAAATGGAGGCAATGGGATTCGAACCATATCACGCTGCATGCAAAGCAGGCACTCTCCAGGTTAAGCTATGCCCCCAATGCCCTAGATCGGGGCAGCGGGACTTGAACCACAATCTTTGGTACCCAAAACCAACGCGTTACCAAATTACGCCATACCCCGAAAAAGATTTTAATGTGATCTAAATTTACTCTTTACCTATCTACCCGAAAGTAAATACTTAAAGCACAGAATTTCTAAACAACTAATTATCGGTACGCAAAAAAGTAATTTTTATAATCTGTTTAAAATAAATAGATCTAGCATTAAAAATCTTAGATGTAATAATCAATATAAAATTCACGCACTAGATAGGACTTGAACCTATAACCCTTGAAGCGCAATTCAATACTCTACCAATTAAGCTACTAGTGCTGAACACGTCTCAGATTGGACTCGAACCAACAACTACCGATTAACAGTCGGACGCTCTACCTATTGAGCTACTGAAACATATATATATATGTGGAGAACAGGACTTGAACCTGCACGAATTTAACTTCGCTAGTTTCTAAAACTAGTGCGTCTACCGATTCCGCCACCTCCACATAATATAAATCTAATTTCATTATAAACATATGGGGCCATTCAGATTTGAACTGAAATTTTGCTTCTTATGAGGAAGAGGTTTTACCGATTAAACTATAGCCCCACAAATATGCTTACTAAAGGACTTGAACCTTTACCTTCCATAAAGAAGAAGAGATTTTGAGTCTCTCGTGTCTACCATTCCACCAAGCAAGCATCGTAAAATTCAATTAAAACCGCACCCGCCAGGACTTGAACTGGAACCAACGACTTAGAAGGTCGCTGCTCTACCTATTGAGCTACGGATGCTGATAGGCGGTTGAGGGATTCGAACCTCGCCATCGGATTTGCAATCACTGCAATAACCACTATGCTAAACCGCCTTAACCAAGACGCATCAAATTTGCACCCGCCAGGACTTGAACTGGAACCAACGACTTAAAAGGTCGCTGCTCTACCTATTGAGCTACGGATGCGTTGTCCAGAATGGGTCTCGATCCCATCACCTCAGCCTTTTCAGGGCTGCGCTCTACCCGATGAGCTATCTGAACTTTCTTAAATAATAATATAAAAAAACAAAATTCAACGTTCCGCGTCCAATGTCCATCATATCTTTATAAAGATAATTTTATCAAAAAAAATGACCCAATATTTTGTACTCAACTATATAACTCAAATAAAACTTAATAAAATATTACAATAAAACTGTTTAAATAACTTATCAAAGGTATATTAAAAAAATCGACAAAAATACGATCAAATCATTTATTTTTAAATAATTATTTAATCGACTTAACCAACAAACATCAAATTTGCACCTGCCTAAACTTGACTAGAACCAACGACTACCAATTAACAGTCGGACACTCTACCTATTGAGTTACTGATGCTAATCAATATAACCAAGACGCATCATAATTCAACTCTATTTGATATTTTTAAACCATAAAATCCATTAATTGGTGCCACAGGACATATAACATTGGCACCAATTATTTACAAATCCCAGAAGAAGAGGACATATAACATTGGCACCAATTATTTACAAATCCCAGAAGAAGAGGACA
>Ga0207867_1002313_pt1 | contig 10603 bp, 18 predicted proteins | sample HigsolmetaAR206D_FD_184838 | JGI IMG/M metagenome (GOLD analysis project Ga0207867, IMG submission 184838) | Ionic liquid and high solid enriched microbial communities from the Joint BioEnergy Institute, USA - AR20-6-D (SPAdes) (version 2) ...
AAGGACACCTTTTTTGTCTTGTTCTTTTTGCCAAGGCGCTTCGTATATAGCAGCAAGCGCATCTTGAATAGATGTATGGTCATCCATTTTGGCTTCGTTGATATCATCCAATCGGGAGACCACTTTTCCGATCTCCCAGTCCTCTTCGACAGCCCGCGTTAAAATATTTCGCTTTTCTCGTCCTTTCCAATCTTCAAGAACAAGATCCTCGTACTCTTCAAACTTTTCAGGATCTGCCAAAGATGCTATTTCGTTGACGTAAGATATACCGCCAAGAGATTCCAAATTTGATAGAGTAGATAGTGTAATGACATCGACATTTTTACCTTTTCGTACCAGCTGTTGCATTGTCTTAAACAATTCCTGGTGTCGTATATCTTCAAGCTGTTCTGGCTTGATAATCGTATCTTTGAGTAAATAATTCGCTTTTAAGAAGCTGCCAAGTAACGCCTTTTCTGCGTTCATCTCCAATCCTCCCCAGCATTGATGTCATATTTAAAGTCATCGTAGTATGGTGGGAGCGACTCACCTTTTTGGTTTAAATCCGCTATGCTGGGAGGAAATCTATTAGTTTTGACGTATTCCTTTGTGTTGTTTAAGACTGACTGATAGTCATTGTCTTTCAGGAATTCGTACCAGATGTCCACTTTTTCAGACGAAACTACAAAGTTTGGATACACATTTACTAGCAATTTGAAAATGTTTTTTAGTTCGTCTCTTGTCATTTATAGATCATCCCAATCGATCTCTTTATTTGATTTATTAGTTGTTTTTCTGTTATTGAATTCTGTTTCTAACGCTTCAACATCTTGTAATGTTTTTACATTTTCGTTAGCCCAGTTCTTTAAGATGCCCTCAGCGTAATTCCATTTCTTTTGTTGTTTTAACGCTCTCTTCATTGCTTCAACGACTAGTTCTGATCCCATATCGTTTATCCAATGAATAATCTCTTCTGTGATAAAGCTGTTTAAGACACCAAAATTCTCTTGGTAAAACTGAATAGGATCTACTACTACTTTCTCTGTAGTACTCTCTGTGTATTCTCTGGTTATTGGTGGGGTCAATTTGTCACTATGTGTCGTGCCAACTTGTCCCTCTCGACGTGCCAACTTGTCACTATGGACGTGCCATATATCTAATTTTTCATAGTCTATTCGATACCACTTTGTTCGATCGATACTAATTTTGTTGTAATTAGCCGATACGATAATCCCTTTTTTCTCTAATCCTGTAATAATTCGTTTCAAGGTTCTAATTGACCAAAACGGAAATTGTTTATGCCAATCTTCATAGGTGTTGTACACCCATTTATATCCGTCACGAATGTTAGTGCTTTGTTGCAACCAATAATGAAGTTGCTGTAAAACGATTGCTTCATTTAAACCAACTTTTTCGGCTAAGGAAGGCAAAATAATCAAAGGTTTTTCATCTAGCAGCAATTTATTCACCTCATCACCTTCTTTCTAGCTGTAAATTAGTGCCCGCCCCCAGGAAAAGGGGGCTAGGATCACTCGAGGATGATGTCCTCCAACGATTCTTGCTTAGGTTCTTGTTCGGATTTTGTCTCTTTTTCCTTCGGTTCTTCCGAAACTGAAGGTTCATAATCAATAATTCCTGGTGTTTCTTCAACTTCTTCCGTAATATCCTTCCGCTGCGGAACATTCTCGTCCTCGATAACTGCTGTTTGCATTTCTACAGAGAGAATTCCCCATTTGCTTAGCATGTTTCTCAGCACCGTTTTCATAGCCATTGCATCGTAATCGGACTTCCACACATTATTCAGGGCTTTCTTATCCTTCATCTTGTTATGTTTAATCCGGTGTGCTTCGACTTGATCCTTTGTCCAATAAACCGTTTTTTCGAAGCCATTTACGAGTTTGAAATATCCGCAATAACCGACTATCTTGTCACTTGTTGCACCATCTAAATCCAATTCAATTTCTTCGGTAAGACGATTCCATTTGATCAATTCACCTTCACGGACCGAAATAACATTAATTCCTTTATATTGGCCCGTTCTAAGCGCTAATTGAATATAACCTTTATATCCGATTTGGAACTGCGCCACTTTATGGCCCTTCTTGCTGTCGTAAAACGGAACAATCCAGGCGTATCCTAAGTTTTTATTGATCGGTAAATCGAGTGTTGCTGCGACCATTGCAGATGAAATGATACTCATTGGTTCGCATTCTTGAAGTCCCGGATCTCCGTTATACAAATCAAGAAGAGATGTCATAAACTGTGGCGCTTTTTTATCTAAAACTTGTTCAAATTTCTTTTTCATAGTTGGTGTGTTAAGCAATGATTTAAGACCTAAAGACTGTGCTGAAACTTGTTTTGTTGCATCTTGCTTATTAGCCAATTGATTTTTTAAAGCAGCATTTGTAGCCATTACGCTTCAATCTCCTTTACTGCGAATTTTCGGAAATGAGTTTCTTTTAATACTTGCTTATAGATGTCCGGGAATTTTTCTTTTAACTTTTTCGAATCAACAGTTGTCCTCGTTTGATTCTTCCAAGTAACCAAGAAGCTATCGACCAACCCTTTTTCAGCATCCTTCAATTCAGCTTTGATCTTGTTTTCGATCTCGGTTTTCGCCTTCTTAATCAGCTTTTCGTCCTCTTTGATCTTTTCATATTGCTCCAGGTAGTCTTTAAATTCGGAAGGAAGAACAATTTCCTTATCCTTTTCAGCACGTTCATATTTTTCTTTGAGATATTGTTCTGCTGCACTGGATCCATCCATAGCCGGAGGAACACCAGTGAGAACGTGATTTTCCCAAAAGTCTTTTTCAGCTTCGAAAATCATATTGATCAATTCATCGTCTCGCTCGATTTCTTTCCAAACGAAACGATTTCCGCCGATTAATACTGCGATATAGCCTTTTTTCTTCCCTGTAACTCCTAAGTAATGCTGCACTTGTGCCAAATAAGTAGCAGGAACTTCATCGCCTTCCCATTCTTTTGCAAGATAAGCGCTAGCAGTCTTGCACTCTAGTACAGCTGATTCACCCACCACTAAGCGATCCACATTGGCTCTTATAAACGGATATTTTGGATGGCTGTACATGAAGTTTGATCGTCGTACTTTCTTATCCGCCCGCTTTTCAAACTCTTTCGCAACGACATCTTCCATCTGATTGCCCCAATAGATCGCTTCGCTATCAATCTCTTGCGGAATAACTTGTCCCGTTTTTTCAAGCCACAATTCAAATGCTGTGCGGTATTTATTTAGACCTAGAATTACGCCGGCATCACTGCCGCCGATTCCTTTTGTGCGTTCCATCAGCCATTCTGTACGGGTCATATCTCGTGTTGGAACGGCATTCATGTTCATAGCCATTTTTCTTCCCCCTTGATTCAGTTTTCGAAATACGGTACACTGAAAGGGAATCTCATATTCCCGAGTCTAATTTCGCCCGTGTTACCAGCACGGGCTTTTATTCTGCTGTTTTGAACTTTGCTCCAAGAATCTCTTCAAGGTAGTAATCAAAATTGTCTTTAAGCACGATCTCACCGTTAATTTCCACAATTTCGTCACCAACAAGAATTTCATCACCGAAATAATCGATCCCATAGTGTTCCGGTTGGCTGATCATATTGCTGAGACCTTCAGGATAGCCTGTCCGATTGCAACGTGTGATGTCTGGATGTTCGAGCATTGATTTCACCTCCTTGGTAGGAATTTCCTCACTTCTTGTCGAAATAGGTCTAAAGAAGGAGGTGTAATGTTTTGGCTAAAACTGATAAAGAATTAGCTGTTGAATTAATGATTGCAACGTTAAATCATTACTCGTCTTTAAAGAATTCAAATGGTTCGAATGTTGTTGCCCCATTAAAGGCAGAAAGTATAATTAACGGTGTGCAAAATTATTACAATGTAATCAGTCAACTTGGTCTCTCTAAAAAGGAGAAATAGGATTTAAAATAGCTTGTAACTCGGAGTGAAGAAGTTTTATGGCTTTAGCGAGCTCTTCTTCGCTCCAACCTTCTTTTTCAGCTAATTCGATAATCTTTTGAGCATTAGAAAGAGTTTGTGAAACTTCCAATTAGTCCACCTCCTCATAGCCTGTCTCATCAGCGCCGGTAGGCCATTTCCGGCGGACCGGGAAAGTTCCCGGTTTCGACTTTTTGTGTTATAATAGATGTACCGATTGATTATTTCTGCAGTGAGCTTTAGCTTGCTGCTTATTTTTTTGCTTCCACGTTGGCGAGACACCAATAATAGCCTGCGGCAAAAGCTATGATTAATAAGCCGACTGTTAGCATGTTTCATCACCTCAGCTTGCTTCCTTTTGTTTTTTGGCAAATAACCGTTTTTTCGCTTCCAACTCTAGTGCCATTAGTAAGGTTGGGTTCTCCTTGGTTTGTTGGCAAAGTTCACGAACTTCCGCCGCTGTCATCAATCGACTTGCCGTAAAGACGAAATTCATTTATCCACCCTCCTCAAATAATTCGTGCTACCTTTTCAATGTTCACGCCTTGATTGTTCAATTCTCGAATTAATGCCTTCATCCGATCGTATTGCTGTTTTCGCTCTTTTAATTTATGAAGCTCTTTCAATGATCGTTGGAAATCTATCATCCTAGCTTCGGCCATTTCCAAATTTCCAGAAGCCAGTTCAATTTCTGCTTTATAGAGACAAGACCAACAGCATTTGTAGTGTTTTGTAGCGATAGGCAAGTCCTTTTCGAGAAAATCTGAACGATTCATTTCACGTACCCCCTTGATTTCAATTTCATCCGATGTTTGCTCCACATCTTAATCCAGGAAAATCCGTAATCTTTACATATGACTGCAACGTATTGCGTTAAAGCGACGATTGCGTCGATCGCTTGCAAAATCGCTTCTTCAAGGTGTTGTTTGTCAAATTCTCTAATGGATCGTGGGTGATTGGCGACACAAACACTTTCAATTGCGTCAATCGCTTCGGTAAGTTCTTCGCGGGTTTTCAACGTGACACTTGATCGATGAAGATCAACAACATCACCGTCTAACTTCACCGGTCCCCAACCTGTGTACTCGGCAGCTGATTCTATCGCCACCCATGGATCATTGTGTTCTTTAGCAAAGTATTGAGCGACATTCGGTTGAACTCTATATCTACCATTCTCCTGTTGTGAAATAGCTTCCCTAGATTCGAAAAGATCCATCGATAATTGCAATTGAGTTTTTCCTATTTGTTTTCTCGCTTCTTTCACAGCCGTTGCTGCTCTACCAGTTTCCAAACCCAAAGACCTCCTATCTACCATCATTTTTGGAAGGAAATGCTAGTATATTTATAGAAAAAGTAACCGACTTTTCTTGGAACACAGTAATTTCTAATTCATGCGAATTAAATAAGAATCATAAAATTTAGATTTTCATTGGCTTTGGATACGATAAATACGCAGTTTATATCCTTGTCGATATAAAACTCGAAATCTTTTTCGGTAACTATGATGCATGAATTTTTAAAGTGGATATTAAGTTCATATCCTTCTTCTTCATCGATGTAGTCTAAAATGATGAATTCTGGTTTTTCTTGAATCGACAGTATAGGAGCATCCAAACCGTTGTATAAATCAACGTTGAAAACTTTGTGTTCTGCTCTTTTTAAAAGGTCATAGGCAATTCTGATATATGGAAATTGAGTGACATTACTCATAAAGCAACAACACCAGGCTTACTATTGTTTAAAAATTTATTAACAAAATAGATTTGCCCTTTGCCTGTGACCCTTGGGGTTCTTGTGATTCTGATAGAACCATCAGGATCTGTAAGTGTTCGCTTATGAATTTCAAAAAGTCCAAGTTCCATACTTCTTTGTGTTGGTAAGTTGTAAGAATCGCCTTTTTGTTTGATCAAATATCCGTTTTTTCTTAACCATGCAAATAAGCGTTTTTCTCCGATATCTACACCTTTTTGTCTGAGGATTGTCGCTAATTCTCTAATAAGAATACTGTTTTCAGAAGCCTGTACTGACTCTGCAAAAATAACTTTCGGCTTTTGAATCTCAATCGTTTGTTCGGCTTTAATTCGTTTTTGCCGTTCTTCCTTAAGTTGAGTAGCAAGATTAATAATTGTATCTGGATTAAGAAGTACTTCTTCTATCTTTTCCGGCGTCATGTAGGCGCCATGTTTGCGGATGGTTGGGATAACTTCATGAGTGATCCAACGTTTGAATGCTTTTGCTTCTGGTTTATTGCTAGTTAGAATAAGTGAATAAAGACCAGATTCATTAACGACGGTGGTTCTCTGATTTCTCCCTAAAGTATCGGTGAGGTAAACTTTACTTACCTCATCTTTATCAAGACGAGAAACAGCAACTTTATGATTAGAATGATTTAAAACATCGCAAACATCTTTGGCCACAAACCAAGGTTCACCGTCTTTGATGACAGTTCGTACTTGGTGATCTTGATATTGAAAAATTTGTTGTAATTGATTCATCAAGAAGCCTCCTTTTCATTGTCTTTTACGAGGTTTTCTTCTGTTTCAAGACTTGCGAGAATACGTGGTACTGATGTTTTCATGAAGAACTCAACGATTTTACGTTGCGCTTCTTCTGATAGTTGTTTCATTCTGTGCACCTCCTTCTGGTGTACTCGCCTTCCCTCCAACAACCGCATACAGCGTCGAGTCGTCGCAGTGACCATCGCATGTATTCTGGTGCGGCTCCCCTTCCGGATCGTGGCCAGCTCCCGCTCTTCGGCGCTCTATGCGGCTGTGGAAGGAAAACTGTTAGTTTTCCGATTTGTAGATAAATTTCTTTAATCAACTCACTTCTTTTTTAGGCTGAATTTTGTTTTTTACTCGTTTCGTGTAAATTTTCATCAAAAAAAAGTTCGTCAATGTTTACTCCTAGAATATCAGCTATCTTTTTAGCATTTTCTAAACTAGGTTTGGTACGGCCCATTTCAATATTGTTGTAGCCACTAACTGTTTTATATCCAAGCTGCTTAGCCATAAATGTTTGAGTAATGCCTTTTGCTTTTCGGGCCATCCGTAATTTGTATCTCATTATGACAGCTTCACCTCTCTTACACATATTGTGTAACTTTCAATTACATTTTACATACACATTCTGTGTAAGTCAATATATCTTTATTCTTTTTGTGTAAATTTTTTTTTATTTCGTGTAACCGTGGTAAAATCTAATCATAATTAATTTGTTGGAGTGACTTTTATGAAAACGCTTGGAGATCGATTGAAATATGAAAGGGAAAAACGAGGATGGTCCCAAGTGTATGTTGCTGAAAAGTTGGGCATGAAACGTAGTAGCACCTATGCGAACTGGGAGTACAATATCAGGCAACCTGATAACGAAATGCTTGTTAAGCTTTCGGAACTATTCGATGTTTCTACAGACTACCTACTTTGTAAAACTGACGACCCAACTCCACCTTCTAAAATAAACAAATTAAAAAAATTAGGATTAAGAGAAAATGAAGAAATCCATTTCTTTGATTTGGATGGCTTATCAGATGAGGATATAAAATTCATCGAAAATCAAATTGAGTTTTTACGTAGAAAGGCGCAGCAACAGAGGAAAGACACGGAGTGAAAAATAACCGTGTCTTTTGTTAGAACCCTATGCGGAAAATATTAGTTCCATATATATTTTTTGCCTTCATAGTAGTAGATATTTACCGCTACATTAGTAACTTTGAATTCGTTATTAATAGTCAAAAGGACTATTAATATATAACTCTTACATATTAAAGGAGGCGAGAACATCATGCGCAGATCTTTTAAACTTCCTATGTGGACTATGATGGCTTTGGCTTTATTTTTTGTTTTTTCTTTAGCAGCCTGTTCTGCTGATTCAGAAGATGTTTCTACAGGCAGCGAAACGAACTCATCTTCTACTAAAAATGAAAAGAAATCCGAATCTGAAAATGTGAAAAAATACTCTATTAATCAAGATTTCCAAGTTAACGGTCTTAATGTCAAAATAGGAGACATTAAAGTCCAAAACAACAAGGTTATTGTTGGTCTTACACTAAAAAACACTACCAATGATAAGCTTTCTTTCTATCCAGACCAAGGTAATGTTGTGGTTGGTAGTATGCAATTGGATGCTGACCTGTTTGGAGGAAATGGTGACGTTGGAGGAGATATCCAAGCAGGTGTTGAGAAATCTGGCGTTATCGAATTTATTACACCAGATGGCAAAAGCTTAAATCCAAATGATGTTAAAGAAGTAGAATTGCATTTTGGAGACGTCTTTAATGAAAATTCAATGAATTCTTCATCGTTTGATCAAAAAATTAATCTTCAATAGGAGTGTTAATAATGAAAAGAACGACTGAATTTATCCTGGGCTTATTAGGAGGAATATTTGGGGTTATTGGAGCCATTTTGGCTCTATTTATAGGCGGTGTCGATGCCGCATTTAATGGAAAAAGTGATATTATCGGTTTAGGTTGGGGAGCCGTTCTACTTTCCGCACTTGGAATCGTGGGATCCGTTGTGGTTAGATCAAAGGCAAAGCTTGGCGGAATATTCATGCTGGTTGCCGCAATTGGAGGAACGATCTGTATTTCTGCCTTTTATATTTTACCAGGAATACTTCTGTTAATCGGAGGGTTGATGGGAGTATTTAGAAAAGAAAAAAATGAATCGATTAGCGCATAAACTTTTTAAGCCCCCTTGGGTGGGGCTTTTCTTTAAACCACAAACACGAACATACATTCCCTTTTATTACGAGGTGATCATCATGAAAATTTCTTACACTCTAACATATTTAGAAGAATTCATCTCAAATCTTTATAAAAGCCTTGGCATATTTAAAGCCCACCAAATATCTGAAGAAGAAATTGCGGCAAAACTCGGAATTATGTTTTTTCGAGAAAATGGACCTGCATTTCACACTCGGGTTTGTGGTATCGATGCCATATATGTAGATGCGCGTGATAGTCCAAAAAAACAGCGAGAACAGTTTTTTCATGAGTTATGTCATGTTCTTAGGCATGTTGGTAATCAATCCATTATCCCCTTCTCGTTTCGAGAGTGGCAAGAAATAGATGCAAGACGATTTACAAAATGTGCCGCTATTCCTTTTGAAATGGTGAAGGACTGGGATTTGTGGAATGAGGATATCATCCAAAAAGCTTCAGATACATTCTGTGTTACAGAGGAACTTTGTGAGCAAAGGTTTTTGCAAATTAAAAACAGAATTTACTTCCATCAACTGATTAGTTGAGGTGTTTTGTCCACAGAAAAAGGCCCATTAATTTGGGCCGCTAGGAGCCTACTCCCAAGTCTAGCCTGGTTTCAGTTCCACTATCATTATAATAAAATATTCGGTTTAAATCCAAATGCTTTTCGGTGTATTACGACTAAATCAAAATTAACTATGAAAATAAAGGAACCACAAACAACAATTACTTGATATGCCCTTTTACAGGCTTTTCTTTTAAAATATAAACCGAACATATATTCTTTTAAAAATCAGAACAAACTAGTGGAGGGATTAATTTGACAGTAGCGATCTACATCCGTGTTTCTACAGAAGAACAAGCAAATGAAGGCTATTCAATTTCCGCTCAGCGAGAAAAATTGAAAGCTTATTGCCAAGTCCAAGACTGGAATGACTTTCGCTTCTATGTTGATGAAGGTATTTCTGCAAAAGACACCAACCGCCCTCAACTTCAGCTGATGCTCCAGCATATCAAAGAAGGAATGATCGACACTGTTCTTGTGTATCGTTTGGATCGCCTTACCCGTTCAGTGGTGGATTTGTACAAGCTTCTGGATATATTTGAAAAACACAACTGTACATTCAAATCTGCAACAGAAGTATATGACACTAGTACAGCTATAGGACGTTTGTTCATCACTCTTGTTGCAGCAATGGCACAATGGGAACGTGAAAACTTGGGTGAACGGGTACGAATGGGGCAAATAGAGAAAGCGCGGCAGGGTAAATATAGCGCAAAAGCTCCGTTTGGGTTTGATAAAGATGAAAATGAAAAACTCGTTATCAATGAAGACGAAAAACAGGTGATCTTAGACATGATCGAAAAAGTGGAAGAAGGTTATTCTATTCGGCGATTGGCGGCATATTTAGATACTTGCGTTCCACCTATTCGTGGATATAAGTGGCATATTCGAACAGTCCTGGATATTTTAAAAAATCCTGCTCTTTACGGAGCAATCCGATGGAGAGATGAAATTATAGAGGGCGCCCACCAAGGGATTATTTCAAAGGAAAAATATGATGAACTACAAAAAATACTGCATGAACGGCAAAATTTCAAAAAACGTGAAACATATTCCATATTCATTTTCCAAACCAAAATAATTTGTCCAACGTGTGGAAATCGATTAACTAGTGAACGTTCAGTATATTTTAGAAAACGAGACAATCGATATGTAGAAAGTAATCACTATCGTTGCCAAGTATGTACATTGAATAACAGAAAAGCAATTGGCGTAAGTGAACGTAAAATGGAGAAAGCATTCGTTCGTTATATGAATGAGTTTAAAATTGAATACACTCCTGAGCAACCAAAGAAGGGAAACGATGAACGAAAAAAAATTCAAGCGCAGCTAATGAAAATTGAACATCAACGGGCTAAGTACCAAAAAGCCTGGGCAAACGACGACATAACTGATGA
>Ga0207867_1002320_pt1 | contig 10586 bp, 9 predicted proteins | sample HigsolmetaAR206D_FD_184838 | JGI IMG/M metagenome (GOLD analysis project Ga0207867, IMG submission 184838) | Ionic liquid and high solid enriched microbial communities from the Joint BioEnergy Institute, USA - AR20-6-D (SPAdes) (version 2) ...
ACGATCATCGAACTGCCCGCTTCGCCCAAATTGATTTGCGACAAAATGGTCTCCGGATCGATTTCGATCAGCATGACGCCGATGATCCGGTTCAAATTGTTCATATCTTTAATCGCCCTGCCGAAGCAAAAGACCGGTCCCTGCCATCTCTCGTCCGCCCACGGTTTAGGAACCATCGTAGGCCGCATGCCGAACCAAACGACGCGGCCGTCCCCTTTGACGATTTCCCGATACCACTCCTGCTGCCGCAGGGCGTCCGTCGTGTGCGGCATCGGGCTGTAGCCCGTGGAATATTTGTACGAATTCGCGGCCTCGCCGAAAATGTACAGATTGACCAAATCGTTTTTCGAATTCAGCAGATTGGCGATAAACTCGCCGATTTCTTTATTCGTTTCTTCCCGGTCGTAGTTGTCGGTAAAATCGTCTTTAATGCCTTTTTGAAGCGCCTTGCTCCCCAGAAGATAAAAGGACCGCGTACTGTATTCCTCCATGATCAAATCGAGGCGCTCGCCCGACTGCCGGATCGTCTGCTGCATGATATAACCGACTTTGTCCTGGATGATGCGGGTCGATTTATCGTAAAAATAGTAGCCCATCATCGCAATGCTGACGGATATGCCTACAAAGCATAGAAAAAACAAGCGGTGCCCGACGGACGTCCATTGAATTTTCGGCTGCCATTTCATCATCCAAGCCTCCTTGGTCATAGGCCGTGTTCCCGGTACTGCGCCGGGGAAAGCCCTTCCCATTCCTTGAACACTTTCGTAAAATGACGGACATCGTTATAGCCGACCTCTGCGGCGATTTCATAAATTTTCAGCGGCGTTTCCTTCAGCAGCTTTTTGGCTTTGTCGATGCGCGAGCGGACGAGATACCTGCTGAACGTTTCGCCCATTTCTTCATGGAATACTTTGCTGAAGTACGAATGATTCAGATAGAGGTGCTCCGCTACATCGTTCAGCGTAATCGCCTTGTCCCGATTGCGTTCGATATATTGAAGCGCCCGTTCGACAATCCATTTGCGGCTGCGTGCCGGCCGGGCGGACTTCTGCGAGCGCTGCAGCGTCTCAAGCAGAACGTCCTGGAAGGCGTCCAATGGGCATAACGGCACTTCGAGAGGAGCGACCTCCACGTCTTGCGAAGACAGGTGGCGGTGATAGGCCGCGTTTCGTTTTTGGTTGACGTTTTGAAAAAGCAGCTTGAGCCCCCTCCGGACCGTCAAGGGAAGACAGCTGTTCTTCCGGTCGTGAATATGCTGCGCAAGCTCCCGGATCAGCGGCTCGAGCAGTTTGGTCTCGCCGACCTTCAGCGCCGCCGCGAAACGAATGTCCCAACCGGCGGGACCGGAATACGGGGAGTCGGATTGCAGGGCCGAGGCCAGGCTCTCCGCGCTGTAAACGTTCCCTCCGCCATCGTAGAACCAGAAAGAGACGCTGTGCAGCGCCTCCTCATACAAATCGGGGAGCCTGCCGAAGTCCCCCTCCCGGGAATAGCCGATGCTCATCCGGACGCCGAGCATCTGCCCGGCCTTGTCCATCAGCCAGGGAAGCTCGGAAGCGATCAGCGGTTCCCGCCCGCAGGTTGAAGAAGACTCGGATTGAAACATCGCAAGATCGGCTTCCCCTGCGCTTTTCGGATCCGTAAGCGGAATCGCCGCAAGCGGACCGAAGCGTCGGCCGGTTTCTTCGATCATGTTGCAAAGCGCGTACAAGAGAAGCGCCTGGTCTTTGGCGGTCGCCGCCTTGCACCCCCAATCCACAATTTTCACGGCGAATACGCGGACCCGGCCCGGATCGAGACCGATCCGCAGGGCGCTCATCCGCTCCTCCAGCCACCCGGCCGGGTAAGGCTCCCGGGCGAGCAGCATGTCAAACAGCCGCTGCCGCGCAAGGAACATCGCTTCGCGGGCCGACCGGGCGAGCGTGTGCATCTCCGCTTTCGCTTCCCGTTCTTTCCGCAGCTCCTGCACGCACCGCCTGACCACGTCCAGGATGCTCTGTTCGTGGATCGGCTTGAGCACGTAGTCGAACGCGCCGTTTTTCAGGGCGACCCGCGCGTACTCGAATTCGCTGTAGCCGCTCATGATGATCACTTTCGTGCCCAGCTTCCGTTCCCTCAAGCTTTGCAGAAACGCAATTCCATCCATTCCGGGCATCACGATATCGGTAATGACCATATCGGGCGGGTCCCGTTCCACCAGCCTGAGCGCCTCTTCCCCGTCCGAGGCTTCGCCCGCCAGCCGGATTCCCTCCGCCTCCCAGTCGATCGTTTCGCAAAGCCCTTTTCGAATCCAGCGTTCGTCCTCCACCACCAGCAAGGTAAACATAATCATCCTCCTTTTCGTGTATTCGCTTTCATTTTACAGCAGGGCGGTGCGAATGGTTTCGGGCGGCTTCCCGGAATAAAAGCAAAAGCCCCGTAATTATCGGCATAATTACGGGGCGGTTTTCGTTTCTGTCAAATCAAGGGTAAAAACTCCGCATTACCGGAAACCGGAGCCTTCATGCAGATGGAATCCTTGATCCGCATCGGGGCCGAATGCGCCCGGCTGCCTTAACGCTTGAATCAAGGTGTCGACCAGTTGCGCAGTAACATGCTCCATAAGAAAAATATGCGCGTAGTAAACGCCGTTCAAGAATTCGGTCGACAGCGAAAATTGCGAGACGATTCGGGCATTCGGACGTCGGAAACGAACCGTCAACGCCAGCGGCGAGCGGCCGACGTGCAGGTTAAAGCCAAGCTCGCCTTCCAATTGTTTCAGTTTCCGGTAAGCGTAATCGGCCAGCTTTTCCAGACGGAGGGCTTTTTCGATCAGCGCATCGTACGAATGCCGGGCGAAATAATCCCAGAGGATCAAGGCCGAGAAACCGTTGCGGGAACCGGACAAGGTGGAATCCTGCGCGCCGATGTAGCCGACTTCCAAAAAGTCGAGCAGGTACTTGGTCCGGGTCATGTAGATGCCGCAAGGCCAGGGCGCTCCGATCTCCTTATGCCCGCTTGCCGCAATCGACTGAATGTCCAGCCGAAAATCAAAGACCGGAATATCGCCTTTGAACCTGCCCTGTTGCCGGGCGAGTTCCAGAAACGGCGTGTAGGAAGCGCCCAGCGCGCCGTCCACATGGAACCAGAACCCGGTCCGTTTGCTGTGAATGATTTTCCCGTTCCATTCGACTTCCAACACCCGATGGTACAGACCATGCTTTTGAAGCAGCGGGATCAGCCGCTCCACCGCGGCCTTCACATTGTCGTACGCGCCTTTGAAGGTTGTGCCGTAATTGAAATTCACGATGATCGGATACCCGCGCTGAACGAAAAATTCCGCCAGCAAATAGAGCGCATCCAAATTGACCGAACCGTCTTCATTGGACGGAACTTTGTCCGGCCAATTGCCCCCAAGCGGACTCTGGTTCGGATAACGCGCATTCCCAATTTCCGCAAATGTCGGAATGAGGAGCAGATCTTTGATCTTGTCGATGGAATAATGGGTATCCTGCGAATAGAAAATGACGGGCGTATACGCGTTCGGATTGTCGAACCGCTCCGTTTCCGGCGCTCTGGCGTCGCGCTCCGCATAAAGCCTCCCCTCGTCTTCCGCCTTGACAAAATACCCTTGCCCCAGCTTGCTTCGTACCGGCACGACCCGCTCCTCCGTCTCCGCCGCATCGGCCGGAATATCCGAAGCCAACAGCTTGCCGGCCAAATAATCTCTGGCGTTGCGCAAGCCGTAAAGATTGCCTTCCGTACCGCCCATCGATACGATGTAGCCCCAATACGATTCGCCGATTTCTTCCGGAGTGAATCGCGTCCTGTCCTCCAGATGGGGCCAGTCGGCGTGCCAGAGACGGGCGAAATAGTCCAGCACGGCGCGTTCGAGAATTTTGCTGTTCAACATGAAGTTTCCTTGCTGGAACGGATCGCCGATGTTGTTGACATGCAAATTCAAATACGGGGACAACGTATTCCGATAATCCAATTGTTGATTCGCCTGATAACCCATGAAATATTTCCGGTGCTTCAAGATGTACCGGTTAAACTGCGACCATGCCGCCCGGTACTGCTGTTCGCTCAGACCCGTTTCGCTTAACTGAAACAGCGAGCTATCCAAATGCGGTATGGATGGATAGACATCAGAAGGCGAGCGTCCCACGGCGTCAACCCCTCTTCCAACGGTTATCGGATTGACATACGGGCCGAACGGATTACCAGCCCGGTATCAGCACATCCTTGCCGCCAAAAATGTCCTTTAACGCCTGTTTCATCCGATCCGATTGGTAGGCTTCCTGCAGCGCCTTGATTTTTTCCGAATCCTTGTTTTTCTCGTGAACGGCGATGATGTCCGGCGACTGAAACTCCTCCCGTTCCTTGACCAGCGCATCTTTCTGGTAATCCAGCCCCGCCTCGTACGCCAGGGTGGCATAGAGGAATCCGGCGTCCACGTCGTCGAGCGCGCGTACCAGCATCGTATAATCCAATTCCGTAAACTTGAAATTTTTCGGATTCTCCACGATATCTTCGACGGTCGCTTTGATCGGATCGATGCCTTCTTTCAGCTTGATCAATCCCGCATCCTGCAGCATGACCAGCGTCCGGAAATTGTTGGCCGGATCGACGGGAATGCTGAATGTGGCGCCGTCGGGCAATTCCTCAATCGACTTGTATTTTTTGGAGAAAATGCCGCTGGCGTCGGTGAACGCCTTGAATGCCGGCACCAGATGCGTTTTGTGCAAAGCGTTAAATTCGTTCAGGTAGGCGATATGTTGATGGTAGTTGGCGTCGGCCTCTCCGTTTTCCACCGCCCGGTTCAACTGCGTGTTGTCGCCGAGAAACTTGTAATCCAATTTGTATCCTTTCTCTTCTAGGATTTGGGCCAGCAGTTCGGTCGTGTCCTCGTACACCTTCAGATTCGCGGCAACGAATTTAATGGTTTTATCCTTTTGCGCACTGCCGCATGACGCGAGCAGCAGACTCGCCGAAACAAGCATGACGGCCGACAGAATCCCCATTATACGCTTCATACCATTGGCTTCCTCTCTTCGAAAATGGTCACTGGCGTTTGTCCAGCTTGCGCACGACCCGGTTTCCGATCGTTTGGATCGTCTGGACGATTAGGATAATCAGAATGACGGTAAACACCATCACATCCGGCTGATAGCGGTAATAGCCGTGCCGGATGGCAAAATCGCCGATTCCGCCTCCGCCGACCATGCCCGCCACCGTCGAATAGGAAATAAAGCTGATCGTAATGATCGTAATCGTATTGGCGATTCCGGAACGCGCTTCGCTATAGAGCACTTTCCAGATGACCTGCAACCGGTTGGCTCCGGCTGACTCCGCCGCTTCCACGACGCCGCGATTCACTTCAAGCAGCGTCTGCTCGATGAGACGGGCAAAATCGGGAATGGCGCTGATGGTCAGCGGCACGATGACGGCCGTCGTTCCGATGGCCGAACCGACCACCAACCGTGTAAACGGCACGATCGCGATCATCAGGATCAGAAACGGAAACGAACGCACGATGTTGACGATGCCGTCCAGCACCACGTACAACACCGACGATTTCCCCGTTATGCTTGGCCGAATCAGATACAACAGCGTGCCGAGTGGGATGCCGAGCAGAGCGGAGATGGCGACGGTAAAAAACATCATGTAAAACGTCTGGTACAACGCAATCAAAATTTCCGGCCACAGCGCGATCAACTTGTCAAGCATGGACGTTCACTTCCTCCGGACGAATCGCGGTTTGCTGCTGGTGCTCGAATAAGTAGCGCGCGAGCTGCGACTGCGGCACTGCCGGCCGGTCGACGAGCACATGTGTCTCCACCAGCCTGCCGCCCTCCATGACCGAGACTTTGTTGCAAATGGATTTCACCACTTCCATTTCGTGCGTCACGATGACCATCGTGATCTTCTCTTCCTCATTGAGCTGCTTCAAAAAGTCCAAAATGCCTTGCGTCGTCTGCGGATCGAGCGCGGAAGTCGGTTCGTCGCACAAGAGAATCCTGGGCCGCATGACCATCGCGCGCGCAATCGCGACGCGTTGCTTCTGGCCGCCGCTCAATTTGGCCGGATAGGCGTTCGCCTTGTCGAGGAGCCCGACCTTTTCCAGACTCGCTTCGATGCGCCCGCGCCGCTCCGCCCGGGGAACCCGGGCAATTTCCAGCGGGAATGAAACGTTTTCGTAAACGGTGCGGTTGCCGAGCAGATTGAAGCTTTGAAAGATCATGCCGATGGACAGGCGCTTTTGCAGCAGCTCTTTTCTGGACAACCGCATGAGATTCTCGCCGCCCACGATCACCTGACCGCTGTCCGGCCGCTCCAGCAGGTTCATGGTGCGCAGCAACGTGGATTTTCCCGCGCCGCTAAAACCGATCACGCCGTAGATATCCCCCTCCTCCACGTTTAGCGACACCGATTGCAGCACCTGCTGCCGATTGCCGCTCTCGTCTTTGAATGCTTTGCACACATCGACCAATTGAATCATCGTCGTTTCCCCCGCTTGGCCTTCTGGAATCTGCGGCCGATCATGATTGCCCTTGCTTTAGGAGTAATATCCCGGCTCCGGATTGCGACCGTTCACATACCAGCCGCCGATATTTCGGAGCTTGAACTCCGCCGGATTGTGCAGCGTATGCGTGCGGACATTGCGCCAGTAGCGATCGAAATTGTATTTGGAAGCCGTCGCGCGCGCGCCCATCACTTCAAAAATCCGGCTCGTGACGCCGAGCGCGGTCGTTCCGGCCTGAACGTTGGCGGCCGCCACCAGAACGGCCAGTTCTCCCCGCTCGTCGGCCGTCAGTTCCCGATCCTTCCGCCAGGCTTGGTCCAACTGCAGCGCCGCTTTCTCGACCAGGCTGAGCGCCGCTTGGTACGCCGTCCACAGTTTCCCGTACTGGCGCAAAATCGACGGTTCCTCGGACGCTTTCTCGTAACCCGAAGTATGCCAAGCGCGCGCGTGCGTGCGCGTATATTCCCGCGCATCCGCAAGAGCGCCGGCCGCCGTGCCGATAAAAATATTGGCCAGTATGCTCTGCGACAATTGCGGCGTCAGCGATGCGAAGACATCGTGACCAATGTACGGTGTGACCAGAATCTCTTCCGGATGGAGTTCCACCTGCTCAAACCGCACGGTGCCGCTGCCGGTTTGCCGTTGGCCTATGGCGTCCCAATCGTCCAGAACCTGCACGCCGGCGCGGCCGGCAGGAATGATCCCTTCGAAATATTCGCCCGTTTCGGCATCATGCCACGAGATCACCAGGATGTCCGCATCCGGCGAACCGGAACTGAATGATTTCTGTCCGTTCACAATGACGCGGCCGCCTTCCCGTCTGCCGATAATGCCCCGGTCGAGCGGATTGGAGGAATTTCCCCAGAACCAGTTGTTTCTTGCCGTCTCCGTGTAATAATAGGTTTTCTGACGCTCAGTTCCGGCCAAATGCGGTGCGGCCAGGCACAGGAAGTGATACCCGTACAAATGCGCCAGCGACGGATCGACTTCGGCCCAAATGCGGACGACGTGCAATACGTCGGACCATGTCCCGCCCTCGCCGCCATAGTCGGTCGGAATCAACAGCTTCAACAGCCCGCTTTCCCGAATCCAATCGCGCTGCCGCTTGGGCGTTCCCCCCAGTTTGTCGCGCTCGGCCGCATCCGTCCGAAACCGTTCAGCCAGCGCAGCGGCCCGTTCGATGTAATGGCTCATTTCAGTCACCGCCTTGCACCCACAGCTCCGAGGGAAGCTCCACGAGATTTTTGCCGACGATTTCCCGGGCGACGATGTTGGACGGCGTCAGGGCGAATCCTGCCCGCACATCGCGGTAAAGACGTTCGATCGGCCCTTTTTTGTATCCGTACCCGCCCGTTACGTTAAGCGCGATTTCCGCAACCTTGATCGCGGCCTCCGTGGCATGGATTTTGAATTTGGTCCCTTCGTACCATAGTTCGCCCAACGGTCTTCCTTCCGCTTCGAGGACATTGAGACCGGCCGCAAGCTGCAATTGCCAAGGGCGAACGCTGTCGATCAAAATGCGCGCTTTCGCCAATTCCTGGCGGATCGCCTGATAATCCGTCAGGCTGCGGTTGAAATCCCGATGGACGGTACGGCGCGCATGTTTCAGCGCCTGGGCCAGCGCCTCCTCGGCCACGCCGAGCCACGCCGAACCGATGCCCAGCAAATACAAAGGGTCGACGCCGTTCAGAGCGATTTCGACGGCCTTGTTTTCTTCCCCCAACAAATCCCTGCGCGGCACGGGCACCCGATCAAGCTTCAACGGCCCGCTTTGATTGCCCCGCACGCCGAGCGCCTCCCAGGGACCGGCCGTAATCCCCGGATGCTTGCCGTCCACAATGAAATAGCTAAGATCCGTCGATTTCTCCGCCCCGGGCGTGCGTGTTTGCAAAATATAAAAGTCCGCATAGCCGCCGCTCGTCGTAAATGATTTTTCCAGATTCAGAATATAATCGTCTCCGTCGCGTTCCGCTTCGCTCAAGTTGAACCAGGTATGTCCTCCCGTCGCCTTTTCGCTCATGGAGTGCGTCCCGATGGCTCCGCGTCGCACCGGTTTCAACCAGCGCTGTTTCTGCTCCTCCGTGCCGTAATAGACAATGGTTTGCGCGGCTCCCACATGCATCACGTAGATCAACGATGTAGAGGGGCACCCGCGCCCGATTTCCTCCGCCGCAATGGCAAACGCGGTGTAATCCGCTCCGAGCCCATCGTATTCCCTGGGGATCAGCAGGCTGTTCCAGCCCGCATCCGCAAGCGCCTGCAGATTTTCCTTCGGGAATACCTTTTCACGGTCGATCCGCTCCGCATGGGGACGGATTGCTTCATCCACCGTAGCCCGGATCTGTTGCCTGAAGTTCTCATAGTCGGCCGTCTTGCCGCTTGCGCTGATTTGCAAGGTCATGCCCAAATGCCTCCTTAGCGTCATCGGTACCTAACAAAAAAAGCCCCCCCTGCCATTCTCCACAGCATGAAAAGAGCCTTCGGCTGACCGATCGATTCGTTATTCAATTAGCCGCGCCGTTGTTCCGCGGCCGTTCAGCCGTCAAAACGAATAAGCCTTTTCCCGTTGGCGGACCAGCGGGATCACCTCTTGCCCGAACCGTTCCAATTCGTCGTCGTAATGAAGGAATCCGGCCAGCAACAGATCCATGCCGATTTCCTGCAGTTCCGTGATGCGCTCCGCAACCTGTTCGGCCGTGCCGATCAGTCCGGTTTTAAATCCGTCGTTAAACTGGATCAAATCCTCAAACGTGGAATCGGCCCACATCCCTTTCCGCTCCGGGGCCGCTTTTCCCGCGTGCAGCACTTGGCGGCGGAACGCCTCAACCGTTGCCGCATCGGCGTAATCGATGATGTCCCGCAACTGCTGTCTGGCTTCCGCTTCCGTGTCGCGCACGATGACGAACGCATTGACGCCGAATCGTACCTCGCGTCCGTTCTCCGCGGCGTATTTGCGCACCTCTTCGATTTGTTTCCGCAAGTTTTCGACGGTATTGCCGTTCATCAGATAAAAGTCGGAAACGCGGCCGGCCATCCGCCGGGCCGCCTTGGAATTGCCGCCCTGGTACACCGGCGGCCCCGGCTGTTGCAGCGGACGCGGCCGAAACTCGGCCTTGCGAAGCCGGTAGAAGTCTCCGGCGAAATTCGCTTGTTCCTCCGTCCATAACGCACGCAGCACCCGAATGAACTCTTCGGAACGGCGGTAGCGCTCATCGTGATCGAGCCAGGGCTCGCCAAGCGCAACGTATTCGTCTTTGAGCCACCCGCTGACCACATTGACGGCTGCGCGTCCGCCGCTTAAATGGTCGATGGTGGTCAATATTTTGGCGACAATCGCCGGAGGCCACAGTCCGGAGGCGACGGCGGCAATGAGCCGAAGACTCTTGGTCTGCGTTGCCAATGCGGAGGCGATCGTCAGGGATTCCCATTGATCCTCTCCGTCGCTGCTGGCGATAAAACGCGTCGGCAGCAGCACGCTGCCGAACCCGCATCGTTCCGCGATCGCCGCGTAGCGAACATTGTCCGCAAAGGAGCTTCCGGTGCGCTGCGGCAGCGTTGTCGCCAACAGCCCGTTTTTCTCCAGCGGCGCCCAATAGCAAAATTCGATGCCCATCCTGCTTCCCCCCTAAGCTTTCCCTTTTTCCGGAACCCGGGTACCGAAACCTCATTTATTCCAATTGTTTTACTATGATTTGTTTATTATCATAGCGAATAACCAGATTATTTCAACAATTAATTTTTCTTGCTTTGATGGATAAACAACACAGCATAGATCGATGTTGCGGAACCAAAAAATAAGCCACGTTCTTTCGCGAATTGTTCGGCGCGTAAAATGCGGGAATATCGCAGGCAAAACGTCGCAGGAAAACGGCCGCCATCACCCGCGCCGCATTCATCCCGAAAGCGGCTTAGCACATTGCGCCGTGAAATCGGTTGTTTTTCCAACATTTATTCGCAAAATGTCGCCTTAAAAGGAGCGACAAAAAAACAAGGGCAGTCTAATATTAACTGCCCTTATTTCGCTCCAGCTAAATTCAAGAATAAAAATCCGGTTTGGGAAACTGATCGTTGAGCACCCAGT
>Ga0207867_1002326_pt1 | contig 10550 bp, 10 predicted proteins | sample HigsolmetaAR206D_FD_184838 | JGI IMG/M metagenome (GOLD analysis project Ga0207867, IMG submission 184838) | Ionic liquid and high solid enriched microbial communities from the Joint BioEnergy Institute, USA - AR20-6-D (SPAdes) (version 2) ...
GGGATACCTTCTTTTGAGTTGTGTAGCCTCATAGCCCACGGTTGACTGATAATCCAAAGAGGAGGAGTTATGCGCCGATAGACACTAAAGAGCGCCGCCAAGTAGCCACCCAGAATCGCGGTCCATGATATAAACGCTACAACAGCTTCAGGCCCTACCCACAGGCCGATGCATGCTAATAGTTTCGCATCCCCCCCACCTATCCAACCGCGGGCAAATATTGTGAAACCAATGGCAAGTAATACGATTCCGACAGCGAGATGCTCTATCATCGTCGACAGTGGAATACCTCGAACTAGCGCATTTAGGAGGAACGCGGCCAGCAACGCTAGCGAGACGCGATTGGGAATGGTAAGGGTAAACAAATCTATTGCGGCTGCAAATAACAGAATGCAGGCGAAGAGAAAAAGAGAGGGAAATAAATACTCGGGCATTATACGGACAGGTCTGGTTGTTCTTCCAGCAAAGTAGCCCAGTTGAAAAACTCCAACTGGGCGAGATGTGTTTCTTGCTTTGCTTATCCTTCATTTGGAGCCGCACCGTCGAGGCGGCCGGATATGAGCTTAAAAATGTCCGTCAAGCTTCCGCCAAGCGTTGTTACTGCTCCAATAATAGCCACAGCAATCAGCGCCGCAATGAGGCCATACTCAATAGCCGTCGCGCCGGACTCGTCCTTGAGAAAACGCTTGAACATGTTCATATGACTCAACTCCCACTCGTGTTTGGCGCCTCCGCGCCGTGTTCTGCTGCATTTGAGCCGAACACGAGCAAAATTAGATTTGATCTCTTGCCGAGAAGTAAAAGTCGAAGCTGAACTTTGAAAAGTTTGCTCTACTTCGGCGTGTGGGGCCATGACTTATAGGTATATTTCGCACGTTTTGATTGTAATTGGAAGTGTCCCGAATTTTGTGCGGAAAATCGCCGTGTGGTCGCGGCGATAGCATCGTTAAAATGTTGTAAAACTCAACAATTCTGTAGATTTGAAAGGAAGTACTGCGGTTTCCAGTTAGATAGCCGAGCGGCTGCCGTAGCCTTCGTGCGCCGTTTCCGAATTTTTCACGCTTCCGCGCCCTAATCCGATTGACTCAAATGATATCAGGGGGAGGCTGTGTCTTTGTATCGCGTTCGGATTGGTGCTCGCTTCACAGTGGCTTCAATTGTCGCGGGGCTGACTGCATTGACGGCATCAGCAGGCGACGCCGCGGCGGACGATCTCATCGTCAAATATGATCAGTCGCAGCTTTGGCGGCTTGAGCGGCCAATCACCGAGATCATCATCGGTAATCCCACCATCGCGGATGTCACCATTCAAAGTAACGATCTTCTCGTGGTCACCGGTAAGTCGTTCGGCATCACGAATATCATTGCGCTTGATGCTAATCGTGAAGTGGTTGCCGAGCGGCGTGTTCTCGTCCAACGGGATGAGCGAAAGGTCGTGAATCTCCACAAGGGCGGCAAGCGAGAGAGCTACAACTGCTCACCTCAGTGCAATCCAATGACCACCATTGGTGACGATCCGGAGTACTTCGAGACGGTGGCGAAGCTTTCGGAGCGCAAAATAAAACTCTCCTCCGGGGCGGGTAGTGCAGACGCCAATTGATGCGCCTTGGATCGGAATGCTTTTGCGGAGTGTCAGCGAACTCGGTAACCGCCTAGCGTCGCCCCGGGGCCGATTTCTGCGAATGAGCGGTCGAGAGAGCGGATTATGTATTTAGTTAGCCCCGTGCGTTCGGTTTCTCAGCAACGTTCGGTTGGTCTCGCACGATCCTGGGCGCGAGATGAAAGGGGAACTACAGCCATCGAATTCGCACTGGTGGGTCTCCCGTTTTTTATGTTTCTTTTCGGCATCTTTGGTTTGGGGCTTTATTTTTTTACGACATTTTCTCTCGAAAGCGCCGTCGAGCAGGCTTCCCGCTTGATCCGCGTCGGTTTTGTGCAGGAAAGCGGGATGACGGCGGAGGAGTTCAAGCAGGAGGTGTGCAAGAGATTGCCGGCATTTGTTGATTGCGACGGCAAGATGCGTGTCAACGTGCAGAGCTATTCCGATTTCGCCTCTATAATACCCCCGGCCTGCACCGATACAGAGGGTAATCTCGTGCCGCCGCACGGCACAAGCTACAATACTGGTGGAGCGAGTGAAGTGGTGTTGGTCACGATTTGTTACGAGTGGGATATGGCTGGCCTCCTGCCCTTCTTAAAGCTAGGCAACATGCCAAGCGGCGCCGCGCTTATACAGGCTTCGGCCACGTTTCGAACGGAACCTTACGGGGACTGAGGGAAGCGGCATGAAGGGCTGGCTAGGGAATACTGCTCGGTATTTCACCTGCTACCTGCGGGACCGGCAAGGAGTGGCGGCAGTCGAATTTGCCCTGATTGTTCCGATCCTTTTTATGCTTTTTGCTGGCACCATCGAGTTCAGTCAGGCGCTGACCGTCGAACGGCGCGTGAGCCAGGTAGCGAACGCGACGGCTGATCTTGTGGCGCAGACAAAATCGATTACGACCAGCGAAGTCGCGGGCATCATGGAGATTGTTGGCCACCTTATGCGCCCCTATGATCCTCAGCGGCTGCGAGTAACGATCCTCAACGTCATCGCAAATATCAGCAGACCAAATGATACGAGGGTTTGCTGGTCGTTTGAGTACAATGGTGGCACAGCCACGTATACCGACGGAGAGCCCTATCCTCTACCCGACGACGTCGTTGAGCCGGGAGGCAGCGTTATCGTTACCGAAGTGGAATACGACTATGTGCCCATGATTTTCAGTTATTTCATTAAGTCCGCGTTTTCTCTGAAGGAGACTCATTATCTTAAGCCTCGTCTGTCGAGCTATGTACAGTACAATGGCATGACGTGCGGTTGAGCTTCAAAAAGCTCAGTTAATTACACCAAGCTGTTCGCTACCTGCTGGTGAGCAGCGTCCCGTACAAGTGTAGCAAGTCGTTTAACCACCTGGGTTTGCTCCTTCCACCGAGGAAATATCAGGATATACGTCAGTTCGATAGCTGGCTCGAAGGATCGTATGGCCATGCCAGGCTTTAGGCTGGAGCGTGCAACAAAAGCGTCAGCAACGGCGATCCCTAGGCCGCGCCCAGCAAGTTCGCAAGCTACAAGTCCATTTGGTGTCTCCAGCCGAATATTCGGCGTTGCGCCGATAGTCCGAAACGTCGCGTCAAGCCGTTGCCGCATGACTGTTCGCGGGGCGTTGGCAACTAAGGGTTGCCCTACTAGATCGGAAACATGAATTGTTTTTTTGGTCGCAAGCTCATGATCCTCGCGCATAACTGCGACGGCGCTGATCGTGACCATGGGTTCAATTTCGATAATGTCGCTGTCTAGTGGGAGAACGGTAATTCCAAGATCAAACTGTTCTTTTCCGAGCCAAAGTTCGATGTCGAGGCGAGAGCGGGCGTCGATGGATGCCGTGAAGCCTGGATATTCGGCTGTCATTCTTGCTATCGCCTCGGCAATCAACGCCTCCGTGACGTGAGGTGCCGTAAGTATGCGGACGTGTTGGCGCTGTTGGGTGCGGACGCGCTCAGCTGCGAGTTTGACTTCGTCAAGGCTGTGTAGCGCGTGCTCGACATGCGAGTAGAATGCTCGCGCTTCAGAAGTAGGAACAAGACGCCGTTTCTCGCGGTTGAAAAGCGGAAATCCAACCTCTTGTTCCAACGCAGCTAACAGACGGCTCACTTGAGGCTGCGTCTTGTGCAGTCGCTGCGCTGCCTCGTTGAGCGAACCACCCTCCATAAAGGCTCTAAGAGCCTCTAACCCCTTGATATTCACTCAAATCATCCTTGCGCATAATGCATGAACATTTGCGTAATATGAAATTGACGCATGAAGCAACGGCTTTAGGGTGTCAAGAAGGTGTGGTGTTCCGGAGGGGCCTGGATGTCGGACAGCGACGCAATGTGCTCGGCCTGGCGCAAGCCACCGTCGCGTTACTTGGAGGAGAGGCCCCCGCGCTTCCGTCTGCCTGAACGGCCTCGCTCGCTCTATCTCACGATGCGAGACGGCTGCCGCCTCGCTGCAGACATCTATTTGCCACTGGGTGAGACGCCGGTAGGCGGTTTCCCGACCATTCTTATTCTTACGCCGTACTATCGGCGTTTCGCGCTGCGCGAAGGCGCCTCTCCGACAACGGATCCGAGCCCAAATGCAGGCAAGTATCGGGATTTTTTTGTTCCGCGAGGGTACGCACTCGTCGTTGTCGATGTACGGGGTACGGGTGCGAGCTTCGGCACACGGGACTCCTTCCGGTCACCGGTTGAACGGGAGGATTACCGCGAGATTGCGGATTGGATCGTCGCCCAGCCGTGGTCGAAAGGGATCATTGGTTCAACGGGTATTTCTTACCTCGGTGCTGCGGCTTGCTTCCTTGCGAGCACTGGGCATAAAGCGGTTAAGGCAATCGCCCCGCTTTTCGCGGTGTGGAACACGTACGCCGACCATCTCTATCCTGGCGGAGTCCTGCTGAATAACTTGGCCCGGACCTACGATGAGCTGATGATCGGCCTCGATCACGATCGTCGAGATATTCTCGCGCGCCAGCCCTACTTTAGTAATCCGGACTTCGCCGGGCCTCAGCCGGTGGATGAGGACGTCGACGGGTCTCTCTGCCGCGCTGCGGTCAGGGAGCACTTGGCCAATTTTCATATGCCGGATTTCATTTCGGAATTTCAATTTGCCGATTCTCGATTGCCTTACGACGAGGCTTTCGGCGCGTTCTCGTTTAGCCCGTACCATTACGCTGAGAGCATTGACCCTGACGTAGCCATCTATTCGATTTCGGGGTGGATGGATGGCGCAGGCTTTTCCAACGGCTCCATCGCTCGCTACTTGTCCCTGCCGAACAAGAAACAGCACCTGCTTCTCGGGCCGTGGGACCACGGCGCGAGGACCAATGTTTCGCCATGGCGCAAAAGCGTCCAACCTGAGTTCAATGTCCTGGCTGAGGTGCTGCGGTTCTTTGACCACTACCTCATGGGGTTAGATACCGGCCTCCAGCACGAGTCACCGATCCATTATTTCTGTCTGCACGAAGAACAATGGCGCGAGGCGACTTCGTGGCCTCCGATCGAGGACAGCAAAATTTTTTATCTTTCAGCTAGCGGCGCTCTTAGTGCAGCTATCGGCAGTCCAGGCGAGGACATCTATCGGGTCGATTTCACAGTTGGCACCGGTTCGTTGACGCGTCACGAACGCCTCTCAGCAATCGATACCTCCGAGTACTATACTGACTGGCAGGGGCGTGATGAGCGCATGCTTTCGTATACGTCTCCGCCTCTAGAAGAAAAGGTCGAGATTGCTGGTCATCCTGTGGTCGATCTTTGGCTAAAATCGAGCGAACGCGATGCGGTTCTGCATATCTACTTATCTGAAGTTGAGGCCGATGGCACAGTGCGTTACGTAACGGAAGGAGTTCTGCGCGCGCTACACCGAAAAGAAGCGGAGCCCCAGCGTTTCCAGAAGTGGACATGGCCTTTCCGTGATTTTTCGAGAGCAAATGCAGAGCCGCTCACACCGGGTGAGCCAGCGCGAATGCGCTTTGCTTTGCTTCCGACGGCTTGGGTCTTCCAGCGCGGTAGCAGAATTCGCATGTCAATCGCTGGCGCAGACTGTGATCATTATGTCCAGTTGCCCCACGGACGCCCTCCGGTCCTCGGCATTCAGCGCGGCGGACGTATGGCTTCGGCACTGACGCTTCCTTGGCGTCAGGGAGGGATTCAGTCCAAGACGAGAGGAAAACCATGAGAGTAAAATCGGCCCTCTGGACGATCAGTTTTGCCGTCCTCGCATCTTTCCCAGCTTTTGCGGGGAAGGACAATGATACGTTGATCTGGGCGACAGCGACCGAGATGGACACGCCCGACTTGTATTACGGAAATCAGCGCGAGGCGTTGATCACCGCGTACGCGCAGTGCGACAGTCTTCTGTACCGCGATCCCAAGACAAACGAGTATTTGCCTTTGCTCGCAACGAGTTGGAGGTGGCTGGATGATACCACGCTTGAGATGGAACTTCGCAGAGGCGTAAAGTTCCACGACGGAACAGATTTCGATGCCCAGGACGTGGCTGACACCCTGAATCACCTCGCTGCCCCCGACAGCGACATGAAGATCCGCGTGGTCGTCGACTGGATTAAGAATGTCGAGGTGGTCGACACGCACAAGATTCGCATTCACACGAAAGGGCCTACACCAGCTGCGTTTGAATACCTCTCTGGTACCTCGCCGATTTATCCATCGGGGCACTATCAAAAGGCTCCCGAAGTTCCGGGCGCTGATGGCAAAACGCGCCGCGATTGGGGCGCAGTTCTTCCAGTCTGTACCGGGCCATACAAGATTGAGAGTTACCAGCCGGGTCAGTCGCTTACGCTCGTCAAGAATCCTGACTATTTCGAGGGAAGTCCGAAAGGAAAACCCACGATCGGCAAGATCGTTTATCGGACGATCAAGGATACTGAAACACAAGTCGCGGAGCTGGTGACCGGCGGTGTCGACTGGATCTGGGGCGTTCCGCCCGAGAATGCGGACATGCTGAACACGATGCCCAATATTACCGTGGTCTCCGCGCCAACCATGCGTATGTCGTTCTTGGCGCTCGACGCAGCGGGCCGCACAGGCAAAAATCCTCTGACAGACGTGCGTGTCCGGCGGGCCATTGCCCATGCGATCGACCGTGAGGCAATCGCAAAGAATCTCGTCGGTGAAGGTGCAGCTGTTCAGAAGTCGCTGTGCGTGCCGATACAATTCGGCTGCGAAACGGACGTGGTACAATACGAGTATAATCCGGAAAAGGCAAAGCAGTTGCTCGCCGAAGCTGGGTATCCGAATGGTTTCACTGTTCAGTTTTACGCCTATCGCGATCGGCCGTATTCTGAAGCTGTTATCAATTATCTGAGGGCAGTAGGGATCAATGCGGAACTGCAGTTCCTGCAGTGGCGGGCTCTGCGTCCCCTCATTGTAGACAATAAGACGCCGATTGCACACCTGACCTTCGGCTCGAATGGAATGCTCGACGCGTCAGCTTCGACCGGCCATTATTTCCAGTTCAGTCCGGACGATTACGCCCGTGATGAAGAGGTGCGAGATTGGCTTGCCAAAGCAGAAAAGACGATGGATCCGGCAGTCCGCAAGGAGCTCTATTCGAAGGCGCTGAAGAAGATCGCCGATCAGGCGTATTACCTTCCGCTATTCATCTATGGCCGGACGTATGCCTTCACGAGCGATCTCGACTATCCTCTGACTGATGACGAGATGGCACACTTCTACATGGCCAAGTGGAAATAGCTCAGAACGGGTGCGGGAATAACCCCGCACCCCACCGAGGGATATGACGTATTTTATCCTCAAGCGTATTTGCGTGACGTTTCTGGTGATCGCTGTTACTTCGGTGGTCGCCTTTTTGCTTGTCCATTTGTCGGGCGACCCCGCTGCGGCAATGGCTGGGGAGGGTGCTACCGAGAGTGACATTGCTGCCGTCAGACAGCTCTATGGTTTCGACCGGCCATTGATAGTCCAATATTTTGATTGGATTGGCCGTGTGCTGCAGGGCGAGTTCGGCCGCTCTTATTATTTGCGTATGGATGTCGCCGATGTCCTTGCTGATCATATGCCAGTGACAGCAACTCTTGGCGTGCTGGCACTCAGCTTCGCGCTACTTCTCTCGATCCCGTTAGGTGTTCTCGCGGCGCTCTACCCCAATACGTTGATCGATCGCATAGCGCTTTGGCTAGCTGTTGCAGGTCAGGCGCTGCCCTCATTCGTGTTCGCTTTAGGGCTCATGTACATATTTGGCGTCTATTTCCGACTGCTGCCGATTTCAGGCGGCGCTACATGGGCCCACTTCATCATGCCTGCTATTGCGCTGGGTTACTATGCAACTCCTGCTATAATGCGGTTGACGCGTTCGGGCATGATGGACGTGCTGCAATCCGATCATGTTCGCACGGCTCGCGCCTATGGCCTCGCCCCTTGGCGCGTCGTTGTTCGGCACGGACTTCGGCATGCGATTATTCCGGTCGTGTCACTCGCTGCCGTCCAGCTCGGCTTCATGCTTGGAGGCTCGATCGTCATTGAGACGATTTTTTCATTGAAGGGCCTTGGGTATCTGGCTTGGGAGTCCATTCAGCGTGCGGATATCGAGGTGATCCAGGCGATTCTGTTGGTCATTGCCACAGCTTATGCCTTTCTTACCCTTCTTGCTGACTTGCTGAACGCGGTTCTCGATCCGCGCATTCGGATGTCCTGAGTGCAATGACAGTCGCAGCTAATTCCGCAGCACCGACGATTGACCGCTCCATGTCGCCGGGCCGAGTGGCCCTGCGGCGCGCGCTCCGGCATGGCAGCTTTTGGGTTGGCGGGTTCATCCTCCTCGCGATTACGATTGCAGCGATTCTCGCTCCGGTGCTCACCCATCATGATCCGACGGCACAGGATCTGGCGCGGCGATTTCTGCCACCCATTTGGGCTGAGAAGGGTTCCTGGGAGCATATTCTAGGAACCGATAACCTTGGGCGGGATTATCTGGCGCGGCTCCTCTACGGCGCTCGCATCTCCCTCATTATCGGATTGTTCACCGTACTTATTTCCGGGGTCATCGGCACGGCGCTCGGCGTGGCTGCCGGTTACTGGGGCGGTTGGGTTGATCTCATCATCAACTTCGTGGTGACCATCCGTCTGACGCTTCCGGTCGTGCTCGTCGCATTGGTGGTCGTCGCCCTGATTGGAAGCTCCCTTTCCCTGATGATTGTCGTCATCGGGCTATTGTTGTGGGATCGCTTTGCCATTGTGGTTCGAAGTGCGACGCAACAGGTGGCGCAGCGCGAATTCATCATAGCCGCGCGGACGATCGGCAGCTCGACAGGCCGTATCTTGCTGAAGGAAATTCTCCCCAACATCACCGGCCCATTGATTGTAGTTGCTTCGATTGAGTTCGCGCACGCGATTTTGCTTGAGGCTGCTTTGTCGTTCCTGGGACTCGGTGTGCAGCCTCCTGAGGTGTCCTGGGGATTGATGGTTTCGGAGGCGAAGACGCAGCTCTTGTTCCGTCCGTGGATGGTCGCCATTCCAGGCGCTGCGCTCGTGGCCCTTATCTTCGCAATCAATCTCATCGGTGACGCCATCCGGGACGTGACGACGCCTGAGGGAAGAGCGTGAGATGCGTGGCGAACCGATCCTAGAAGTTAAGGGGCTGCAGGTTGAAATTCCCGTAGAAGGCGCAGTTTTACGGCCAGTTCGGGGCGTCGACCTTAGCGTATCTCGCGGCGAGACTGTCGCGGTGGTCGGTGAGTCAGGTTGTGGCAAGAGCCTCACGGCGCTCGCCATCATGGGACTCTTGCCGCGGGCCGCACGATATACGTGCGAACGCATTACGCTCAAGGGCGAGGCCCTCACCAATGCATCACCACGCAGATGGCGGCAGCTGAGAGGCGATCGGATCGCGATGATTTTCCAGGATCCGATGACCGCGCTCGATCCCTGCTACCGCATCGGCGATCAGATGCGTGAGATCCTGCAGCAACATCGCCGGATTTCGAGTCAGGCTGCGCGCGAGAGGTCGCTCGAGCTCTTGCGTAAGGTCGGCATTCCGTCGCCAGAAGAGCGGCTTTCTCAATTTCCCCATCAGCTTTCCGGTGGTTTGCGCCAGCGAGTGATGATCGCCATGGCTCTGCTCTGCGAGCCGGAACTGATCATTGCCGATGAGCCAACTACAGCGCTCGACGTGACGATCCAGGCGCAAATTCTGCGCCTTCTGCGCGAAATCCAGCGCGACACTGGTATTGGCCTCATCCTCATCACACATGATCTCGGCGTCGTCGCAGGCATGGCGGACCGTATCGTGGTGATGTACGGCGGTGAGGTCGTCGAAGTCGGTGCCTGCGATGATGTCCTCAGCCGTCCTCTGCACCCTTACACGGAAGGCCTGATGCGCTCCATTCCGGTGCCGGGCCAGACGAAGCGCGGCGATCTACTTGGCTTTGTTCCCGGAATTGTACCTCGCCAGGTCGGCGAGCGCACGCGATGCGGGTTCATAGATCGCTGCCCTTATGCCGTCGAAAGTTGTGCAACGGGCCCTGTGCCTCTGAGCGCGGTTGGCAATGGGCGTGAGGTCCGTTGTGCTATTCCTGCAGAAAAACGCGATCCTCAAGCGTGGAATCGGTTGGCGGAGGCATCATGACAAATGATGTCCTGATCATGCGGGGGGTCACACGGGAATACGCCGTCGGGGGACCATTCGCGAAGAAAAAAACGCTCAAAGCCTTGCGCGGCATTGATCTCACCGTCTCTCGCGGGCAGACGCTCGGGCTCGTCGGCGAATCCGGTTGTGGCAAGTCGACTTTGGCGAAAATTTTGCTCGGCGTCGAAGAGCCAACAGCAGGAATCGTGTTGGTCGATGGACGCCCCCTAAATTCCTACGACCGGCTGGAGCGTGCAAAGCTCATTCAGCCGGTGTTTCAGGATCCTTATTCCTCGCTCAATCCACGTATGACCGTGGAGGCCATCATTTCGGCGCCGTTGGCGGTTCGGGGAGTGGGGACGCG
>Ga0207867_1002330_pt1 | contig 10527 bp, 7 predicted proteins | sample HigsolmetaAR206D_FD_184838 | JGI IMG/M metagenome (GOLD analysis project Ga0207867, IMG submission 184838) | Ionic liquid and high solid enriched microbial communities from the Joint BioEnergy Institute, USA - AR20-6-D (SPAdes) (version 2) ...
CCGGGTGCCCGCCGCCTGTCTGCCGACTAGGAGCGCTTGGCAGTCTGCAGGGGTACCGGACCGGCCGACTGCCGGTGCGAGCCCGTTCTCCCCGAACCCCGGAGCGACGCCGCTTCGGCGCTTGCGTGCCGGACGAATCCAGGGGTGTCGGATGCACAGGCGAGACAGATCGGCTGGTGGTTCGCTGACGGGTCACGATCCATCTCGTAGGCGATGTAGGCGTCGCCGCAACGATGGCACTCGATACGGGCCGCCCAGGGGTCATCCACCTCCTCGCGCGGATCGTACGGGCGATCAAGCTTGAGCCAGTGTGATCTCGCAACTCGCAGGAGCGCGGCATACAACCCCGCCGCGAGCACACAGCTCACCGACGGGGCCCAGACCGCGCCGGTTACTCCGCCGAAAGCCACCATGACGATTCCGACCAATGATGAGACGACCCAGGCGGTTGTTCCTGCCGGATTCACCGCCGGCACCCGTCCGGGGCGGAACTCCACGGAATCGGCCGGCAATCGGCGATGAGCGGCGATATGTGTGATCGCAATGGCCACCCAGCTGACGATGATCACGCCCTGATACGTCAGCGCCTCCAGGATCCAGGTCAGCACGTTGGTCAACATGAGGATGTAGACCAGCACCGCGACGATGCCCAACCAAACGACCCTGGGCAGGGTCAGTTTGAACGTTCGTGAGAAGAAGTTCTGCAGATTCGTGGACGCCAGGTAGAAGTTTCCGGTGTTCACCCGGGTCTGGCTGATGACGACCCACAGCAGGCCCCAGAAGCCCATGAGCGTGACGATGCCGAGAATGGCCGACTCTTCGCTGAGCGGACCATCGATCTCGATGGTGTGCGCCAGGAACATGCCGACGACGCCGTTCACCAACAGCGTCATGATGTAGTAGGGCGTGCCGAAGGTGACGTGACTGTTGAACTCCGCGTCCTCAGGCCGCCCGAAGCGGGCGAAGTCCCACGCCATCATCGTCACGACCCACACGCCCATGTAGACGGTGAACGCGAACCACCAGCCCGGCACCGGCAGTTGCGCCGCACCCGCGGGCTCGTAGGTCAGCCAGTCGTTGCTGTAACCGTATCGAGCGATGGTCCAGATGACCGAGCCCACCAAGCCCACGAGATACAACGGCAACAGAATGCCGTTGATCTTGTCCAACCAGGTGGTGACGCCGCGCATCGCCAGCGGCGCCTGATACGCCACCACAATCAGCGCGCATATGCCGGCCGGTACCGCAGGGAAATAGGCGTGAAGCGCGCTTGCCACGATCGCACCTTCAGCAACTACGTAGTAGGTGATTGTGATGCCGAATAATGCTGCGGCGAAGGCTGATCCGGCACGGCCGAACAACGCGCGCGAGAACAAGGACACACTGGTGCCAGTGCGGTTGGCGTACCGCGCGGCGGCCTGGTTGAGCGCACCGTAGACGAGTGCGGACAGCGCGATGCCGATGATGGTGTCGATGGTGCCGACCGTGAGTGTGACGGTGCTACCGACGACGACCCAGAACATCGCGCTCATCAGGCCGCACCAGGCCATCGACACCGAAAGGCGTCCGCTTCGCCAGGACAATGGCACGATGTGCAACGAATAGTCTTCGGCAGCTGCACGTTCCAGGACCTTGGGATCGTCCTGATAGGAGATTTTGAGCGCTGGAACGCTTTCGGTATTTGTGGTGGGAGTAGTGGACATGGCTCTTCCTTCGTGGTGCGGTATCCGGCGCCTTTGCCATGACGGATGGAGTCAGCAGGTCTGGGCGCACGGAGCCGCTCAGACCAAATCGGGTGGTCAGACGGTGGCCTCGGCGGGTCGCAGAGTCCCCTTGACGTATTCCATGTTGGGGTCGTCGGTCCAGTGCACGATCGTGCGCCGGGCGAGCATGGCGCGGAACTGCTCGGTCGTTCTCTCAAGCACTTCGCCGGTGCCCCAGTCGAGGATCACACCGAACCGGCGAACGCAATCCATCTCGTTGATCAGGCCGGCCCGATACTCCTCTGCGACTTCGTGGGGATCGCGTTCCATCCAGGCCCGGCGGTTGGCCCGGATGTACTCCCGCGCTGCCTGGGTGGCCTCGAGATCGACCTCGTACTCGCACACTTCGGGATCGATCTCCCTGATGACCACACCGTAATCCTTCTCGGCGCGCTCGATGGTCACGTATCCGTCGATCACGTCCTCGAGAACTGCGTTGACGTCGCGCAGCAGCGGATCGCCCAAGCCACCGCCACCGGCGGAGGGCCGGCTGAACTCGTCACCGGGTTTGATGGGAACTGCCGCGAAGATCGACCCGAGGTAGCGTTCCCGGTCGGTCCCCTTGTTCAGCCAGACACCGTGCGGAATGGAGGGCAGTCCGCCCCACAGTCCCCAAGTGATGGAGCGTTCGCGGTCGCAGCAGTAGGACATCACGGTGTTCTTGCTGGCCCACAGTCGGCCGCCTTTGACGGCTCCGAGTCCGCCGCGGTACTTGCCAGGTCCGCCGGAGTCGGGAACCAGTTCGTGGCAGGAGGTCAGCACCGGAGCCAGGCGTTCCTGTCCCTCCAGCGGTTGCGTGCCGTACTGAACCCCGAAAACGGCTGCGGATGCGTTGTGGCCGTCGGCGCCGTTGCGGGCGCCCCAGCCACCCATCATCCAGTCGTACCACATGAAATTCGGGTTGCCGTTTCCCCGTTCATCGCGGCCGCCGACCAGGAGGTACTCCAGATTGAAGGTGCATGCCATCGCCCGGTGCGGCTGGATGTCCGACCAGATCTCGAACACCGAGCTCATGATCTTCTCGAACGGGCCGGAGCAGAACCCGGCGCACGGCGAGGGCCAGGCGGCGTTCACCACGGATCCCAGCGGACCGAGATCGGCGGTGACGACGCGATAGAAGCCGGAGTTGAGCGGGATGTCAGGGAACTGCATCTTGGTGCCGGCAACGATGCCGGCGAACGATCCACCGAAGCCGGCGTTGAGCATCGAGGAGATCGAGGCGTGTGATTCACTGAGGTCGTAGTGCACCGAGTCGCCGCTGATCGTCATCTTCATCCGGACCGGAATCAGTCCTTCGCCCAAGGCTGGATCCTGGTCGATGTAATCCTCGCTGTACCAGACGCCGTCGGGCAGCGCGGCGATCTTGGCGCGGGTGAGCTCCTCGACATAGTCCTGAACCTCGACCATCGCGGTCTTGACGGTCTCGACGCCGTATTTATCGCAGAGCCTTTGTATTTCGCGTTCGGCGACTCTGGTGGCCTCGGCCTGCGCCTGCATGTCCCCGATAACATCTCGCGGATTGCGGGTGTTCTTGGCGATCAGATAGGCGACGTCCTCGAGGAAGCGATCCTTGCTCCACAGCCGGGTCGGCGGGATGCGCAGGCCCTCGCCCATGTGGTCGAGCGCCTTGACGTTGAACGAGCCGGGCGTGGCACCACCGACGTCGGCCCAGTGGCCGTTGGCCTGGGCATAGCCCAACAGTTCGTCACGGTAGTAGATCGGCCGGATGATCCGCGTGTCGTTGAAGTGGCTGCCGCCTTCGTAGACGTCGTTGATGACGAAGACGTCTCCTGGGTGGATGTCGCCCTCGAACTGGCGGATCACCGCCTTGGCGGTGTAGTGCAGGGTCCCGACGTGCGCAGCGATGTCACCCGTGCCCTGCATGACGGTGTTGCCCTCGGTATCGCAGATCGCCGAGGAGAAGTCACGCGAGTAGATGACGAACGAGTAGCAGGTGCGCAGGATCTGCTCCGCCATTTGATCGACGGTGTTGATGAAGGCGTTCTTGAGGACTTCGAATGTGACTGGGTCCAGCGATATCGGCATGTCGTTCTCTTTCTTGCGAAATCGTTTGGGGATCAGTTGTTGTCGTTGAACGTGAGGATGATGTTGTCCCATTCGTCAACCCGCGCGGTCGCCCCGGGCGGGACCACGGTCGTGGAGTCGAGTTGGTCGATGATGCAGGGGCCGGTAAGCCGGGCGCCGTGCGGAAGATCGGAGCGTTCGTACACCGGGGTGAGAACGCGTTCGCTGGCGTCGGGGAAGAGCACGTGACGTGTCTCGGTGGGTACCGGTGTGAAGGTGTCCGGGTCGATGAGAGGCGCTGGCTGTGCCTCGATTCGTGGCGTCAGGCCGATGGCCCGCACCAGGATTCGGTAGATCTCCACGCCGGTGTCCTCGGCGGCGAAGTTGTGTTCCTTGAGATGGGTGGCGTGGAACTTCGCGATGACGTCGTCGAGGCTGTTGATCGGCATGGTCACCGGTACCGCTATAGCCCGCCACTGCCCGAGATACCGCATGTCGAGGAAGTACTCGAAGATCATGTCGGACTCGTCGACATGCTCCGCGGCCAGGCGTTTGCGCCCTTCCTCCTGCAGCTCCTTGAAGCAGTTGGTGAGATGCTCGAGATCGACCTGCGAGGCATCGGCGAGATACATTCGCGACAGGTCGTGCTGGATGTCGACGAGCATGCATCCCATGGCGGAGGTGACACCGGGGTGCGGAGGGATGATCACCGTCGGGATTCCCAGATCCTGTGCCAGATAGGCGGCGTGCAACGGTCCCGCGCCGCCGAACCCCACGAGTGCGAACTCGCGCGGGTCGTGGCCCTTCCGGATCGAGATGAGCCGTATGGCGTCCGCCATATTCGCGTTGGCCACCTTGATAATCGACTGGGCCGCGGTTTCCACATCCAATCCCAGGGGCTCGGCGATGGTCGCGACGGCCGTCCATGCCAGCGACTCGTGGAGTTCCTTGACCCCGCCGGCCAGCTTCTTGCCGATGGTGCCCAAGACTAGATTGGCATCGGTATTGGTGGGCAGTACTCCTCCGGTCCCGTAGCAGGCCGGTCCGGGATCCGATCCGGCCGACTGTGGGCCGTTGCGCAGCGAACCGGCCTCGTCGATCCACGCGATTGAGCCGCCGCCCGCACCGATCGTGAGGACCTCGATGCTGGGGAAGCAGATCGGGTAACCGAACTGCACACTCCACATGTTCGTGGTGCCGAGTTTGCCGTTGTCGGTCAGAGAAACGTCTGTCGACGTGCCGCCCATGTCGAAGCCGATGGAGTTCGCGTAACCGCACGTCTGTGCGATGTGCCGACTGGCGATTGCGCCGGCGGCGATTCCGGACGCAGCGAGGCGCGCACCGTACCGCTCGGCCATCTTAGGCGTCATCACGCCACCACCGGAGTGCAGCAGCAGCACGTCGTGCCGGTAACCCTCATCGGCCAGCCTGCCCTCGAGAGTGCGGGCGTACGGTCCGATGATGGGAACCAGTGCGGCGTTGGCAACCGTGGTGGAGAAGCGCTCGTACTCGAAGATCTCGGGCAGGACGTCGCTGGACGTGGTGATCGCGACGCCGGGCAGTTCCTCTGCGAGGATCTCGGCCATTCGGTTTTCGTGCACCGGGTTGGTGAACGAGTTGATGAAACACACTGCAACGGTTTCAGCGTTGCGGCGCTTGAGAATACGTGCGACCTCACGCGCCTGTTCCTCGTCGAGCGGTTCGATGACCGACCCGTCATATCCGATGCGTTCACGTACGGTCAGCCGATGTCGCCGCTGCACGAACGGCTTCGCAACCTCCTGATACGGATCCCACGATTCGCGGTCACCGCGCCGGATCTCGATCACATCGCGGAATCCCTCGGTGGTGACCAGGGCGATGCGTGGGAAGTTGCGGGTGATCAACGCATTCGTGGCGATGGTGGTCCCGTGGGAGAAGAATTCGACGTCCGCCCAGTCGACGCCGGCCTGCCGCATACCTGCCAGCACCCCTTCGATCGGATCGCTCTGCGTGGGGTACTTGGCGGTGATGATCTCTCCGTTCGGACGTTGCACGAATACGTCGGTGAAGGTTCCACCGATGTCAACTGCGGTACGAACCTTGGCAGTTCTGCTGACGGCTCTCGTCATGTGGCATTTCCTCCGTAGCGGGCGGTTCCGGCATTACGAAACCGGTCGCTGCGGCACGCGGGCAATTGGCTCAACATCCGAGAGCGGGGTCGGCGGTACTGGAGACTCGCACAGACCGCTGTTCCGCGACACCGGCGCGACCTGCGCTGATAGCGCAGAGCAGGGAGTTACGCCCTGGTTTCGGACATCGACCCGAAACCGTCGTTCACCGACACGCAACAGATCGGTCGGATGGGTGTGCCGGGCAGTCGATGGACGTGTCGTCGCTGCGCGAAAGCCGTAGAGTGGCTATCGGTGTGACCGGGTGAGCGGCCAGAGACCGGAGAGGAGCTCGGGGTGAGAATCGGAATGTTGTATTCGCTCACGGGCGGTCAGGCCGATATGGAGAAATCCATCCTCGACGGGGCACTGCTCGCCGTCGAGGAGGTGAACACCGCAGGCGGCGTCGGTGGTGACCCGGTCCAGGTCGTGATCTTCGACGACGAGTCGGAGGTGACGCTGTCGATGCGCGGTGTACACCATCTGTGCCGGGCCGAGCACGCCGATGTTATCGTCGGTGGGTATACGTCCGCGGCGCGGGTCGCGATGCTGCCGGCGATCCACGCCAACGAGTCGTTGTTGATGTACCCGACTTACTTCGAGGGCGAAGAGTCCGATCCGCGGGTCTTCTACTGCGGAGCAGCGCCCAACCAGTATCTGGCGAACTATCTCGAGTGGATCGCCGCCAATCTGGGTCGGCGCCTGTACATCGTGGGCTCCGACTATATCTATCCGCGGGTGCTGGCCGAGGCGATTCGACGGCTCGGACCCAGCTGGGGCATCGAAACGGTCGGGGAGAGTTACGTCCCGATGCAGGAGACGGTATTCTCCTCGGTGGTCCGCGATATCGCCAGGGCCCGGCCCGACGTCGTAGTGTCCAATGTGGTCGGTGTCTCCTCCACCACGGCGTTCTACACCGAGCTGTACGATGCCGGATTCAACGCCGGGACACTGCCCATCGCGGCGACCGTCACCACCTCAGTGGACCTCGCGCAGATGCCGACTGAGGTCAGCACCGGTCACTTCATGGTGGCCACCTACTTCAGCCAGGTCGACAACGATGCCAACCGCAGGTATCGAAGGGCACTCGCCGACCGATTCGGTCAGCATCGCAGTCATGCGGCCCAGGTGGGAGCCTATAATGCGGTGCACTCGGTGTGTCTGGCGGCGCAGATCGCGCCGTCATTGACGCCCGCCGACCTCGCCAACGCACTACTTCAGGTGCAATTCGACGGAAATCCCGAGGGGGTTCCGTTCTATTTCCGCAGCAACCACTACAGTGCCCACCCCTCGTACGTCGGGCAGGCGGAGGCAGGGGAGTACAAGGTGATCGCGGAGTTCGAACCGAGACCGGCCGACCCGTGGTGGGCACGCCGGGTGTCGCTAGCCGCTCTCGGCTGACTCCTGTAATGACAGAGCGAGATAGAAGTCGACGCGGTCGGCCATCGAATTGAGCCCTCGGCCGGTGAGCCGTTCGATCCGCGAGAGCCGGTAGCGCAGTGTGTTGATGTGGATGCCGAGTTCTGCGGCGGTCGCGGCGAGATGGCAGTCCAGGGCGAGGAAGGTGCGCAGCGTATCCAGGTAGTTCGAACCCTTGGCCCGGTCGTAGGCGGCGATGGGTTGGAGCAGGGCGCGGTCGAGGGCCGACAGGATCTCGTGGTTACCGCTGAGCAGTGTGGCCGACAGTGGTGCCGGCAATGCGAATGAACCACTGGCCGCGTTGGCCAGCCGTGCCTGGCGGCTGGCCAGGTGCCGGGCGTCGATGAGCGCCCTGATCAGGTCATCGACGCTGCGCATCACCGACGAACTGGCACCGAGCGTCACTGTCCTGCCGTGGTGCAACTCGAACAGTGCGGCGAGCATCGAAAGCAGGTCGTCGATCTCATCGACCGACGCGTGCGCAGACTGATCCGCGAACGCGATGAGCGCGTAGGCGTATCCGTCTCGGACTCCGCAGATCGAGTCCACTCCGCAGCACAGCACCAGATCCTCGAACGCGGCGAGAACCGCGCCGGTGTCGTGGTCGCCGGTGGTGGCCGCAATGGCTCGTACGCGGGCACCCGACCGTAATCCCAGCGATCCCGCCCAGGATTCAAGCGCTGCCGGCGAGACGTTGGCCTCCACTAGTTCTCCGATCAGGGTCATCTCCGAGTCACGACGGGCCGAGTGGGTCAGTCGGGCTGACCGCAGTGCGACGTCGAGTTCGTGGATCAGGCCGATGACCGAGGATCGAGTCAGCTGAACCCGGCGCGGGTTGGCAAGTGCCAGAACCGCGTCCGGCTGTGGCAGGGGGAGGTGGAGGGCGGTGATGTGCTGCGGCATCCGCGATATCTGAGTCTGGGGTCTACTCAGTACTTTCCGCAGAATGTCGAGCTCCACCGGGTGCGAGCCCTGGACCGCACAACCGCGCAGTACTAACCAGGCGCATACACCGTGTTGCGCGGTGAACTCTTCGAGGATTCGGCGGATTACGGGCCGGTTGGGAGTGCCCGGGCGTTGTTGGTGGGGCGTGTCGTGGATTCTCGCCGTCAACTCGTCGAACGGTAGCGATCTGGGACGCAGGTAGACCGGGACACCGACGGCGATGCAGGCAGTGACGAAATCGGCCGGTACGGCGCGATCGTCCTCGTCGATCACCACCGCTACGACTCCACCGGCGGCGAGATGCGATGCGGCCCGGTCCGGTGCGTCCAGGGCGTGCCATGAATCCGAGTCGATGTACACCAATGTGCCTGCAGCAGGAAGTGTTACGGACTCGTAACGTTGAATCGTCGATACCGGGGTCCGGTGAGCGCGGTTAGCCGACTGCGGGGTCAGCAAACGAAGGCCCGTACGGTCGACGAGATCGCCCACCGTCGCCAAGTCGGCCCCCTTCAGGACTTTCCGCTCGTGGTGTGTCGATTATCGCCGTGGACGCCCATTTCCTCGACCGGAACGCATGGGGCGACGCACCGCAGTGATGCAGTCCGGAAGGCGATGGTCGCCCCCGGAGTGTTCTCAAGTCACGATGCGCGGGTGGTGCGCGGAAGGTGTCTCGTGGTCGCGGGCGGCGGTGCTGTCGACGCCGACCACTGCGCGCAACTCGCTCCAGCACGCGGAATCAGACGTTCAACCGACCGCCCGTCAGGCATCCGCTGTCGCGAAGTAGTGCCCGGCGTCAAGATCGTCGACCAAACCAGCTTCAATCGGGTTCCAGCCGAACTGGTCCATGACATCCTGCGGGGCCACCGAGAGGACGGGCAGATCCACGTGTCGGCCGATAATCGTTGCGATCATGCAGGTTTCGACACCGCCGTCATCGACGGCGTGCAGATCGCGCCCGCCGGCGCGGATCCCAGCGCCAACCGGAACGGCGTCGCCGCATTCTTGCGGTGCACGGCAGGCCATCTGTTGGTGCCCTGCCCTGGATAGCCGGAAACCCCGCGCTCGCACGCGATCTCGATCAGCCACGGGACGAATGCGCGATCACCCTCGCCGTGCACGGTCGGCGGTAGCCGCAGCACCGGCGCCCGCACCCCCTGCTCGGCGCCTGCGAGCGCCGTCGCCTCCGACCGGCACGGCAGGTGCGTCGACGGAGCACCTGGTTCGGCCATCACCATCCCGGAGACCACCACCGCGGCCGGTTGGAGGCGACCACGGCCGGCCGATGAACCCGGACGCGCCGGTGACGAGAACCCGCATCGGGACCTCCTGATGTCAGTAGCTGTCATCGACGCGTGCATTGATGTCAGTCGCTGTCATCCCCCTAGACTGCTAGACGTGGTCCGCTGGCAGCCCCACGCGCGGGGCCGTCTCGAGGAGGCGGCTCTGCAGTTGTGCGCGGAGAAGGGGTTCGGCGCGACCAGCGTGGCCGAGATCGCCGAACGCGCCGAGCTCACCGAGCGGACGTTCTTCCGGCATTTCGCCGACAAGCGCGAGGTGCTGTTCTCCGGTCAGCAGGAACTGAACGAGACGTTGATGAAAGCCGTTGAGCAAGCCCCTGATTCGGTATCGCCGCTGCATGCGGTCGGTGCCGGGCTCGACGCGGTCGTGGCCCTGTTCGTCGACCGGTGGCAGCCAGCCCGCCGGCGCCAGGCGGTCATCGACGCAACTCCCGCGCTGCAGGAACGCGAGCTGGCCAAGCTGGCGTCGCTGGTGACCGCGCTCAGCGACACGCTTTCCCGCCGCGGTGTTCCGGCCACCACGGCGCGGCTGACCGCCGAGCTCGGGGTGGCCGTGTTCAAGGTCGCCTTCGAGCGATGGATAGGCGCCGGCGACGACGATGCGGGCCGGGGACGCGCCGACCTCGGCCGGCTCATCCACGTGATGCTCGGCGAGCTCGCGTCGATCATCACCCACGGCTGACCTGGCGAACGCGGCCCGGGCGCCTCGCATCGTCACCGTTCCGGTCCCCACCGACGAGGCCACCCATGAGGCGTGGACGCTGATGTCGGCGCTCGCCGCGACCACGTCGCGGGTGCTGTTGGGGCGGATGTGCACGGCGATGAGCTTGCCGCGAGGTGGGCACCGATTACGACAGGATCGTGCGGTCGGCCAACTTCAACGCGGTCGTCGGTGAGACCGAGGCCGAGGTCAAGGAGCGCATCGCG
>Ga0207867_1002357_pt1 | contig 10432 bp, 4 predicted proteins | sample HigsolmetaAR206D_FD_184838 | JGI IMG/M metagenome (GOLD analysis project Ga0207867, IMG submission 184838) | Ionic liquid and high solid enriched microbial communities from the Joint BioEnergy Institute, USA - AR20-6-D (SPAdes) (version 2) ...
TTGTCCCCGTCGATTGTTGCAACTGAACGTCAAAAACTCCGGCAGAAGTGCGTGCGATTTCCGTAACCACCTGTCTAACCCCCAATAGAAAGGATAAATGATTCTCGCCTTTTATATCGACCAACCGCTTCGGATTGTTTAGTTTTTTGGGTATAGGCTATGAGGTGAGATTTTCAATGGTGGAGGGGTTTGCAAAGAGGAAACATTCGATAGGTGGCTTAGGATAATGGAGAAAGTAGCAATATTCTTATGTTCTTCTCTTCATTTGAACTCGAAACGGTGGGTTTGTCATGGTCGCCGCTTTTAGTGCCTATATTCTTATGTTCTTCTCTTCATTTGAACTACAACTCCTTTTCATCATTTTCTATCAATTCATTGTGCCTATATTCTTATGTTCTTCTCTTCATTTGAACGGGGAAACCCGTACCCAAACATAGAGGACTAGGAGGGGTGCCTATATTCTTATGTTCTTCTCTTCATTTGAACATTAAAAAACTTGAGAACAGAATACATATCATAAATCGTGCCTATATTCTTATGTTCTTCTCTTCATTTGAACCATGTCCCCCAAGATATGGGCAATCAGGCCAGCCACGTGCCTATATTCTTATGTTCTTCTCTTCATTTGAACTTTTGTAAATCTTCCTCCGGGTTTTTGATGCTTTGTGCCTATATTCTTATGTTCTTCTCTTCATTTGAACGCAAGGCCAATTGAACCGTTTTTATCAGCCCAAGCATCCCGTGCCTATATTCTTATGTTCTTCTCTTCATTTGAACCATATGTATTGACCGGGAATGTAAGAGATACAAATTTAGTGCCTATATTCTTATGTTCTTCTCTTCATTTGAACATACAAAACGGAACAGGAAAATCAGATCGTGGCAGAATTGTGCCTATATTCTTATGTTCTTCTCTTCATTTGAACACCTTGTTTACCTTTTCCAACATGGTGAGTTCTGTATCGTGCCTATATTCTTATGTTCTTCTCTTCATTTGAACCTGTTTCCGGCCGTTACCGCTTTCGTGGCAATTTTGGTGCCTATATTCTTATGTTCTTCTCTTCATTTGAACGGTTTAACAACATGACGACAAGCACGATCGTGCGGAGTGCCTATATTCTTATGTTCTTCTCTTCATTTGAACTTTTACATCACCGCCGTTAACGCCGTCAATGCTTAATGTGTGCCTATATTCTTATGTTCTTCTCTTCATTTGAACAAACAGATAGCTAATGTAGTTTTTACGGCATACGCTGTGCCTATATTCTTATGTTCTTCTCTTCATTTGAACAAACAAAATGTTCATAATCACATCATCCCTTATTTTAAGTGCCTATATTCTTATGTTCTTCTCTTCATTTGAACCATCGTCGTTTTTTTCGTAATACTTGTCCCGATACAGGTGCCTATATTCTTATGTTCTTCTCTTCATTTGAACTCAAATTTTAAAAAATAGAATAGCATCGGTGAATAGGTGCCTATATTCTTATGTTCTTCTCTTCATTTGAACTGATTCATAATCCTTGGACTTTTGCTTTGGGGAATTCGGCTGTGCCTATATTCTTATGTTCTTCTCTTCATTTGAACAAAAGTCGTGTTGCGATTCTCTCTGTGGGTCTACCTGGTGCCTATATTCTTATGTTCTTCTCTTCATTTGAACCCTAATCCGGTGACTAATGGACCAATCATCATACTGTGCCTATATTCTTATGTTCTTCTCTTCATTTGAACTATACGACAAAATCTTTCCTTTTCCTCTTTTTTATTTTGTGCCTATATTCTTATGTTCTTCTCTTCATTTGAACTAAATGGTGGTACATTATACGGTCAAGTAAAATTGTGCCTATATTCTTATGTTCTTCTCTTCATTTGAACCACCGACATTCTCATCATCTGTTGTCGTGCCATGGAGTGCCTATATTCTTATGTTCTTCTCTTCATTTGAACTTCGATATGGGCAGTAGAGGGGGGGAGGGTATAATGTGTGCCTATATTCTTATGTTCTTCTCTTCATTTGAACTGTATTAGCCCCTGTTTATTTAACTGGGGAGTTTAACGAGTGCCTATATTCTTATGTTCTTCTCTTCATTTGAACCAGTCCACGCCATAATAAGACGTCATTTTGTCATTGATGTGCCTATATTCTTATGTTCTTCTCTTCATTTGAACCCAACCACCAGATGGTGCTTTGCCGGTTGATTCTTCATGTGCCTATATTCTTATGTTCTTCTCTTCATTTGAACACGAGAAATTCGACTGGCAAAAACTTGATCCGAACTCCGTTGTGCCTATATTCTTATGTTCTTCTCTTCATTTGAACAAGTTAGCCGAAGAAGAAGCGGAATTGGAGCGAAGTGCCTATATTCTTATGTTCTTCTCTTCATTTGAACGATAGAAATTTTAAAAGTTGATTTTCTTTACGAGTATGTGCCTATATTCTTATGTTCTTCTCTTCATTTGAACATGAAGGAGGAAGCCACCCTTTACGCTGTGATCCGTATGTGCCTATATTCTTATGTTCTTCTCTTCATTTGAACTTAGGCTAGGGGATGTAAGCCCTAATGACCCTGCTCTTGTGCCTATATTCTTATGTTCTTCTCTTCATTTGAACTCATTACCGTTAGTTCATTACCGTTAGTTCATTACTAAGTGCCTATATTCTTATGTTCTTCTCTTCATTTGAACTGGTTGTTCTCGATTTGTATTTAATCACTTTTTAGAAGTGCCTATATTCTTATGTTCTTCTCTTCATTTGAACCATGAACTCACGTTTTGGTGTGAGTCCCCCTGCTTGTGCCTATATTCTTATGTTCTTCTCTTCATTTGAACTAGGAATTCGTTATACAAGAGGATAGCCAAAGTGATTAGACTGTGCCTATATTCTTATGTTCTTCTCTTCATTTGAACATGTGGCTGACCAAATCTCCAATTGACTTTTTAGTCGTGCCTATATTCTTATGTTCTTCTCTTCATTTGAACGGCGTGGGTTTGAAGGGCTTGTTATATAAGGGGTTTTGGGTTAGTATTCGAGCAGGTAATTCTTGAAGGTCAATTTGTGTTTTTAAAAATTGGAATGTAACAGTAGAAAACATGACAAAAACACCTGCCATATGACGTTTCGAGCACCTCCCGGTCAAAATGACCTATAGAGGTGCTCGATAACGGTTCAAATGAAGAGAATACAGAATATATCCGGGGGATGAGCTTTCAACTCGTGGCACAAAACCCGGAACAAAGGCGATCCTAGAACGCCTTTTTCTGTTTTTTATTATATAATATGCCCATCGGTTTATACAAGATATTCAAAAAATTAAAGTTAAATTTTTTAACTAAGCTTTTTATGATTTCCGTTTGTTTAAAAATCAATATCACCAATTTAGCTATCACTCAAGTGTCATCTCACTTAAAATTCTTATGGCTACATAAACTGCCCGGTATTCTTCCTATACTGTAATCTTTCGGCTTTTCGATATATCTGTTATGTATTGTCATCATATCCGGTTTTCACTAGCCAACACAGTTAAACGGCTCGCAACGGAACAAGTTCTTTTTTGGAGCCCCGATTATTATCAGAATATCAAATTTTTCAAATCAAGTGGTATATAATCTCTGCCAACAGTCGAAATTCTCTTATCAAGTTGGATATCGTTAACCGGTCCAATATGTACAAACATAACTTGGTCATCTTGGTGATGAACAATATCTTCCAAGGCCGCTTTTAATTTTGCCTCTTGAAGCTCACTTAACTGGCAAAGGAATACAGAGTATTGAATGTGTTCCCCATAACCCTTCATGGTTTTATAAACTTTTCTCCAGCGTTTATCATCGGAAATGTCATATGAAACCAAAACATATTTTTTTGGCATACGGAACCCCTTCGTATAAAAGTTTCAATCATTCTTCAAACATTTTGTGATTCATCACCATCGAATAGCCTAGATTTTACCTCGGCATCAGAGGTCGGTATTCGGGCAATTCACCGTCAACGAATCTCGCTAGCATCCTCATATGTAAGTCAAGAATCCGTCGATAACTGATTTTATATCCGAAAATCGGATCCGTAATCGTATCGTGCATGCGCCGTTCATAGATGCCGAAAAAGGTATCGCGTCCGCTTTTCTTAAGCAAGCAGCTGTCTTTTCCGATATAAAAATCTTTAAGCGTAATTTCTCTAGTATTCAAGGCCCTAAGCACCACACTGTCAACGATAATGGGGCGGAAAGGTTCCATCATGTCCAAAACAAGTGCCGGGCGTCCGGCTTCAGGGCGATGGTAAAAACCGTACATCGGATCAAGGCCTGAAGAAGCACAAGCTGCATAAATATCACGAACGAGCAAAGTATATCCAAGGGAAAGTAAAGCGTTGACAGGATCCTTAGGCGGGCGACGCTTACGTCCGTTCATGGCATAATCTATAGGACTGTCAGTCTTGAGCAAGGAAGGAAACGCCGAAAAATATGCCTTAGCCGCCATCCCCTCAATACCCAGCAATGCATCGAGCGAATCGACATTTTCCACTTTCTCACTCCATCGCTTCAACTCATCTAAAACATTTTGTGTATTCGACGGGAGATTCCTTCGCAGCAACGTGCGTTGATTGCGAATCTTCGCGTACACTATCTTTTTTGCCAAACTTAACGAATATTCTTGGTTAGTAAACTTAAGAAATTGTTTCCTACGCGTAAAAATATTTTTCGAAACCAGCGGTGAAGTCATGCCAATTAACGTACCGTGAGTGGTTAAATGACTAACAGTAATGTTGGAAAACATCAATGTTTGTAATAATTGTTCGGAACATTGGACATTTCCGAATAAAGAAACATGAACGAGATCTTTAATTGGAATGCCCTTTTTCGAGCCGTCGGGTAACTGTATGATCAATTCTTCACCAGATTTCCCAAGACGGGCTCCCGGTTCGGATACATATAAAACACCGCCATCAATGCGTTGGGGGACAATTTTACGTACATTGGAACTCGTCCCTTGCAAGTAATTGGTTTCATCAGGCAGGCAAATATAATTTAATGAACAACGGAAGCATTTCTGTGAATCTAATAGCGGTTTAGGCATCTTTTCCGGCATTTGGGTAAGTTCGTGTGCCCGATTGATGCACTCCAATGTTGCGGCAACCAACGCTTCGGAAAACGGAATTTTAACCTTCTTTCGATTCCCCCTATAAAAAAGATACCCGTATGTGCACGGGTATCCGTTTGCACGCAATAATAGTCCTTGGGCGCATAATTGAATTTGGTCATTTGGCCAGGCGGAGCCGTCCAGTTCGTATCCATTATATTGAAAGGTATTTGACCCGTCCGGAGCATGACTATGTTTGGCCTCAACCGGTACCCATTGCCCATCTTCATGTTTAATCGTATCTAAGACACCCGTAATCTTATATTGTTCATCCCCCAAGCGCAGGCTTAAGGGGGCTTGGCCCCAGAGTTCATCCGAGGCCATTTGACCAGGGCGTCGCCTTTTTTCGGCGCGTTCGTGTTGGGCCTTACCTTCGACCGTATCGGCACTTTCTTCAAATAATCCTTGTACATGCATGAGATGAAAGAGACGTTCACAGTATTGAATCTCATTCAACATTCGTATTGGAATCGGTTCCATTAAACAATCCTCTCCTGGAACTCCCCCCGTCGAATAACCGTCGTTCAGCCAATTTTCTTTTTAGCAAATGCTCCAATGTCCCAAAATAACGCCCGCCGGTATACCAGCGATCCTTTGGAAAAACATATCCGCTTGGGTCACGGAATAATGATTTCCTGTTACCTTTTAATTCATCGGCCATTTCGGAAGCTTCCTGCAAAATCTCTGAAACTAATTCCTTATCATCCGATGGGGAAGAGGTTTTTTTACCTTTTATTTTTTCCCCCTTCACCCATTTATATACATCGTTTTCTTGGTTTAATGGTTTAAAATAGCCGATGCCGAACAAGGTTTCCATTTTTTCTTTTTTATCTTTCTCTGACGGAACGAGGACAACCGCGTCTTTCATTTCCCGACTTTCACAACTTATCCTATATAGGCCGTGGGTACGTGTCCAAAACCGTTTTTGTAAATTTTGTGCGGCATTGATATCGGCGTGGGTGATGACAAGTTCACCCCGTTCATCTAAGGTGGCAAATTTATCACCGCCTTGATCACGGATGAGGTCACCTGGCTCCAATCGCCGTGCGTCGTCGGGTTCAATAATGTTATTTTCAACAAGACTGTCCAAAAACTTTTGATTTCTTACCTTTTGACCACCTTCTGTAATATACAGCTCGTGCTCCTTCACCACGCGGCAGCGGATGCCTGGTGCTCCGGATTTGGCATGAAAGCGCGAACTATATTGTGCACCGACTTCTCCGACTAAAAGTCCGTATAGCCCGCCAATTTGGGCGACTTGCTTCGGAATTTCCCGACGCGACCAACGCATCAGGTTGCGATTTTCAAGGCGCGAACGTTCGTCATAAAAGGCATATCGGGATAAATCTTCAAATAAGACTAATTGACAAGCCGGATGTTTTGCGATCCATTTCTTCCGTTTTCCATCGTAGCGATAACCAAGAGCCGTCATCACGATTTGATGAGCCAGTTTTTTGATGCGATCGTCTTTCAGATGGTTCAAATGGTTTTGCTGGTCAATGGCAAACCGCTCACCGGGTTGTAGCTGCTTCACTTCTCCGGGGTTTTCCGGGCGCATTGACCAACGGAACAATAACCTTCGCGTTTTTTCAATATCCTCAATGTTTCTTAGTGAGATGCCGTAAACGCCTTGACGGCCTTTGCTGATTGATTGACGCCATTCCGAAATTTCCTTGCCCAGTTGTTCTTCTAACTTGCGATGAATCCTTTTAAGTTGGTCCACCCACACCGAGTGCGGACTGTACAACACTTTTCTTATCATTTCAAATTCCTGAACATAGATCGGGTTCTCTTCTCTCTGTTCCCTGTCCTTGATCCAACGATGGACGCGTTTTTCTCTTTCATCGGTTTTTTCAAGTTTTTGCATGTTCAACACATTTTTCAGGAATTTGAGTTTCCGGCTTAAGTCCCGGATCACTTGATCACGCTTTTGCTGTTCCAACATTCTTCTTTTTGTCCGTTTTTCTCCCGGGAGTTTTATGTTAAAACTCGTCCGATGAACGGCGAATAAATCTGTGTCCTTAACCGGATAAAATAACTTGTTGTCATCCGGTTTCTCTGAGACGACTTCGAAAATGGAAATAGCGGCCGCTTGGCGTTGCCCGAGGTCCACACTCATGACTCGCAGCCCGGTTGGAAGTGACTCAACCCCTAGAGTGAGCGTATTTTTTTCGCTTTCTTTAATATGCTCGGTGAGCTCCTTTGGTTTAAAATTGACGACTTTCGGATAACCATCAACAAATACTTTCAAGGCTTTCCCAACGGATGTCTGTAGGTTCCCGGAACGCGAAAATGGCTGCATCGGTTCGATATTCAGCGTCACGTTTAGGAAAATACGTCCGACATTTCCTGCCCTCACGCCCTGCCTGCGCAAGAGATGATCACGATCAAACTGTATGCGCGCCCCGCCAAGTGTCCCCTCCAACGGATAATTGATCCCTTTATGATAGTAAGAAAAGCCGTGTTTTCCTTTTCCCGTATCTTCTGAAGAAAAATTGATTTGATCATCAAATTGCTGGGAAGGGGCGAGAGGCACCGTTACATCTTCCTGTTCTTCATATTGGCCATCTGCGTTTAGGCAAATGAGGCGATCGAATTGCACCACTTTTTCCTTCCGATTCATCATTAACCGGTACTTATTCAAGTTCGTGCCGCTTCGTTCCTCATAACGCACCCATAAAGGATGCCGGATGGGATCGCATAATGTAAAGGTAGCTTGTTTTTTGGCGGTTTTCATGCGTTGTTCGGCATGTCGATATTTGACATAGAGCGGCAAAAATTCGGGATATTCCCGCCAGGCAGCTTGATTTTCGGGACGGCTGAGCAATTCAAAGAGCTTAAAATCACCGCTTTCACGCGGATGACGTCTCTGGTAGTCTTTTACGACGTCTAAATAGTTGCCTTGGGGTGCGCTAGGGTCAAGCTTCATCCATTTTTTTACGATTTCCGTCCAGCCGCGAATCGCCCTGTTGCCGATTCGGTAAGTGCTATTACTGAAAGTGATTTCGCGCAAATGGGCTTCATACGCTTTTTCCACCCGTTCCATTATCTCAAAAGCCTTAGTGCTTATTCCCTTCAATTCTTTTTGTAATGATTCATAAATTGATACGGTTTTCTCGTAATCTTCAGCCACCTTCTCGTTCCAACTTTCCCATGAGAGGAATCTTTCAATGGCTTGATTAAACATATCCTTATCGAATTTGCGAACGCTTTGGGTTTTAGATTTCGGCATCCACTTGACAGAAATGACGGCTTCGTGGTCATTTTCGGTAAATGGACGAAACAGCGGAATCAAACCGAATGACTCTAGAGCGGTTAATATTTTTAGTTTCGGGTCCTCTTGTCGTTCTTTTTCCCATTTCTCAAATGCTTCTTTCCAAGACGGGTCTCCCGCTTCCTTTAACTTCTTCCAACGCGGTTTTCGACCCGAATTGGCCGTCCCCTTGCCACTTTGACTAGCGGGGTCCGTTAAGGGGTATAAGTACTTGTTAGAAATTTGGTTTGCTTCCCCGCTCTTACCGACAGCGCTGGGCACAAGCTCTTCATATAGAGCGCGCAGCGTTTCTAACACCTTATCTTTGGAAACCTCACCGTGAAACCCATTCGTTTGTTGCGTTTCGCGGACTTTCATCCATAATCTTTCTTGGATTTCCTCTTTCGTCAACAGAACGGGGTGGTCCGGGTCCTCATCATTATGCATGTAAAGATCTTTTTGCCGGAAAAGTGACAAGAGATCCATGTAATAAGCCACCCCAAAGTTGAATAATTCATGCGTCTTCCAAAGCGAAAGCCGCAGCTGCGGGTTATTTTTTGTTTTCATTTTAAGGATGAAGCTTTTGGTCGCCATTCGATCAGCTCCTTTAAATGTATAGTGGTTGTGGTTTTTGTCAAAAGTATGTATCAGTAAGTCTTACCACTTTTACAAACGGTATTCTTTTATTACAAAAGTAATTAGCAAAGGAAGGTGGGTAAGATGAAATTAGAGGTATTTATTATCGCGGTATTGGCCATCCTAGTCTTAGCTTTTCTTTCCTAATAAAGATACTGTCTTTAGGTCAGCATCTTGTATGGTGAGTGCACGGAAGATGACACGTCTTCAGTCCATACATAGGTCATATACCTAGGCACTTTTATTAAAAAAACGTAATAAGCTCATTTAATATTTCGACAAAAATAGCGTATTTCCTTTTTTTAACTTAAAAAGGAATAGCCCATAAAATTTTATGAATTTTTTCTGTAAAACAAACATAAACTACAAATGTAACTACTTGTTACAGCATCCAAAAAAATTTTTTCGAACCCATTGTATTTTAAAATGTGGTGCTGTAAAATTTAGTTACAAGTGATCAAATGTCTGTCGCTCCTCGATATGCGACTCATAAATGGTCGAGTTCAAATGCTTCAAGAGGCTCTATCCTAATTGGGTAGAGCCTTATTTTGTTGGGGATTAGCAGGAAGTGAAAAACGGAGAATTTATTATTTTGGGGCCTTATGTACATGACTAAGATACAAAAAATCGCACAGAAATATCAGCCAAAGCCTCATTCCACTTTTTGCACCTAGGAATCAAGCTGAATTGCAAAATTTCTTTGGCTTTCGCATAATCTTTTAACTCATAAGCATCTACGGTAAGTTCTATGGCATCTTTAACTTTCACGGTTAATTCGCCAAGATCTTCATTAAGTAGGTCTTTGGGAATCACATTCAGCGACCTCTCGATTACGGAAAATGCCTCAACCGCATCCTCAAACAAATAAATATTGTCCTCGAAATGACCATCATTTAATCTTTTAAGTATATGTAACAGCCCCTCATGCACCGTCTCCAACAGCTCTGTAGACCGCTTTAAAACATCATTATATTTTTCCATTGATCTCCCTCATTTTTAAATCTAAGTATGGTCTTTATATCGACATTTAAAGGCGATAGTTAAGGATCATTAGCTAACTTAATGACTGAACAACTCGCAAAATCCCAATTATTATAGAGTTTTTTATCCGGATTTTATTGCACAATTAAAAAACAATAACGAAAATAAAAATTCCTATCTAATTCATCTCAATCAAAGGGGACTTTGGGAAATATATCGTTTTCAAAATATGACTGGCTTGCTTAAAAGCGATGCTGTTTATTACTGCATTTTAGAATTAAAAAAAAGCGGCCATCGACATTCGATGACCACTCTTATAATTAACGGAGAAGTTGAAGAACGCCTTGCGGCAATTGATTGGCTTGCTTCGCCACCGATTCTTTCGAGATCGGAACAGACTATATCTTCACCCATTTGACAATGGGGCCG
>Ga0207867_1002361_pt1 | contig 10422 bp, 10 predicted proteins | sample HigsolmetaAR206D_FD_184838 | JGI IMG/M metagenome (GOLD analysis project Ga0207867, IMG submission 184838) | Ionic liquid and high solid enriched microbial communities from the Joint BioEnergy Institute, USA - AR20-6-D (SPAdes) (version 2) ...
TCGATCTGCCCGTCGATGGCGAAGAAGGCGTCCGGCAGGGCCACCCGGCGCACCACCGAGCAGAACACGTCGCCCTCGTTCCACTGGGCGCCGGCCAGTTCGGCGGCCATCGAGGCGTACCCGCGCAGCACCACCTGCAGGCCGTTGACCCGCTCGCAGGAGCGGGTGTTCATCTTGTGCGGCATCGCCGAGGAGCCCACCTGTCCGGGGGCGAACCCCTCGGTGACCAGTTCGTGGCCGGCCATCAGCCGGATGGTGTGGGCCAGCGAGGACGGTCCGGCGCCGAGCTGGACCAGCGCGGAGATCACCTCGTGGTCCAGTGACCGCGGGTACACCTGCCCGACGCTGGTGAGGATCTCGGTGAAGCCCAGGAACTCGGCGATCCGCCGTTCCAGCTCGGCGACCTTGGCGGCGTCCCCGCCGAACAGGTCGAGCATGTCCTGCGCGGTGCCCATCGGGCCCTTGATGCCGCGCAGCGGGTAGCGGTCGACGAGTTCGCGCAGCCGGGTGAGGGCGACGAGCATCTCCTCGGCGGCCGAGGCGAACCGCTTGCCCAGCGTGGTGGCCTGCGCGGCGACGTTGTGGCTGCGTCCGGCCATCACCAGGTCCCGGTAGCTGATCGCCCGCTCGGCCAGCCGCGCGACCACCGCGACCCCGTGCGCGTGCACCAGTTCCAGCGCCCGCCGGACCTGCATCTGCTCGACGTTCTCGGTCAGGTCGCGGCTGGTCATGCCCTTGTGGATGTGCTCGTGGCCGGCCAGCGCGTTGAACTCCTCGATGCGCGCCTTGACGTCGTGGCGCAGCACCCGCTCACGGGCGGCGATGGAGTCCAGGTCGACGTCCTCGAGCACGCGTTCGTAGTCGTCGATCACCCCGGCGGGGATATCGACCCCCAGCTCGGCCTGGGCGCGCAGCACCGCCAGCCACAGTCGGCGTTCCGCGACGATCTTGGCCTCCGGCGACCAGATCGCCACCATCTCGTCGCTGGCGTACCGGCTGGCCAGCACGTTGGGGATCGTCACAGCCCCTCAGCTTACGGCGCGCGCGATCGGCCGGGCGAACCCGCTCAGTCGCGTTGGGCCAGCTCGGTGGGGTCGACGATGCCGTGCGTGTGCACCCCCAGCCGGCGATTGATCAGCATCGTGACGAAGAACAGCAGCACGCCGATGCCCAGCAGCAGCAGCGCCACGCTGTACTCGGCCCAGGTGTGCCCGAAGATCACCAGATACAGCGAGGAGATGAAGCCGATCACCGGCAACGCGGTGGGTGTGGTGAAGTGCCGGCCGCTGGTCTGCAGGTCGCGGCGCAGCACCAGCACCGCGACGTTGACCACCGCGAACACCGCCAACAGCAGCAGCGCGGTGGTGGCGCCGAGGACCCGGATGGTCTCCTCCCCGGCCACCGCGGTGACGTAGATGATCAGCCCGAACGCGATGACGGTGGTGAAGATGATGGCCACCCACGGGGTTCGGGTGCGCGGATGCACCCGGCCGAGCACCGGTGGCAGCACGTGCTGGCGGGCCATCCCGTAGATCAGCCGGCTGGCCATCAGCATGTTGATCAGCGCCGTGTTGGACACCGCGAACATCGAGATGAACGGCAGGATGTGCTCGATCGGCAGACCGGGCGCTCCCGCCTTGACCACGTCCACCAGCGGGGTCTCGCTGGCCTTCAACTCGCCGATCGGCACCAGCGCCACCGCCACGATCGAGACCAGGACGTAGACCACGCCGGCGATCGTCAGTCCGCTCAACAGGATTCGCGGGAAGATCCGCACCGGGTCCTTGGTCTCCTCGGCCATGTTGACCGAGTCCTCGAAGCCGACCATGGCGAAGAACGCCAGCGCGGTCGAGGCGGTGACGGCCATGAACACGCTTTTGTCCGAAGCGGTTTCGAAGGCCACGATCCGGGAGAAGTCCACATCGACGCTGCGGGTGAAAGCCCAGACGCCGACGAGGATCACCATCATGAGGCCGCTGATCTCGATGATGGTCAGACCGACGTTGAGTTTGACGCTCTCGCTGACACCGCGCAGGTTCACCGCCGCGAGCAGGCCCATGAACACCAGCGCCACCGCCGCCACCCCGACGGTCCCCCACTCCGGACCGATGCCCAGCCCGACCAGTCCCTGCTCGAAGTTGGCGGCGAAGGTCCGGGAGGCGGTGGAAGCCGAGGTGATTCCCGAGCACATCACCACGAACGCGACCAGGAACGTGACGAACGGTTTGCCGAACGCCTTGTGCGCGTACAACGCCGCACCCGCGGCCTGCGGGTACTTGGTGACCAGCTCGAGGTAGCTGAACGCGGTGATGGCCGCGATGAAGAACGCGATGAGGAACGGAAGCCACGCTGCCCCACCGACTTCGGCGGCCACCTTGCCGGTGAGCGCGTAGACGCCGGTGCCCAGCACATCGCCGACGATGAACAACAACAGCAAACCCGGGCCTATGACCCGTCGCAGCTCCGGCTGGTTCGCGACGGGGGCCGGCTTGCTCATCTGCCTCCTCGGCGGCTAGTGCACCTGCGCTACCCGATCGTCGATCGGTGCCAACACATCTATCACGTCGATCAGCGTCGCGCGGGCTTGCGTACGCGGATCGTCGGCGCCGCCCACCAGTGCTGCCACCACCGCGCCGTCGACCGCCCGGACCAGGGCGCGCACCAACTCCGGGCGCACCGTCCGCCCCGACCGCTCGATCACCTCGATGACGGCCTCGGTGCGTTCTTCGAGGATGCGCCGCTCGATCTCGCGCAGCCCGGGCTGCCGGGCGCAGGCGATGTAACGCTCATAGCGCGAGATCAGCTGTTCGGTGACGCGCAGCCCGTTGTCCTCACCGACCAGCACGTCCACCAGCACATCGGCGGTGCACTCCGCACCGCGCCGGCGGCGCGGCACCGCGGCCACCCGGGCGCGCAGCTGCTCGGTCTCGCGGCTGCCGGCGTACTCGACGGCGTTGGCGATCAGGTCCTCGAGCGAGGAGAAGTAGTACGTGGTCGACGCCAGCGGCAATCCCGCTCGACGCGCCACCGCGCGATGGCGCACCGCGTCGAAGCCGCCCTCGCACAGCAGATCCGCGGCAGCGCAAACCAGTGCGGAACGTCTGCGTTCCCCCTTTGGAGTGACCGCTGCTGTCACCTTTAGCATGGTGCCAGCCGAGAACGCCCGGCATTGCGAATTCGCCGAATCACCGCTCTCACCGGGTACTTTGCGTCCGCCCGGCGGTTGTCCGACGCCTTTTGGCATGATGGCCGCCATGTCGAAACTGAGCCGTCGCGATGCGCTGCGTCTCGGTATCGGGCTGGCCGCGACCGGGGTGGCGTTGACCGGATCGGCGTTGCCGCTGGCGTCCCGCGCCGCCGCGGCGCCGACCTATGTGGACGGCACGTTCGTCTCGGCGGCCCGCGGCGGGGTGCGCACCCACTGGGCCATCGCCCGGCCGCCCGGGCAGGACGGTCCGTTGCGGCCGGTCATCGCGCTGCACGGCAAGGGGCAGACGGCCGCGGATGTCATGGCCGGCGGCGTCGAACAGGGGCTGGCCCAGGCGGTCGAGGCGGGCCTGCCGCCGTTCGCGGTGGTCGCCGTCGACGGCGGTGGCGGCTACTGGCACAGGCGGGCATCCGGCGAGGACTCCGGCGCCATGGTGCTCACCGAACTGCTGCCGTTGCTCGACGAGCAGGGCCTGGACACCTCCCGGGTGGCGTTTCTGGGCTGGTCGATGGGCGGGTACGGCGCGCTGCTGCTGGGCGCCCGGCTGGGCCCGGCGCGCACCGCGGCGATCTGCGCGGTCAGCCCTGCGCTGTGGACCGCACCGGGGGCGGCGGCCCCGGGCGCGTTCGACGACGCCGCGGACTACCAGGCCAACAGCGTGTGGGGGTTGCCCGAGCTGAACGAGATCCCGCTGCGGATCGACTGCGGGACAGGCGACCCCTTCTACGCGGCGACCAAACAGTTCGTCGCTCAGCTGGCCCGGCCACCGGCCGGTGGGTTCTCGCCCGGCGGCCACGATGCGGCGTTCTGGAGTTCGCAGTTGCCGGGCGAGATCGCCTGGCTGGCTCCGTTGCTGACGGCCTAGACGGAGATGCGCCCCTCGGCCGCGGCCAGGGCGATATCGCGGCGGAAGTGGCTGCCGGGCAGGCGGATCGCCGAGATCCGCCGGTAGGCGGCGTCACGGGCGGCGGCCAGGTCGGGGCCGGTGCCGACCACCGACAGCACCCGGCCCCCCGAGGACACGATCGCCCCGTCGTCGCGCCGCTTGGTGCCCGCGTGCAGAATCCCCTCCCCCTCGGCGCCGGTGATGACGTCACCGACCCGGGGTTTGCCGGGATAGTTCTCCGCGGCCAGCACCACCGTCACCGCGGCGCCGTCGCGCCAGCGCAGCGGCGGGTGTTCGGCCAGTCGGCCGGTCGCCGCGGCGTACAGCAGCCCGCCGAGCGGGGTGTCCAGCAGCGCGAGCACCGACTGGGTCTCGGGATCACCGAAGCGGCAGTTGAATTCGACGACGGCGGGCCCGTCGGAGGTGATGGCCAACCCCGCGTAGAGCAGCCCGGAGAACGGGCAGCCGCGCCGAACCAGTTCGGCGGCGACGGGTTTGACGATCTCGTCGACGATCTGGTCGACGATGCGCTCGGGCAGCCAGGGCAGCGGCGCGTAGGCGCCCATGCCGCCGGTGTTGGGGCCGGTGTCGCCGTCGCCGACGCGTTTGAAGTCCTGCGCGGGCAGCAGCGGCACCACCGTCTCGCCGTCGACCACGCTGAACAGCGACACCTCGGGTCCGTCCAGGAAGCTCTCCAGCAGCACCGGGTGGCCGGCGTCGAGCAGTCCGGCGGCGTGCGCCCGGGCGGCGTCGCGGTCGGTGGTGACCACCACCCCCTTGCCGGCGGCCAACCCGTCGTCCTTGACCACCCAGGCGCGCTGGCGGGGCGGACCGAAGCGGTCCAGCGCGGCGTCCAGGTGTGCCGGATTGTCAATGACCTCGCTGGTCGCGGTGCGCACCCCGGCGGCTGCCATGACGTCCTTGGCGAACGACTTGCTGCCCTCTATCCGCGCGGCCTGTTTGGTGGGGCCGAAGCAGGCGATCCCGGCCGCCCGCACGGCGTCGGCCACGCCCAGCACCAGCGGCACCTCGGGGCCGATCACAACCAGGTCGGCCCCGATCCTGCGGGCGAGGCCGGCGACCGCGTCGCCGTCGGTGATGTCGACGTCGTACTGGTCGGCGATGGCCGCGGTGCCGGCGTTACCCGGTGCGATCGCCAGAGCGTCGACATCGGGGTCGCGGCGCAGGGCCAACAGCAGGGCGTGTTCGCGGGCTCCGGACCCGATCACCAGGACGCGCACGTCGGTAACCCTAACGCCTCGCGCCTGGCCATACACTTGACGACTCGGTGTATGGTCGAGGTATGACGCAGAGCACATGTCCGCTCACCGCCGGCTTCGACTTCACCGACCCGGAGGTACTGCTGCGCGGCATCCCGGTCGCCGAGTTCGCCTATCTGCGCAAGACCGCGCCGGTGTGGTGGAACGAGCAGCCGGAGACGATCTTCAACGACGGCGGTTACTGGGTGGTCAGCCGTCATCGCGACATCAAGGAGATCTCCCGCGACAGCAGCCGCTGGTCGACCAACCGCAAAGGGGCGGTGATGCGCCTGCCCGAAGGCACCACCCCGGAGCAGCTCGAACTGACCAAGGCGCTGCTGATCAACCACGACGCGCCCGAGCACACCCGGCTGCGCAAGATCATCTCGAAACTGTTCACCCCGCGCGCGGTCGCCGTGCTGGAGGAGAAGCTGGCCCGCGCCGCCCACGAGATCGTCCGTGCGGCAAAGGAAAAGGGGTCCGGCAACTTCGTCGAGGACATCGCGATGAAGCTGCCGTTGCTGGCCATCGCGGATCTGATCGGGGTGCCGGAGCAGGACCGGGAGCAGATCTATTACTGGTCGAACTGCATCCTCAACACCGACGATCCGGACTTCGACTCGGATCCGACCGCGGCCAACGCCGAGTTGATGGCCTACGCGTACAACATGGCCGAACAGCGCCGCAAGTGCCCGGCCGACGACATCGTGACCCGGCTGGTGCACGCCGACATCGACGGTGAGGCGCTCGGCGAGGTCGAGTTCGCGTTCTTCGTCATCCTGCTGGCGGTGGCCGGCAACGAGACCACCCGCAACGCGATGACGCACGGCATGAACGCGTTCTTCGACAACCCGCAGCAGTGGGAGATCTTCAAGCGGGAGCGCCCGGAGACCGCCGTCGACGAGATCGTGCGGTGGGCCACCCCGGTGCACTGCTTCCAGCGCACCGCGCTGGTCGACACCGAGGTGGGTGGCGTCACCGTCCGCGCGGGTCAGCGGGTCGGGCTGTTCTACAGTTCGGCCAACTACGACGAAGAGGTCTTCGACCGGCCGTTCGAGTTCAACATCCTGCGCAACCCCAACCCGCACCTCGGGTTCGGCGGCCACGGGGCGCACTACTGCATCGGCGCCAACCTGGCCCGGATGGAGATCAAGCTGATCTTCAACGAGATCGCCGATCAGATCCCGAATATCGCCAAACTCGGTGAGCCGCAGCGGCTGCGTTCGGGCTGGATCAACGGCGTCAAGGAGCTGCCGGTCTGCTACACCGGCTGACGGTTTCGTGCGCGGTCGGGCCGGCCCGGCCCCGGAGGGCGCGCATTAGGATCGCGGCGTGCGTACCCACGGCTGGGCCGGCGCGACGCCGGCGAGCGACGAGGAGGCGGTCACCCGCATCCTCGATGCGGCCGACAAGGCGATCGACGCCCGCGGCGGGGAGTTCTCGATCGCCGACGTGGCGCGCACCCTGGGGGTCACCCGCCAGACCGTGTACCGCTACTTCCCCAGCACCGATGCGCTGCTGATGGCGGCCGCGCAGCGGGCGGCCACCGCGTTCCTGGACCGGCTCGCCGAGCATCTCCGCGGGATCACCGACCCCGCGGAGGCCATCGCGGAGGGGATCGCGACCGCGCTGGAGTGGCTGCCCGAGGACAAGCACACCAGCCTGCTGCTTGGGCCGGCCAAGGCGGGCGCATTCAGCCGGACGGTGACCTCCGATATCGCCCTGCAGTTCGCCGGATCGATGCTGCGTCGCTTCGACATCGACTGGGCGGCATGGGGTTTCGATGATGCCATGCTCGACGAGCTGGCCGAGCACGTGCTGCGGATCATCCAGTCGTTCGTGATCGACCCCGGTCGGCCGCCGCGCCGCGGCGACGATCTGCGCCGGTACCTGCGGCGCTGGGTCGGGCCGACGGTGACCGCGGCCGCCGCAACGGAATCCGCAGGTTAGCCCCACGTGGGCCGCCTCAGCCGCGGTGGAACTGCCGCGTCGACCCCGCGTCGACGTCCATCTGCTCCGATTCGTTACGCATCCTGAAGAGACCGCATGCCTGAGCGTTCGCGCCCAGCGGGTGGGGCTGCTGCGCTACGTCGATCGGGCCGGGCCTCTGCAGCCCACAATGGCCGTTCACGCTGACGAGGACCCCTGCCATGAGCGCCGTCGACGCCCTACGCGACGTGGAAGCGCGCTCGATCGAGCTACGGTGACGGCCCTCCGGCGACGGGTCAAAAGCACCGGATCAGTAATCAGATCACCGTCAGCGGCAGCGACTTTCGCGGCTGAAATGCGAAGGACGCACCGCCGCTGATCTTCACCACCGCCACCTCGGAGAACTCCTCGGCCTCGGTGCCGGTGTCGACGACACGCGCCGTCCAGTCCTCGGCCCCGCCGGCCACCTCGACGTCGAGCCGGCTGTCGACCGCCCGCACCGCGGCCTGCAATGGGCGTGTTTCCGCGGGTGTCACCAGGGAGATCCACGCACCGTCCTCGTGCGCCGCGGACCGCTGCACCGACACGGTGTCCGGCCCGAAGTCGGCGTGGGTGTACGCCGACGGGTTGAACATCGGATGCAGCCGCAGTGTCTCGACCGCGCCCTCGATTCCACCCGGCAGCCGCAGCGCCCGGTGGATCCGCTCGGCGGCGACTCCGGCTATGCCGATCAGCTGCTTGGTGCAGATCTCCCTCGCCAGTGCGGTGTTGGTGCCCGCGCGCTTGCTCACCGCGACGGCGTACGACAGGTTCAGCAGATGCATTTGCAGGCACACCTCGTCGGCGATGCGCACCAGCGCCGAGTGTGAGAACGCACCGAAGTCCAGATCGGACAGCAGCGGACCCGAGTAGTCGGACCGGCCCTCGTCGGACTCGTCGATCGGATCGAGTTCGGTCTGCGCCGCCCGGGTTCGGCGCATCGTCTCCAGCACCGGGTGGTCCTCGACCTCCGGGTACGACTCGTCGATGGTGACCGTCCACGCGCAGTGCGGATGACGGTCGGCGGGCACCCGCGGTGGCCGGTGGATCGGCCGGATCTGCGCCTTGCGGTTGGTGGCGGCCGCGGTCGCGTCGAAGGTCGGGTCCTCGATGTCGTGGCACATGCCGCGCACGTAGTCCTCACCCATCGGCTCGACGTCGAGCAGCGCCCCGCAGTGGTCGAGGTGGAACTCGCCGTGATGACGGTCGTGCACGGTGTAGCGGAAGTCCATGAACTGCGGCGGCGCACCGATGTCGAGCTGCATGCCCTTGAAGATGGTCGGCACGTCGTCGCCTTCGAACCTCAGCGCCCGCTGCATCCGCTTGGTGTAGATGGGGCTGGCGCCCATCCACTCCTCGATTGCGATCTGCAGCATTTCCTCGCGACCGAAATTGCTGATGCACCACGCCATTCCGGAGCGGTCGATGAGCTGGCCGATCAGCAGCAGCTCCGGCACCAGCACCGCGAGCCGGTCCCGCGACAGCCCCGCGAATCTACTTGTCATTGTCGGGGTGAACGGTGCCGCCGGAGTGCATCCTCACCGCGGCGTTGACGTTGGCCTTGCGGTCCTCTCCTTTGCCCTCCGCGGCGGCCTTGCGGCGCTGTTTGATCACCTTGCTCACCGCCCCGTCCAGCTTGGAGCCCAGCGGGAACCCGAGGTAGTGAGTGAGGAAGATCGCCATCTCCTTCAGCTCGTCCTCGGTGAGCTCCCCGTTGGCCAGGGCCGCATTGGCCTGGATCTCGGCCAGCTCGGAGTTGCCGACGGCGGTGACCGCGGTCAGCGTCATGATGCGCTTGTCGCGCATCGACAGACCGGGTCGGGTCCAGATGGTGCCGAAAAGATGGTCGACGGTGAGGTCGAAGTACGGATCGCCCTCGATGTTCGGCATCTCCCAGCCGTAGACCTCGTTCATCTTCTCGAGGCCCTTGCGGCGCAACTCGTCCATCCGACTCACTCCTTCGTGTGCGGCACGCCGAGCCCGGCGGCCAGGTTCTTCAGCGCGATCTCGGCCAACGGCAGCTCGACACCGGTCTTCTTGCCGAGTGCGAGCGCCAGCTTCAGGTCCTTCTCGCCGAGCTCACGGGTGTGCACGAACGGGTCGTGCAGGAAATGGTCCGGCGGCAGCGGTTTGGTGTCGTCGCGGTACATGATCGCGCCGGGCCCGCCGCTCTGCGCATCGCTGTGACGCACCACCTGACCGAGCTTCTGCAGGTCGATTCCCGCCGCCTCGGCCAGCACCTGCGCCTCGCACGCGGCGGCGAAACCGATGAAGGTCAGCATGTTGCGGGCCAGTTTCATCCGGGTGCCCGCGCCGGGCTCGCCCGCGCGCACCACCAGCGACGCCCACTTCTTGAAGACCGGCTTGACCGCGGCGTAGGCCTCGTCATCGGCCCCCACCATGACGGCCAGCTCCCCCTTCTCGGCCGCCCCGGCGCCGCCGCTGACCGGCGCATCGACGATGTGAATGCCCTTCGGCCGCAACTGCTCAGCCAGCTCCGGAGCCGTTTCGGGTTCGATGGTCGAGTGGATCGCGATGACGGTGCCGGGTTTGGCGTGTTCGGCGAGCCGGCCGACCACGTCACGCACCTGTTCGTCGTTGAGCACGGTGACGCTGATGACGTCCGCCTCCGCGACATCCGCGACGCCGGAGGCGAGCGTCGCGCCGGCCTCACCGAACGGCGCCATCGCCTCGGCGCGCACATCGAAGACGATCAACCCGCCGGGCCAGTCCACCAGGCGCTTGGCCATCGGGGCGCCCTGGTTGCCGAGGCCGATGTATCCGAGCTTGATGTTCTCGCTCATGACCGGATGATCTGTCCGCCGTCGACGTTGAAGATCTGGCCGGTGATCCAGCTCGCCCGGTCCGACAGCAGAAACAGGCACATGCCGACCAGATCTTCGGGAGTGCCCATGCGCGACAACGGAATCTGCTTCACGATGTCGTCGACCATCTCCTTGGGCGTGGTGCTGCGGGTGGCCTCGGTGTCGATCGGGCCGGGCGCGATGGCGTTGATCCGGATGTTCATGCCGCCGAGCTCGCGGGACAGCTGCTGGGTCAGGCCGTTGATGCCGACCTTGGCCAGGCCGTAGAAGTTCGAG
>Ga0207867_1002366_pt1 | contig 10399 bp, 13 predicted proteins | sample HigsolmetaAR206D_FD_184838 | JGI IMG/M metagenome (GOLD analysis project Ga0207867, IMG submission 184838) | Ionic liquid and high solid enriched microbial communities from the Joint BioEnergy Institute, USA - AR20-6-D (SPAdes) (version 2) ...
TCGCGGTAGCGCTCAAATAAATCTTTAGGTAAGCCGCTTGATTCACGGCCAAAGAAAAAAACATAGTCCTTGTTCCGATCAGAGTAATCCACTGATGAATAAAGCGTTTCACCATAATTTTCTACAAAATAATATTCTGCATTTGGATAGGCCGCAAAAAATTCATCCAAATGATCGTGATAATGGATATCGACAAACGGCCAATAATCTAGGCCTGCGCGCTTTAACATTTTATCATCGGTGGAGAAGCCAAGCGGACGAATTAAATGCAAGCGCGTCCCCGTGGCCGCACAAGTCCTTGCGATATTTCCTGTGTTAGCAGGGATTTCTGGTTGATATAAAACGATATGCAGTCCCAAATTAGTGACACCTCTTACTAAACTTAAACATCCATCATCAATTATAACATATCCCCCAGGCTTACCATTCTCCCACCACCGGCCAACACAACCGAAAAACATTCGCCAAACATCATTTTGGTCGGAATACTGAACATAGCCTATCTTTAAGAAATCCATTTGTTGTGGAGCGTTTTTGTTTGATAGAAAATTGGCAGTGGGCGATGGAGCGATATCGATTCCGATCCTCCACCCATAAGACTCCGTCTCTAATCGGCATCGATGTGGAAAAATTTATATTGAATGCGCGGCGTGTAGGCGCTGGAATCTTCATAAGACCAGTAGCGATGTCGGGAGTTGGTTGTATGAGCATTTACGAGCGGCATTCCGTAGGCATCTTTCGCCGTGACGATCGTTGTATGGTCGTAGCGGTTGTCTCCTTCAAAGTCATAACAAATCACATCGCCCGGTTGCAGCTTTTCCGGATGATCCACCTCGATGGCTTGTATCGCATTTTGGTCGGAGGAGAGATACCATCGCAAAGAATGGGCCACCGCCCAGCTTAAGCTCCATGACTTTCCAGCATACCACCAACCAATATGCTGATTGTATTTCCCCGTCATCGGTGCACCGCCGGCATATAAGCACTGAGAAACATAATTGGTGCAATCGACGCTAAAAGTGATAAACTCTGGGTTGGCACTGTTCCACCAACGATCGGCATATTTTACGGCGGCAAGGCGATCGTAAAAATAGCCTTTTGTTTTCTTGCGAAGACCCGAGGAAGAATCGATCACTGAAAAAGAAAAAGGCCCGCCGGATCGCTCCGCTTCTAACAGACGATCGGTGACCAACACGCCATCCTGAAAATGCGCCCATTTATCCTTTATTTCTTCTTCTATATATAATTGGTCTTTTTGTCGGATCAGAAAAGAGAGATGGGTGCGATAGCGTATAAGTGTTTGATCTTTATATTGGTGAATCCCATTGATAACGCCCTTCACATCCGATTTAACAATTTTGGCATGGCGTTCTTTTAGTGAGGCTTTTTTCCGTAAAACCGCTTGCCGTTCGGTTTCCTCAAAAAGTTGATAACGTTCAAGTTCCCTGTCGACCCAAAAATCACCGGTCTTTTGCAAATGATCTTTCCATTGCTGTAAGATGGCCATCCCGACCCCTCCGTTCACCTTTTCACCATTAAAATATGATAGTGAACAGGCTGGCATGCGGGTTTCTTAGACGCGTTCAAGATTTAATAAAAAGGCTTTTTTATCAAGGCCTCCTCCGTAGCCGATGAGATCACCGTTTGCCCCAATGACGCGGTGACAAGGAATAATAATCGATAAGGGGTTATTGTGATTGGCTCCACCGATCGCCCGTACCGCTTTTGGACGCCCTATCATCTCGGCGATATCTTTATACGTTTTTGTCTCACCGTAAGCAATCGTTTGTAGCGCTTTCCAAACCATTTGTTGAAAAGGCGTGCCGAGAAGCGTCATCGGCACATCAAACCGCCGTCTTTTTCCTTGGAAATATTCATGAAGTTGCTCCGCAGCCTTGTGCGTCCACTCGTTTCCACTATGAAAAGCGCAAGAAAAGCCGTGTTTATCCGCCCATTCCGTGAGCTCATCTTTCGTTTCTTCAAAAGCTCCAAAACAGATATGACAAAGGCTATCTTCAAAGGCGGCGATCGTCAACGTCCCGAGCGGGCTCTCCATCTCTTCGATAAAAATAGCGTCACGTTTCAAGCTCCTTCACCCTCTCTTTGGAATTTTCGGCATTTCGCAAAGCTTTTTTGATTTCTTTTTGCACCTCAGGTTCGTCATCGTTCTTTAAAGCGCGTTGCAGTGCCTCGACGATTTTCTCGACATTCGCCGAGGAAGCATTCAAAGCAATTTCACCGAGCGCCCAGGCTGCTGTTCCGCGTATGACCGGGCGCGTGTCCTTCATCAGGCAGTCGATCAGCGGATCGATGGCGGTTTCATCCTTGTAGTTGCCTAAAGCGATAATGGCGTTTCTTTGGAGCGGTTTCTTTCCCCGCCATGACCCAGCCATGTATCCAAATGTTTCTTTAAACGTCCGATTCGTCATGTTCAGCAAATCGATGAGTTTCGGCTTGACTTTTTCGGGGTCCGGCTCCATTTCTTCATGGAAATGAAAATCAATCCCGCGATTATAAGGGCACACCGCCTGACACGTATCGCAACCGTACACCCGATTGCCGATTTTTTTTCGATAAGGTTCCGGCACAAAGCCTTTGGTTTGTGTTAAATAGGCAATGCATTTTTGCGCATTCAATTGACCGCCTTGGACAAGTGCACCTGATGGGCATTTTTCCACGCATAAATTACACGTACCGCATAAATCTTCAATGGGCTCATCCGGCGGAAATGGGATGTTCGTTAGCATTTCTCCCAAGTAAACATAGGTGCCGAATTCCTTTGTGATGAGGATGGTATTTTTTCCGACATGACCAAGCCCGGCGCGCTCAGCGACCGCCTTATCGGCCAGCTCGCCGGTATCGACCATGGATTTCAGACGAGCATCCGGCACACGCTCCAAAATAAATGCTTCCAGCTTTCGGAGGCGGTCTCTTAAAATATCGTGGTAATCAAGCCCCCAAGAAGCGCGGCTGAAGCTACCCCGGCGGTTGCCCTTTGTATTCACTGGCCGCTCCTTTAATTTGGCTGGATAAGCCAAGGCAATCGCAATAATGGATTGGGCATCATCTAAAAGCAGTGATGGATTCGTCCTTTTCTCAATATCTTTTTCTTCAAAACCGGACTGGTAGCCCAATTCCCTTTGTTGATAAAGCCGGTTTTTTAAAGTGAGGAAAGGATCAGCGGTCGTAAAACCGATTTTATCAATACCGATTTCTCGGCTATAATCAATAATGTCATTTTTCAATTGATGGATATTCATAAGATCACTCGGTTTCTATGAAAATCGGTTAGTGGTATGATTAAAATAGAGAATCATCCATATCAGGAGGTTCATGATGGAATTCTTTATTTCCAGTGAAATTAAAGAGGCTGTGCCGTCTTTTCAACTGGGCATCATTACCTACAATGATATAACAGTGACGAATACACCGCAATGGCTCCAAGGTCGCCTCCAACTGTCTTTGGAGGAATGGCTTCTGGAAAAAGAAAACGTGCCAACAAGCGAAATCACCGGCGTTCAAGCATGGCGAAAGTTATTTAAATTATTCGGTACGGATCCCTCCCGCTATCGCCCATCCCACGAGGCTTTGATTCGCCGCTTGCGCAAAGAGAAAAGCTTGCCAAGCATTCATACCGCAGCCGATGTCAATAATTACTTCTCTATTACCATCGAAGCGCCAATGGGTATTTATAATCTTGATCGATTGCACGGGGATATCACGCTCAGGATCGGAAAAGCGGATGATCATTACATGGGCATTAATGGCCGAGAGATGGCCATGGCGAGTAAATTTCTGACCGCTGATGACTCAGGCGCCTTCGGAAGCCCGATCGTTGACTCCAAGCGCTCCATGGTCACGGAAGAAACGCGTAATGCGTTGCACGTCATTTATTTCAACCCGGATCTTCATCGCGAAAGAGCCGAAAAGATCTTGGATCAGATCGGCCGCTCTTTTATTCAATTTAATGGTGGAGAAATCCGCCAATCGATTTTGCTTTGAAAGGAAGAAAAAAATGAATACCAATATTTTCAGCGTCGATTACTATAAAGAAGCACTCAGAGTTCATATCAACAAAAATAAAGATGTCATGCGCCCGATTCATGCGGCCAACAGCTATTATCGCTCCGTCGTCTCGGCGAGCCTTTATGAAAACCGGCGGAAGTCTTTGGAAATCATCGAAAGGCTACGCAATTTGGATCAAGCCTACAATGAAATTCGGGAAGAATTGCGTCAGGCAGAACAAGATTAATTTCGCCAGGAAGCTTGACCGCGTGAAACAGGTTGGGCTTCCGTTTTCTTTTTTCGCTTTTCCAGTTCACCCCTATTCCCCAGGTTAAACATTTAAATTTTGTTGGATTTGCGAATGTTTGTTCTTATTTTTATTTTAACATAACCGATGCTAATCTCCAACAGAAAAATCCTTCTCAGCATGAAAGAAAACTTGGTTACGCCAAGACTTTTTAGCGAAGGCAGAGCTAGATGCCCTTTTGCTCGTTCGAAATATGATTCGCTTCCTATCCGGTACAAAAAAGCAGTTGGTGTAAAAAAATTACAACCAACTGCTCTGAATTTCTTTTCTCTATTTAACGATACCGCGAGGCTCTGAATCCGGCTTTTACCGCGTCTTTTTCCGTCATAAAACATTGCTCGGCTTTCGTCACTTTATAAAACCTGTCATTCGGCAAGTGATAGATTTTTTCTCCGTCACGATTGATATTGCCTTTGATATGGCCGCCGCAGTTGCCGTTTGCATCCGGGGAAAAGCCGATGGAATCTCCCGCCTTATCTGATTTAGATGCCCCAGCCATGACTTCGGGATGATACCCGTCATCGCGGGCATAACCCGCAACACTCCAAATCCTCAGTTTCTTTTTCTTCGCTTTTTCTTCTGCGGCACGGTATTCATCCAAGTATTTCGTATTGGGAGGATATATATAGGCGACACGCGCCAAGCCTTGCTCCAATATTTTTTCCTGTACTGATTGACCGTTTATAAAAAGGTAAGCCAATAGGCGTCCGTATTTATCGCGCCCTTCATTAACTGCCGGTTCGACTTCAATTGTCTTCCCACTTAACAAATTCTTCGTATAGTTGGACGCTTGCATCCCATACGGTTGCACACCGAGCTTCGGATGATGCGTTTCCGGCGTATCGATCAACAGCATCCGGACCGTTTCTTCTTTCCCTTTATACAACACTTTGATCGTGTCGCCATCCACAACATCGGTGACTTTTGCCTTTATGCGTTCCGGGTTGTTGGAAGCTGTTGTTGGAACCTTTTTCTCCGTATCATTTGATTTTGGTGCCATAGCGCTGGATTGGGCGCTATTGTTATCACTATTATTAGAATTTGCCGGTGTTGCTTCATTGCTGCAACCGGAAAAAACCACCGCAGCAAGAATGATGAAGATTATCTTTCGCAAATCTCTCCCTCCCAATCACTTATTATACCTTTTACTAAGGCTAAGCTAAAAGAGGGATCCATATTGTTTCCATTTTCTGATTTACGGGAGAAATCACTCACCTTAAATTCAAATTATAATAACGTTTCTATTGATAGTAAACCTGTTTTTAGGCATTAATATTTTTCCTGCGATCTACGGAACAAGTATAATCGGATTGATCTTGGTCCTTCCACATAAGACTTTATCATCTTCCTCAACCACGACAAAATCCGGAAAAATGCTAATAAAGACATTACTTGACTGCTCTATGTTGCTTAAGGCTACTAGCTTATGAACATCGGCTTTTTCTATATTTTTCAACATATTCGTCATAATAAAGAACTTCGATTTGATTTGACCAATTTAGAATCGAACCAACCATATCCCTAATGTCTAATCCGGGCATTTCATATGTTGCATCAGTATTAACAGTTCCTGTGGCATCTTCTATAAAAGTGACTTTATAACCTCTTTCGGCCCCAGATATTGCGGTAAATAGACAACAAAATTCCGTATTAAACCCAACAATAAAAATATGATTAATATTCGAACTCTGTAAAATTTCTTGTAAGTTTGTTTTTTTAAATCCGCTTGGAGTTGTTTTTTCAATAATTTGATCAGCAAGTTTTTTAAACTGGGGATAGATTTCAGATCCCTCGGATCCTTCTAAAACAGGACTATCTGGGGAAAGTTCCGCAGAGTCGATATGTTTAAAAATAATCACTTTTTGTTTATCCTTTTTAAAGTCTTGAATGATCTCGGTTATTTTTCTGAGTTCATTTGTAAAATCCTTTTGCTCCAAAAAACCTTTTTGCGGATCCATTACCAAAAGTGCTTTCATTAATTATTCACTCCTTAAATCGATATTTATCATTCAATCAATTATTTTGAATAAATCGTAGAGTAGAAAGCCTTTATCAGGAACCAGTCACTGCACCATCATAAAGAATACTTAGAAGTTAATTTTCCATATTTTTAATTTTATCAGAAGGTATCCGTTTTTGACTTTTAAATACTAATAAAAAAAAGAGTGGTACCTTCACCAATACGTTTTGGTGGGTACCGCTCTACTTGCTGGGTTTTGTCCCAGCCTTTCGATAAATCCTTGGAGGCTACTTATCACTGCACATATGAAGGGTTGTGTCCTGGGTATTAGATTGTTCCGCTATCCAAGATACAAGCGCTAATTCCTTTTCCGTTAAACTCCTCATTAGCTTTTCTTCGATGTCGCGCTTTAATTCCTCTTCCACTTTGCTTACCATTTGGAATCAACCCTTTATCGGTAGACTTCCTGTTAAATTTATATTATTACGAATTATTAATATTTAACAATAGACCGTTTGTACTGTTTTTAATGATTCTTCCTATTCCAATATTATACAATGTCACTCAGTCCTAGGTCTAATTTCCGATTTCCCGTCAACACCAAATACCGGGAACGGCAAAAAAAAACGAGCGGATGCCCGTTTTTCTGAAATCACCCCACCTTTGTGTCAGCAAGTCCCATATTCATCATCTCAGGCAGGATACCTTTAATATGAATGACATCTTGACAGCGTAACTTCATATCCGGCACCCGGCCATGTCCATGCCCCACTGTTTGAATTGAGAAGGTTTATCGGTTTATTCTTCTTGACAAGTGTCTTGCATCAAGATCTCATCCAATTTTGAATAGCTGTACTGCAGGCCCTCTTCCATCCCGCTATGGATCATTCCATCCCGATCTTCAGCGCTCAAAAAGACTGAAGTCGAGATAAGTTTGGTCTTCCCGTCTCCGATATCCATAAGTTCGATTTTTTGTAAGGTGACATGCCCGCGTTCATCTAGTCCGTCGTATTCGAAGGTTTGAATGATCATCTCCGGAGAAACCATATGGAAGTAGCCATGAAAGCCATGCTCCCAGCCATCTCCGGTCTGGATAAACCGCCATAAGCCTCCTTCCCGTGCATCAAGATGCTCGACTCGTGTAGTGTACCCCGGGCCAACCCACCAGCGTTCAAGTTTATCTTTTTCCGTCATGGCGAGAAAAACTTTATCACGTGGGGCATTAAAAGTTCTTTCAACTTTAAATGAAAGTTGATTTGGTTCGACCGTAATCTTTGCTCTATTCATCATGATCATCCTCCAATAAAAATTGTTCTAAAGCCTTACAACAGAAATTCCACAATTCCTCAAATTGGACCGGGTACTGACTGGCGACTCATAAAGCATGGGGTGAAAGACTGATCCCTCACTCCTTTCCTCCTCAATTCTCGTTCAATGTACATGTCAATTATACAGAATTTTCAAAATTTAAAATTTGAACGAATGCTTCATCGCGTTGTAGCAATTATATTCACAGCCTTTAAACATTATAAACAATCGCGATAAAATTTAACGGTTGTTTTGCAGAAAAGTTAATGTTTCCTACAAAAAGGGTCATCACATCGGGAGTTCTACATTATCGCCACGTGGTGCAATTTATCTGGATTGACGACGAAGTAAAGCTCAGCGGTACGATCATTCTCCACTGTATATCGGTCACTTGTAACATCTCCTCATACTACCTCCTGTCTAACTAATCCAACAGGAAGTGTAATTAAATGATGGGATGTCTGCAAGTGGCTTTTTTTATGTTGTCTCCCGGGAAGACCTACATAAAAGGAATGCCATAACCTACATTTTTATGATGCCATAAACATTTCGTCCCAACCAAAATTAAGCTATAATAGGAGGAAGTTTGTTATGGGTGATCTCAATGAATTTTTATCTGTGCCAATTACAATTGGATTCCTTTTAATATTCTTCGTACCTTTTTTCTACAAGGTAAATAGACGAATAACTGCATTAGAAGATGAAATAAGGGAACTTAAAAAGAAAATTACTGAACTAAATAGAAAAAGATAATTCCCCTATTCTCCTTTCAGTCTTAGTAATCAAAATCCGCTGGATGATATTCAAGCCCATCTTTGTTGAAGTACTTATAAAACAGTTCATTTAGAAGTATCCAACGTTCTCCATTTTCCATTTTCTCAATTGCATCAAGAATTTGCTGTGCAGTCATCTTATTGTTCATTTAAATCTACTCCTTTAAATTATGCTGTTATAGAATAAATCAATTGACTTTCTTTGAGCCCGAATGGAAGATTCTTATTTGATCCACTAGTGTCCTTTTACGACGAATTGTTTTTATAAGAAGCTCTATCTCTGTTATCCAATTAACTCTGTTCTTCTTTTCACAATAAACCTCCTACGCACACGATTTTGGATTATTTTTGACGTGTAAAAATCAAATAAAAAAGACCTCAACCTAATCGTTGAAGTCATGTCGTATCAGTTATGTATTGGTGCCAGTGGTGGGAGTCGAACCCACACTCCTTGAGGGAACACGATTTTGAGTCGTGCGCGTCTGCCAATTCCGCCACACTGGCAATTCCTAATGTAAAAGTGGTGCCGAGGGCCGGACTCGAACCGGCACGGTAGTCACCTACCGCAGGATTTTAAGTCCTGTGTGTCTGCCAATTCCACCACCCCGGCTTGGCCATATTTATTTTGGAGGCGGCACCCGGATTCGAACCGGGGGTAAAGGTTTTGCAGACCTCTGCCTTACCACTTGGCTATGCCGCCCTAATTCCCATAGCCATCAACAAGTGGAAATATTACATGCTCCAAATTATTTGTAAAATGGAGCGGAAGACGGGACTCGAACCCGCGACCCCCACCTTGGCAAGGTGGTGTTCTACCACTGAACTACTTCCGCATATGGCTGGCCCACCAGGATTCGAACCTGGGCATCGCGGATCCAAAATCCGCTGCCTTACCGCTTGGCTATGGGCCAATGCAAGGTAATGGGGCGGTTGATGGGTTTCGAACCCACGAATGCCGGATCCACAATCCGGTGCGTTAGACCACTTCGCCACAACCGCCAAAATTCATTAAGAAATGGCAGGGGCAGTAGGAATCGAACCCACACTGGAGGTTTTGGAGACCTCTGTTCTACCGTTAAACTATGCCCCTAAACTGGTGGTGGTGGAGGGGGACGGATTCGAACCGCCGAACCCTGAGGGAGCGGATTTACAGTCCGCCGCGTTTAGCCACTTCGCTACCCCTCCACAATATATGAAGCTTAGAGGAGTAAAATCCTTTTTTATTAAAAAGTATATTCCATATAGAATAATGGTGCCGGCCAGAGGACTTGAACCCCCAACCTACTGATTACAAGTCAGTTGCTCTGCCAATTGAGCTAGGCCGGCATCAATGATAAAAATGGTGGCTCGGGACGGAATCGAACCGCCGACACGAGGATTTTCAGTCCTCTGCTCTACCGACTGAGCTACCGAGCCATAAATGGCGGATCCGACCGGGATCGAACCGGCGATCTCCTGCGTGACAGGCAGGCATGTTAACCGCTACACCACGGATCCATTAAATCTATGCACATTATATTACGAGATTTAAATTAAATTTGGTTGCGGGGACAGGATTTGAACCTGCGACCTTCGGGTTATGAGCCCGACGAGCTACCACTGCTCCACCCCGCGATAATGGTGGAGGATGACGGGATCGAACCGCCGACCCTCTGCTTGTAAGGCAGATGCTCTCCCAGCTGAGCTAATCCTCCATTTATAGTCGTTAAAGACATTTTCTATTATACCTTATTTTTACTAGAAAATCAAGCATTTTTTATTAAGGTTGGTGACCCCTACGGGATTCGAACCCGTGTTACCACCGTGAAAGGGTGGTGTCTTAACCACTTGACCAAGGGGCCTTGCTTATGTATGGCGGAGAGCGTGGGATTCGAACCCACGAGACAGCTGTAACCGTCTACACGATTTCCAATCGTGCTCCTTCGACCACTCGGACAGCTCTCCGTGATGGCTCCGCAGGCCGGATTCGAACCAGCGACCGATCGGTTAACAGCCGATTGCTCTACCACTGAGCTACTGCGGAATGATCTGGAAAAGGTATCATTC
>Ga0207867_1002369_pt1 | contig 10387 bp, 25 predicted proteins | sample HigsolmetaAR206D_FD_184838 | JGI IMG/M metagenome (GOLD analysis project Ga0207867, IMG submission 184838) | Ionic liquid and high solid enriched microbial communities from the Joint BioEnergy Institute, USA - AR20-6-D (SPAdes) (version 2) ...
GCTTGGCGCCCAGTGCCCTTCACCGTCGGTGCGGGGCGAGCACAGATCATGGTGGGCGTCGCGCAACTCGGCGAGCGCAGCGGGCAGATTCTCAATGCTGGTCATGGCTGGATCAGGTTTTGGTGGACCAGATTCCGTCGCAACTTGATAGCCCAACTGACTGGGGCTGGAGGCACGCCAGGCCGGACCGGTAGTTACCGCCCATGTGCGTGTCGAACGCTGCCGCGTCTGTGAACGTTTCGTGGCATCTCGGGCAGTGCGCGATCTTGTCGCCGATCCAGCGTTTTCCGCACCCGCCGCATGTAGCAACTTCTGGGCGCTTTTTCTGCCGCCCCCTACCCAACCCCTTGGGGGTGGGGGCGGTGCAGGCGGTGCATTCCACGTGGTCCATCATGGCCTCCACGCCTGACACATCCCGGCTCGTGATGATCGACACGCCGTCACCAACGCCCGGTCCTCTCCTCGAACCGCCTCAGCAGCTCTGTCTGCGACTCGTCCGACCACTCGAACACGAACGGTTCACCGTCCGACCCATCCGGCCACGAGGTTTTCCGGTGCTTGCCGTCGTGCCCCGCGGGTAGTTCGCAGCGGCCACCAGTGAGCGGCGTGGCGGTGCATCGGTCACGCATCGCCTCCTGTCGTCGTTGCGGGGTGGCCCTCTTTGCCGTCTCATTCGCTCTGTGGCGCATCAGAGTCCTTTCCGTGGGTCATTGCATGGGTGGGCACGTTTGGTGGCTTAAAACGGCTGACCCAGGTGTTCGACAACTGCGGCGTGGACGGCCCGGGCGAGCGCGTCCAGGTCGATGCTGGTGCCCTCTGCGGGTAGGAGGATCACGCCTTCGTCGCGGTCGTGCTCGTCCATCAGGTGTTCGAGCTGCGCCTCGATGCTTTCGCGGATGGCGGTGATGAACCGCTCGGTGTCGGTGTTCACTGCTCGTTCTCCTGGTGCCATTGGGTGTGTTGGCTGCGGTCGTCTGCGCGGATGAATAGTCCGCATTGGCCGCATTGGTTGTTTTCTGCGCTCACAGTCGATCTTCCTCGGCGTCGTATTGGTGCCGGAATGGCGTTCCAACGGGCGAACGGGGTGTGGTTGGGGTGGTTGGTGCGGGGCGGTGGTTTTCGGTCGTTGTGGGGCGGGCCTGGGCGGCCCAGAGGTCGTCGGGATCGTGGTCGAGTTCGACGCGGCCGTCGGGGCCGAGGTGCATGTCAGACATGGGGCACGGCCTCCTCGTGATTGCACTTGTGGACGAACCCGGACTCGTCCTCGAAGGTGTTGGTGCCCTCGCAGCGGGGGCAGTTCTCGCGCAGCAGCTTCAGGCGCCGCTTGTGCTCGAGCTCATCGGCGGCGCGGGCGGCATCCTGGGCTTCCTCCCACTCGCGGCGGGCCTTGCACGCTGCGCACGGTGTGGGCGAGTTTGCTTTGTGCCGTTTGCACTTCGGGGGGGCGGTGGCTTCCCACGCGTTGACTGACGTAACCCCCCCACTTGAAGTAACCAAAGGATTAAGGGTCGGGTCGGGTCGGGTCTGGGTCGGGGCGCTGTGACTCACAGCGTGACACGAATTAGCTGAATCCTCTTCTGACGCTTCACTGTCACGCTGTGACATCGACTGTGACAGATTTTCGTCTTGGCTGGATATCGCGCTAGGCGCGACGTAGTTTCGACCCTTTTTTGATCGTCTGTACCGAGCTTGTCGCTCGGCGTCGGCTTTGCGCTTGGCCTCATTTTCGGCCCTAGTTTTCTGCCATTTTTCCCAGTTTTTGAACAAAATCTCGCGAGATTTTCGCCAAGAATCCGGTGAAGATTCGTCCCAAAGTCCCGCCTGGGAGTGCAGCGCGCGGATCAGTCGAGGGGTGCCATCGAGGGCCTTGACGACATCGAGCGGCACCCTGCCATCGGTTTCCTCCTTTGCTGACCACGCCCCGCAGCGCACCCATAGGCCGATTGCTTCATTGCGCAACTTGGCGTCGAGTTGCATCACGGGCCTGCTGTCGGCGAAGGCATCGTCAACGTAGAACCAGGGCACTACGCAGTCCTCCGTTCCCATTTCCGATGACATGAGTCGCACCTGGGGCGGCCTGCCGAGTGCGGTTTTTCGCCGCAATCCACGCACAATCCGGACCGATACCGGGCTCGACTCTGCTCGGAACTCACAGGAACTCCCCCGCGAGCGCGGTAAACACGGGACGGTTCATTGTGTTGCCTCCACAGGGTTAGGGATTCGGTAGATGCTTGCGTTGAATGCGTTCAGGCATGTTCGACACTTCCGTTCCCCTCATCGAACAGGGACAAGTCACACGACGAACACAACTTGCCCTTCTGCTCCGGAGGCTTCCCCTTCCCATGCCCCCACGTGCAGAACGGTTCCGGATGCCCAGCCTCCTTCACCCGGGTCTCCAACCAATCCAGATAGTCGGCGACACCCGGATACCAGAACCGGATCTCTTCCTTCTCACCTGGTTTCGCGAACGCCCCACACAAGCATTCACCGGACATGTGAAGCTTTTCGGACACCTCGTTGACCGGTACGGGGTCAGTGTCGCGGTTCATCAGCCGATAGGTCGTCATGTCAAGCTTGGTCCACATGGCTAGCGGGGATGCCCAAATGACAGATCCATCAGCCTCGTAGAACGGCACGTTTTGGCGGCGTTTCGACTCCGCTCTCCGCCGACCAGCAATGAACAGCAAGCGTTCCCTGCGCCCGTTCGACACCAACTCTCGGCGGACTTGATCCAACCCGCGTTCCTTCAACCGTTGATACATCTTGTAATGCATCGCCGGCCCCGGAAACCCTCGCTCCAACACCAGCTGCTCATAGGAGACGGGTGGGGTTCGTTCGATCAACTCCAGCCCGAAATCGTGGGAGGTTTGGCGCACAAATTCGCGGGTCTCCTCGATACCGATGGTGGTGTTGGCGTGAACAGCGAAATCGACCCGGTCCTTGACTAGATGGGCGAGGACGGTGGAGTCGTTGCCACCGGAGAATAGGACGCACCAGGCGGCGCGCTTCCGACCTGAAGCGTGCAAGCTCCAAGCCTTGTCGATGATCTCGTGCGCTTGCTCAACGAGGCGAGTGACTCGCTGTTCTCGTTGCGTTCTGGTGAGCCCGGCGACCACAGTTGGTGGGCATACCTGTTCGTAGTCGGGATTGAGTGGGTCACCGGTGAACAAGTCAGCATCGTCGAATAGTTGATCTCCGCTCATGCGGTGGCTCCTTCCGGGATGGCGTCAGTCCACTCAATGCCTGTGTTGTCGCTCATGCCCCGCTCATTCCGGCGCTGATGTGCTTGATCCCCGCATTCACACACCGCGGGCACACGGACGTGATGCCGGGGAACTGGAAGTGCTTGCCGCAGACCTTGCAGTACCACGCCGGCGGGTGCAGCCAGTGCATCGATGATCTGCCAACCGCCGATGGTCATAAGCAGCCAGCGTTGGTCTGCCGTTAGAGTCACCCCGCCAACCCCCTGATCCGATCCGTCCGATACCCGTAGCGGTACAGTTGACGTTCCAGCGACTCCAGGTGGATGCCCATCCGTGCAGCGATCTCATGGTTTCTCAACCCGAGCTCGCGCATCTCTGTGTAGCGTTCCACGAACGACACCCGCCTTTCGACGCCGATGTTCGGTGTCTCAGCCGGGTCATCAATGTCGTCCCACGCGAGAGGCGGTGCCCATCCAAGCTTCTTCGCGCGCTGCCGCGCTCTGACGCTCGGCCCTGGTGTCATGCACAACTGGCGGTACAGTGCGTCAATCGTGCGTGCGGTGCTCGCGGACACCATTCCGTCCTCGTCGAGCAGCTTCGACAGGTGCGCTGGAGACCAGCCGATTCGTTCCGCGATGTCGGCCTGGGTGTATCCGATGGCGACAAGCGCTTTGATGCGGCGTGCTGTGCCAAGCGATCTCATGCTTACCCGTTCTTCAGTTCGCTGCGGCGCGTTTCCCACGCCGCCATCAACGCCTGGCGGTGCGTGCCCAGGTTGACCTCTTTCAACTCGTCGGCGATGCGTTTCAGTTCGTCGAGGCTCGTTGCTGCATCGATGCGTGTGCGGAACGCGGCGGCATCGTCGCTGCTGATCCCGGTCGGCTCGCCGGCGAGCGGTTCGATGACGAACACTTGGCGCCGACCACGAGTCACGGTCAGCGACAACTCGAGACGCTCATCTATGTGCGACAGATGCGAGATTCGTATCCCGCCCACCTTCTCTTTGCCGAACATGATGTCGGGGTCGCGGTATATGCGGATCCGGCGCCCCGGGAAGATGCTGGCGTCCGGCCCCCACGCGGCAACCAGGACGCGGCGCATGGTTTTCGACGGTTTGAACGGTCGTTCAGTGCCAAACTCTTTGGTGATGATCCACACCGGCTGTTCAGTGGTTCCGCGCCGCACGTCAACGATCTCGATATCGCGCGGCCCGGTGAGGAGGTCTTCGGCGTTGATCTGGTCGCTGCGGGGAGCGATGGTTTCGCTGATGTTCATAGATCGATCTCCAGGTCGCTGGTGGCCCAGTTGGGGAGTCCGATGGTGACGATGCCGTTGCCGAATCCCGGCCATTCGCCGGTGTCGCAGCACTTGACGTAGAGGTCGATGGCTTCGCGGTTGGCGCGCCGCCCTTCCGCCTCGGCGAGAGCGTCGAGTTCGACGACGGTAACGAGATAGGGTGGTTCCTTCATCTGTGTGACGAACAAAAACCGCGGATTCTCAGCCACACCAGCAAGTTCGCTGACCATCTTGTACCAGGCGGCTTGCATGTGGTAGCCGAAGCGGTGGAACCTCGACACCAATAGGTCTGGGCTGGCGGTCGCCGATGTTTTGTAGTCGACGATCACTGTTCGACCGTCATCGTCCCGGTAGATCCAGTCTGGCCGGCACCGCAACCGCACCCCGGTCTCAGGATCCGTGGCGTAGATGCTGGCCTCAGCGACACCTTCGAAGATGTTGAAGAACTGGCCCGCAACTGGGTGCGCGAGAACGGTTTTCACCATCTCGTGCGCGGTCGCCAACTCGTGCGACAGGATCGGAACCTGACCGTGTTCGCGCGCCTTGTCGCGCGCCTCCCTCGCGGCTTTCGACCGGTAGTCCGGCGCGTCTATTTCGACGATCTCAGCGCCTTTTCCGAGTAGGAGCTGGTGCGCCACAGTGCCGAAATCGAACTCCTGCCGCGGCGGCTGACCGTTGTCCCGCACCCACTTGAATAAAGCTGGGCAGCTCGGCGGCAGTAGCAGTTTCGCCCCGGACACCGACAGACTCGTCTTGTCACCGTGGTAGGCGTTGATGTCGATGTTCTCGAAAATCCCATCGTTTTGCGGAATCACTCGATTACCCCCCGTCGTTGCAGGTCCGATACCTGGTCGAGGTACCAGTTGTAGATGTCTTCGATGCCGATCGTTCCGCCGGTGTAGTCCAGCAGTTTCGCGAGTTCCGCTGCTGCGTCGAAGATTCCGAGGGCGTACATGCGCTGCTCGGTGCGGCTGTATGCGCGCAGGTCTCTCACCATCTCTCCCGTTGTTTGCGTTGTGGGTCCAGCGATTTGAGCCATTCGGCGCGTTCCCGCCCATGCAGCGGGTTATCGCGCAGCGCGTCCATGTCGCAGCAGCGGACGCATTCGCACATGCTCGGGTGTTTCTCGGCCATCACGCACGGCACGTTCAGGCGCGGGTCGATCATGTGCCAGCTGAACCTGTGCTTGCGCACGCCCGCATCGCGGCCACAACCAGGGCACGTCATTGACGCTCCCTGTTTCGCCGCCGGCGCCAGGCATCCGCGGCTTTGCACGCAGCGCACGGTGTTTCACCAGCACCCAGGTGGTCGAGGAATCCCGGGTATGTGCCGTGCGCCCACACAGGCCAGTACAGCCCCGCTTCCGGGCCGGTGCGTGGGCGTCGGATAGCGCCGTGGATGCGACCACCCCAGACGCCGTCGGGTTCTCGTTTGCCGAACTCCCGGCATCGGAGAATGACTGGGCAGGTGTTGCAGATCTTTTTCGCGTCTTGGTAGCGTGCCGGGTCGAACCACATTTCCGGGTCGTGCCCGCGGCATGCTGCCTGCTCCAGCCAGGCAACGTTGCCGCGGACACGACCGGGCTTGCGTGATGCTTGCGCCATGCCTCTCTGTTCCGGCACCGGGCGAATGTCATGCATGGTCGTTCCCCTGGGTGAAGAGTTCGGCGATCATCCGCACATGCTCGACAGCGGCCTCACGTGAGGTGGCAATTACCTGATGCAGCCGTGTTGTCACTCGCACGGTGGGGTAGATGACCCATTCCGTGTGCCCATACGGGCGTCGAGCTCCGACGATCTCGATGTCGTTCTCGTCCACCGCGTACACGCGCTCGGGTTTCTCAATCAGCCGAAACATCAAGCGGCCCTCCCCAGGTCGTTGATGACCCACGCGAACAACTCACCCAGCGGCTTGTCCACATCGACCGCGGCGAGGGCGATCACCAGCATCCGCTGAATCTCCACCGCGGGCAGGCATGTGAGGTAGGCCCACACATCCCGCGGGTCGTAATCCCGCAACTCGCAGGCCAGTTCACACACGAGCTGCGCGCGGCGAACCATCGCTGTCGGCGACGTCCCCTCAATCGGTGGCTTCCGGCCAGACATGATGCAGATGTCGCTGGAGTTGGGGGTCACACCGTGGTGGGTCATAGCCCCTTTCCTCGTGCCGATCTCTCGGCCGCAACCTGGGCACATCACGCCGCGTTCCCCCTCTCTGATGCGCGAAGAAGTGCGCGTTCCACGGCGCACGGTTTCACCCCGAGCGCCTGGAGCTCCTTCACGCTGACCTCCGCTTCAACTCGCTGCACTGGTTGCATCGGCACGCGTATCCGTGCCCGTTGGAGCGACGCCGCGGCAGACTCGGCTTCTCGTTGGCCCGCTGCTTCGGCAGCAGACCCCAGCGGATGCGGGCCCGCTCCTTCGGCGAGTAGCCACCCCAAACTCCATACCGTTCATGGGTTTCCAACGCCCACTGCAGGCACTGTTCCCGCACCGGGCAGCGGCGACAGATAGCCTTCGCCCGTTCCGCGGACTTCCTCACCTCCGGGAAGAACGCCTCCGGATCGGTCTGCGCGCAGATCCCTTCCTCAATCCAGGATTGCGCCAGAATGCCTTCCAGGCCAGGCAAACTCACTGATCCCTCCACGCTGTCAAAAGTTGCTCGGCCCCACACGTCCAGGCCACAACTCGTCCGGAAGGCCGTCCCACACCTCGATGTCCTCTTCTGCGCGAGCCAGCATTTCGGCACGCTCATTTGCATCGCGAATCGCCGGCGACGAAAACATTTCGAACACACTGTGAGCGACGACCGCTGCCGCGACACCGAACCTGTTCAAGACCCGATGCATCAGGAACGCCAACGTCATGACATCTCCTCCCCACGGAGATTGGCGGTGCCCAACTGCGACCGAACCTCGAGCAGCTCCGCTTCTAACTCCTGGACGCGAACATCGGCGCCACGCAGCAACTCCAGCTCGTCTTCGAGCCGGTCGATCTCCCGTGATGCGGCCGCCAGTTCGCGCGCCAGGCGTGCGTTCATCGCCTGCGACTCAGCCAGTTCAGCCAGGCAGCGGTTGCGTTCGACCCGCAGGCCGTCGATATCGTTTCTGCTCACAGTTTCTCCCATTCCAGAACGTCGTGCAGTGACCGGATTTCGAGGCCGCATGTGCGGCAGGTGAGTCCGTTGGCGCCGGCGCGGTGTGCGATCCAGGCGGCCGCCCATTCGCCGCGCTGCTGCACGCAGCGCAGGCAGCAGAAAAGCACTTCCTGCCCTTTGGGCGTGAGGCCTTCAACGTCGCAGTAGTCGACTGCGTGTCGGAGCAGGACGAGTTCTGCGGTTTCGCCGCACCAGCATCGTGGGCGAGCCGATTCGATCAGTTGCCGCCCGTATTTGATGGCGGTTGGGTGTGCGGCGCGTGCCTCGATCATCGCCGACCGTCTGGTTTTGTTGCCGCCCAACCCTTCCAGCCAGCGGCGAATGTACTCCTGGTAATTCATTTTTCCCCCTTGATGCGGCGGATGGCGTCGAACGGGTCGACAGCACCGCTGATCTGGTGGGCGTGTTCGCGGCACACCGAGACAGGTTTGCCGTCACGCAGGGTGATCTGTTGTTCGGCTGTGATGTTGAACCGCTTGAGGTTTCCGCACACGAAGCAGTGCGCAGGCGGCTGATAGGCGACATTGTTCTGGCGCGGCATTTAGTCCACCGCTTCTGTGAGCAGCCAGGCTCGTCCGAGCAGCTGAAGCGCTTTCTCCAGGTGATCGTCAGTGTCGACGATCAGATCCGCGCCCATGATGAGTGACCGGATCGGCCTTGCCTCTGGCGTCCCGCGCCGCCACTGGGACTGGATGGTGTCGAGGTCGCGCCGGATGCGCCATAGTTGCGCGGTGATCTGCGGCAGCGAAAGCGTGTCGCTCACCGGTCGCCACCTCCGCTGTTGCGCCACGATTCGGCGCGGTGACGCATCAACTGCTCGGCGGCCGCGTACTCGTCCCGCCACCGGGGCCGGTGGGCGTCGGGCCAGTCGGCAGCTCGCCGGTCCACTTCGGCGGCCAGTTCGTCGAGGGTGCCGTCCCAGCAGCCGATGTTGAGGTGATGGCCGGTGTCGGTGCGGGCCAGTGTGATCCACTGGTTTTCTGATCCGATGGGGCCGATGACCAGAATGTCCTGGGGCGCGCACACCCGCGCGTCACCGAGAACGTGCGCGTTGCCGGACACCCGGGCGTCACCGGACACCCGCGCGTCGCCGGACACCTGCGCGTTACCGAACACCTGCGCCTCACCGAGAACGCTCGCGTTGCCGAACACCCGGGCGTCACCGGACACCCACGCGGCGCCGTACACCTGCGCGCGACCGAACACCTCCGCGTCGCCGGACACGCGCGCGTTGCCGAACACCCGGGCGGCGCCGGACACCCACGCGTCGCCGTACACCCACGCGTCACCGGACACCCACGCGTCGCCGGACACGCGCGCGTTGCCGAACACCCGGGCGTCACTGGACACCCGCGCGTCGCCGTACACCCGCGCTCTGCCGTACACCTGCGCGCGACCGGACACCCACGCGCGGTCGGACACGTTGTCGGTGGACTCCACCCACCCGCCCAGATCCCCGCACTTCACACCATGCTCCGGCAGATCACGAGTCGCGCGAATCCGGTGCAGCACAACCCCACTCGGCGTGGTCACCGTCTCATCAGTCAACTCAAAAAGACTCACCGGTCACCGCCCATCTGCGATGCTCGTGCCGGCGAGCACCGCGCCCGCCGCGACAGCCGCCAGCAGCCGCCGCAACCGCCGCGGCAACGACAGGTTCTCGAGATTAGTCATGCTCCAAAGCCTCTTCTCGCGTGATGTAGAAATGGATTCCGCCGCCACACTCAGTCCAGCGGTCCTCGTTGAACCCGTTGCGCGGCACTACAGTTTCACCAACCCGGTACACGACTTCCGGGTCATGCAGACTGACGGCCTCGTCGAGAGGTGCGCCGGTGCTGTCGGTGATCTCCAGGACGAGCGCCTTCTCTGCGCGGCACTTACGACCGGTCGCGTTAGTGCGCCTGGCATCAGACGGAACCAGCAGTTTGACGATCCGGCCGGTGGAACATTTCTTCCAGCCGATGATCTCCCCCTCCTCGGGGAGGATGCGCGTCACCGCATCGACATAGGCTGGGATGTTTCTCGCACCGGCCAGTTGCGCGCGATCCAGGCTCGAGTAGCGGAAATCGGCGTCGAGCAGGTTCGCTCCGCGCAGGTCGGCGTTGATCAGGATCGCTCCGCGCAGGTCGGCTCCGAACAGGTCGGCGCCGCGCAGGTTGGCGCCGACCAGGGTCGCTTCGAGCAGGTTCACTCCGCGCAGGTTCGCTCCGAGCAGTTTCGCTCCGAGCAAGTTCGCTCCTCGCAGGATCGCTCCGCGCAGGTTAGCTCCGCGCAGGTTCGCTCCGCGCAGGTCGGCGTTGATCAGGTCGGCGTTGGTCAGAATCGCGTCAGCCAGATTCGCCCTGCCTAGGACCACCATCAGTCGACCCCCCCGTGCGTGTGCTTCTCCTCCCACCACATGCGCGCGACCCGATCCGGGAAATACCGCAGCTCGTTACACACCTGGCAGTAGGCGGGAAACAACTCGACGTCATTAACCACCTCAACAGTGAGGTTCACAACGGCGGAGGTCACAGATTCACCCCCGCCGCAGGCACGCTGTACGCGGCGGCGAACCGCTCAATCACCGGCCAGTACTCCGGGCACTGAGCCATCACCGAGCCGACAATCATCGCAGCCGTCTCATCCGCGCTATAACCCTCATGAGCCAGAGTCACGACCAGGTACTCGACGGTGCCAACCGTTGGGCTGCCGGCCAGAGCGACACAAACCGCAGGCACATGCGCCTCAGC